>JAEEGL011608653.1_pt1 | contig 11811 bp, 7 predicted proteins | sample 9134231 | NCBI WGS metagenome assembly JAEEGL01 (sample SAMN16246548, study PRJNA631951) | gut metagenome | biome: gut microbiome; feature: rumen; material: fiber-attached | host: Bos | place: Iran: Karaj | collected 2018-10 | reverse complement strand
TGTTCTTTTGGCAAAACTTCAAAGATTCCGCCTGTTCTAGCTGCTATAACAGGAATTCCCAAAGCTCCTGCTTCTAATAAAACATTCGGCATTCCATCATAATGAGAAGGCAAAGCGATAAAATCACAAGCAGGATATTTGCTTAAAAGTTCAAAGCGATCCATAAAAGGAAATTGCAAAACCTTCAAACCTGTTTCTTCTGTCGAATGTTCTGTTATCCAGGTTTGAACCTGTTCTTCAACATCACCAACCATTAGAAAAGTAATTTTTTCCTGTAAACCTGTTCGTAAAAGATTTTCAAGGAAAAATACTATGCCTTTTTTTTCTTTTAACTGGCCAAAAACGCCAACAAGAATCTTATCGTCAGAAATTCCGTTATTGTGTCTAAAGTTCAAAGCTTCTTCTAAATCATAAGGGTCTTGCACCCAATCGTCTAAATCAATTCCATTTGAAATATGAACAATATTTAAATCGGGAAACATCGAACTGACTTTTGTTTTTACTTCTTCACTTAAAACACATACAGCATCAGAAGCTTTAAAAGCATCAAACAAAACCTGTCTTTTATTTGGCTGGAAAATACCTATATCAAAGTCGTTGCCACGCAAAAGAGTAACAGCCTTCGTTCCCAACCAGCTTTTATAGACTGGCAAAGCAAGAATAGGGGCTGTTCCACCAAATGCTGCAATATGAGTATATTTTAATTTATTATCTGGGTCAGTAATATAATTATATAGAATATTAAGATTATGAGCAGGGCTATCTGAAACAGGAACAGCAATAAGCTTTCCATTCATCTGGGAAACAACTTTAAAACTACCAGCTGAAGCGTTGAAAAAAGCTACATCTGTATAAATATTATTTTTTCTGAGATTGGTTACTATTCTATCACAGGCTTGGGCCATTCCGCCTCTGCGTGGCGGATAATTCTCCGTAAGCCAAAGTACTCTTGTCTCTGTCATAATGAAATTTTCCTTTAAGCGCTAGCTATAGTAACTGACTCTCCACTCTTTTTCAATCGCTTAAACAAGCGCAAAAGCATAATAGTAGACAATATTGAAGTTGTTATATCTGAAGCAGGAAGACTGAACCAGACACCCGTTATTCCCCAATATTTTGGAAGTATTAGTAAAAATGGAATCAAGAAAAGAAACTGTCGTGTTAATGATAGAAAAATAGAAGTTTTTGCCAGCCCTATGCTTTGAAACAACGCTGTAGTAACTATCTGAAAACCAAGAATTGGGAAAAAAGCAGAAGAAACCCTTAACCCATAAACCGACAACTCAATAAGTCTTGGTTCTTTGGTAAAAGCTCTAACAGCTAATTCCGGGAAAATTTCTGCAATAACAAAGAATATTGTAGAAAATAATGTTGCAACCCAGACAGTATATTTAAAGGCATGTTTAACTCTATTATACTTAGCAGCACCGTAATTATAACCCACTATAGGCTGCATTCCCTGATTTAAGCCCATAATCATCATTACGCAAAACATCGCAAGCTTGGTAATAATTCCATAAGCGCCTATAGCTAAATCTCCGTCTGCGCCGCCATAATGATTGAGGCTTTTATTAATAATTATTACAACGCAACAAGCTGCAGCCTGCATACAGAGAGGAGAAAGCCCAATAGCAATCGTATCTCTTATTATGTTCCAGCGTGGAATAAAGATATCTTTGCTGAAATGAATAAGTTCTCTTTTATTACAGAAATGCACTATTAAAGAAATCAACGGCACAGATTGAGCTATAACTGTTGCCCAGGCAGCTCCGGCAATTCCCATTTTTAAAGGATAAATAAAAATAGGGTCTAAAATACTATTAAGCAAAACTGTTACTATAGTTAAAACCATCGCTTTATGAGGATGGCCGGCAGACCTCAAAGTGGCATTCAGTCCCAAATAAGTATGAGTGATTACGTTGCCATAAAGAATAATCTGCAGATATTCTCTAGCATAACTAATAGTATTACCGCTAGCTCCGAAAAAATATAGAATAGGGTCTAAATAATAAAGCATTACGGCCATAAAAATGAGGCCAAGAATTACATTCAGATTAATTACATTTCCTAGAACGCGCTTAGCAGTAAGTTTGTCCCCTTCTCCAAGCTTAACAGAAAGCAGTGTTGAAGCGCCAACACCTACCATTGCCCCAAAAGCCGCACTCAGATTCATTACAGGGAAAGTCAAAGCAAGACCTGAAATAGCTAATGGACCAACTCCCTGCCCAATAAATATACTGTCAACCATGTTATAAAGAGAAGATGCGGTCATAGCAACTATAGCCGGACCACCATATTCAAAAAGCAATCTCTTTATGGAAGCATGCCCCAAAGCCTCTGTACGGTCTATAACTTTTTGGCTGCTATCTGTTTGTTTATATGAATCATCAGACATGATATTTTTACTTTCTATTAATAGCTTAAGTTTTTACTTCTATTCCATCAATATGTCAAATAATTCATTGTTAAAATAGATTTTATTTATAAGCATAGTAGTGAGCTACCGCTCACTTTTCTCTTTAAACAACCTGTCTCTTAACAAGTTCAGAGAAAATTCCGCCTTGAGCGACAAGTTCATCGAAAGAGCCAACTTCGACTATACGTCCAGAATCCATAACAATGATTCTATCGCAGTTGCGTATAGTAGAAAGTCTATGAGCAACAATTATTCTTGTTGCGTTAAGCTTGTCTAAGCTTTGAGTAACAATACTTTGAGAATGGTTGTCTAAAGCACTGGTAGCTTCGTCAAAAATAAGAATTGAAGGCTTGTTTACCAAAGCACGAGCAATCAAAATTCTCTGCCTCTGACCGCCAGAAATATTAGAACTGCCTTCACTAATGACTGTCTGCATTCCCATAGGCATATTTGCAATATCTTCTGCGATACCTGCAGCTTCTGCTGCTTCCCATGCTTCTTCTTGAGAAAGAAGTCTTGTTCCTACAATATTTGTAAAAATATCACCTGTCATAAGCTGGCCATTTTGCAGAACAACTCCCATCTGAGAACGCACTGATGAAAGGGAAACATCAGATAAATCCTGTCCATCGTAATAAATTGCACCCTGTTTTGGCTGTTCAAAACCAAGAAGCAGTCTTATCAAAGTGCTTTTTCCACAGCCTGATCTACCAACTATAGCAATATTTTCACCAGGCATTATTTTAAAACTGACATCATGTAAAACATCGTTTCCTTCTTCATATGCAAAAGAAAGATGGCTGACTTCAATGTTCCCAGAAAGAACGCTTGCATCAGCTTTATCGGCAGTATTTTCTGGTATTTCTTCCAAAATAGGCTTCAAATTTTCTATATGAGGCTGAATTCTAAATAGTTGGATTATAAAACCTATAGCTGATCCAAAAGAAGCGTTGAAAGCAGTAAAAGCTGCACTAAAAGCTATAAATTGAGGATATCCAATGGCTGAACCTGTTTTTCCATCGGCTCCATCCATTCCAAGAATAGCGATATAGTAAAGAATCATCGTAAGAATAAAAGGCTGAATATTACTTATAATCGTAGTATAGTTATCCATCCATCTCAGTTTATAATTCCATTTCCACTGTTCACCAAAATCTTTGCTCCAAAGCTGATACGCCTGTTCTTCAGCACCTTGAACCCTAAATTTAGCTAGCCCAGCAAAAATCTGCTGAACAGTCCCAGAGGTTTTGTTACTGCTAGCCACTAGTTTTCTCTGAATATTCAAAGTCTGGTAATAAAAAATAGAGATTATCAGGAAATAAACCAACCAGACTCCAATAGCAGCAAATGTAAGCATAAAGCTGTAATAGCACATCAAAAAAATGCTCCAGAAAGAAAAAACAAAGCCAAATAAAGTTCCGATAAAATCACCTGAAACCAGTTCTTTAACCGAATCAAATCCACTCATACGGCTAGCAAGTTCACCAACAGTAAAACGTCTGAAAAACTTAGTCGGCAACGACATCAATCTTCCCCAAAGAGCTGCTTCTGATGTGATTTGAACTTTTGTTGAGATACGAATTACAGCAATAGATCGAACTAGAGTAAGAGCACTAACAGTAAAGGCAGTTACCATAAGAACTTGAGTTACAGTCGCCAAGCCTTGTCTGTCGAATATAGGAATAATGTCCTGGAAAATTGTTTCTGTAATAATAGGTGTTACAAGCGGAATAAGACCAGCAAAGACACTTACTAATAAAACAGTGAAATAGTCTGCTTTCCAGCATTGTAAGAGCATAAATTTAAATAGTTCAAACACATCAAGTGGCTTGGGCTGGAAACCAGCATAACAAGCGAAAGCGTCAGTTCCGATGTCTTTTGCAATCTTTCTTGTAATTCTTACACCATTTGGTTGCTGAACAGTAATCATTTTATACGAACTTGATGAAACTGGGATAAAAGCGGCAAGTTCTTTGTTTTCACCGTAGTAGCCAATCATCACACCAATATCTTTTTTATACCATTCAGAAGGTAGTGTAATAAAACGAGTCTGCATATTACCCTTCTGAATGAGACGATTCAAAACACCTATTGCATCTAGCTTTTTGACCATATTTTCGGAAATTGTAATATTATCAACAGGCATATTAAAAGCTTTAGCAACAGAGCGAACTATAAAAATGCTTTCTTCTGTCTTGGAATTTCTCTTTTCCCCTGTTTTTTCAACAATAATAGATTCTTCGCCAAGCAGATTATTAATAGAGTTTTCTAGAATGAGCTTTTTATTCAACTCCTTGGTTTGAATTCTTCTGCTTAGACGCTTGTCTTCAGACTTGAAGTGGACACCCAAAAGCATTGCAAAAATCTGTTCATTGTCTGCAAAGCTTTTTACCAACTCTTCAACGGTATTACACTTTTCAAAAAGATTGCCTTTGCGCCAGCTTAAAAGAACATCGTCGCCATGGTCTGCCAAAGTGCTTAACCAAGGAACATCTGTTAAATTCTTTAACCAAAGTTCCATCTGGTGTTTCAGATTGTCAACTGACTGACTGTCAAATCTTACTTCTTCTACCTCGGAATCCTCTACTGCATAAATAATAACTTTTATTCTTTTATTGTCTATTGCAGGAAAAGCAGCCTGACCAGCTTCTATATTCATCAAAAAAGACTGCCTAAAAGAAGCTTTATTGGCTGTTACAGCATACGCTTCTATTTTGCCTGCCACTACCTTAATAAAGCCAGCAGAATCATCTAATGGATAACGTTTTCCCGCAATAAGTTCCATCTTTATTTATCCTTCTTCTCGCTCTTCGATGAGGCGTAGATAAGGTCCATCATGCTTAACCATTTCACGATGAGTGCCACGTTCTACAATTTTCCCTCGACTTAAAACTATGATTTCATCGCAGTCTCTGATGGTAGAAAGCCTATGAGCAATAACCAGGCAAGAACAACCTCTATGCCTTATATTATCAAGAACTTTTATTTCTGTAATCGGGTCTAACGCACTAGTAGCTTCATCCAAAACCAAGAAAGACGGGTTGATAGCCAATGCACGAGCTATTTCCAATCTCTGCCTCTGGCCGCCACTAAAATTCAGCCCACCTTCAGAAACCATGGCATCATAACCGCCTTCCAGTTTTATAATATCTTCATGAATACAGGCGTCTTTTGCTGCTTGAATAATATCGCTTTTTCTAACAGATTTATCGAAAAGAGCAATATTTTCTGCTATGGTTCCAGTTATAAGAAAAATATCCTGATCGACCGCCGCCAAAGAATTTAAAATAACAGCTCTAGGCAGTTTTTTACGTTCCACACCATCAAACAAGATTTTGCCAGACCATTCTTCATAAAGTCCAGTAACAATTTTCGCTAATGTACTCTTGCCGCTTCCAGACGAACCAACGACAGCAACCCATTCCCCAGAACCTATATTAAGATTGAAATTCTGCAATAAAGGAGGTTCTAGAGGACTGTAACCAAAGTTCAAATCAGCAATCGTAAGTTCTCCTGACAGTCTGTCTTTTCCAAAAGTTTTTTCATCACTATCATTGGGGAAATTTAAAGAATCGACTCCATAGTTTTTAACATCATTAAGACGTTGCATCTGCATTTCAGTTGTCTGTAAAGTGGAAGACAGGGCCATAATCTTGTTGAGTGGAGCCTGAAAACTGGTCATCAGATTTTGGAAAGCCATAAACATACCTGCGGTCATTGCGCCATCCATAATGGAAAACCCACCAAAAGTCATTATGAGAGCACCGTTTATACCACCAAGCAAAGTAGGAATCAAAGAGATAGACATAGACCAAAGCGTAGTTTCCTGAGATGCAGCAAGAACCTTAGTTTGGTAGCCAGCCCACTTTGTGAAAAAGTCTGATTCGTCGCCATTAGCCTTTATAGTTTCAATCATTCTTAGACCATTCATACTCACGCCATAAGCTTTGCCCTCATCTTGTTGGATGCGCATATTTAAATCGGTTAAGCGTCTTCTCATGGAAAACAGCAATACAAAACCTATTCCGCTGAAATATACGCCTATCAAAGTAAGAATTACATTATATTGTAAAAGCAGAAGTAAATAGAAAATGGCAACAATCATATCTAATACAGCGGTTGCTGCAGAACCAGACAAAACTTCTGCTATTGAATCGTTGTAAGCAACACGACCAGCAACTTCTGCAGCATAACGCTGATGGAAAAACTGCATCGGTAAGCGAAGCAAATGCCAAAAGTAACTTGAAGAGTCAGAGAGAGTAAGTTTCCTTTGCCATCTGGTAAGTATTACAGAACGAAGAAGCGAAATAGCACCTGTCATTAAGAAAGATACAGTCATCGCCAAACAGAAATTGAACATCCATTCTGGGTGTTTTCCCGTTATTATTTCGTCCATAAAAATCTGGTTAAATATTGGCGATGCTAACCCTGGAATAATAGCAAAAAATTCCAATAGAATTATGAATAACAATGCCCATTTGTCGTGAAGTAGCTTTTTTGCAATTTCTTTAAAAACATTATATCTGCCGCCTTCTTTTACAAAACCAGCATCAGGTCTAATTTGCAGAGATATTCCTGTGTAAGAGGTTACAAATTCATCCCATTCTACTGTTCTACGCCCCATAGCGGGGTCGTTAAGATAGGCAATACCGTCTTTTATACCTTCTAAAACTACAAAATGGTTAAATTCCCAATGTATTATAAGGGGAAAGGGCTTTTCGGAAATTAGTTCTAACAGATTGTCAGCTCTCCATCTGAAGCCGTTTGCTTTGCAATGCCTGTTTCTGGCAGCTCGTATAATACAGCTAGCCTTGCTTCCGTCACGATTTACACCACATTCTTGTCTAAGTTTTTCTAGCGGAACCCACAAACCATAATGAGCAAGAATCATCGCCAAAGAAGCGGCTCCACACTCAGTGGCTTCCATTTGAAGAATTGTAGGAACTTTTACTCGAGAACCTATCTTTGCATAAAATGAATTTTTAAGCTTCTTGAATAACTCCATCTATGCTCACCGAGTTCTTAGCCACTGACTTAATTTATAAAAAACTTTTTCTATAGGAGGACGGCGCTCTATAATTATCGAACCCTTACAAAAACTTCCAGCCGTAACTAAAGGGTGTTTTCCTATTGAAGATGTCCACAAATAACCAGATTTTGAAACAGGGTCTTTTACCAAATCAAAAGAAACTTCCATTAAAGCTGATTGTTGAGATGAAATAATCCATTGTGACAGAGAGTCAATTCCCAGACGCTTCTGAATCGCCTGATTAGAAACAGGATATTCGCTTACAGCACGAACTGTTCCTAAAAGACTGCCTGATTGAGAAGTATCAACGCCGTTTGGCGCAAGCTGTATCGTCATACCGGGCTTGATTCGCTTGCCTTTTTCCACAGGAACATAAAGAACGCCCTTTAAATCTTTTGCTGTTCCAGTAAGCCTTATAGAACAAATCGGCATACCACCACTCAAATTGCTTCCTTCGTCTACCAAAACTTCATTCACAATACCATCATAGTCTGAATAGATAAACTCTGCAGCATTTTCCTGATGACGGCGCATATCGTATTCATGAACTCTGTTCAACACGTCACGGTCATTTGTAGAAAGTTCTGTACCGTATTTTGCCATACGGGTAACCGCAGTTTCCTGAGCCTGAATTATATGTGCTATAGGTTCGCCTGCTTTAATGCTCTTGCCAGGGTAAGTATATAACTTATCCAGCTTTCCGCCATAGGCAGAAGTTATGTTCACAATGCCCTTTGAATCAATGATAAGCCCCATACCATCGACTTTTACAGTAAAAGAGCCGTAAATTGACCAGAGAATTATAGAAAAAACAAGAACTCCGATGGATATTAACCCCATCCAGCTTATAGAATCGGTTATAGGAAGAACAGTATCAAGCTTTTCAGGTGAGCGCATCTTGTTTAGCGCTTCTGTACTGAATATTTCGTTTTTATTCTTTGTGTATTTTGAAATAATATCGTTGTTTGTCTGTTTGTCTTCCATTTATTTAACCGTCATTGCAAGCTTCTGAAAATACTAGTTTCATTCTAAAATCTCCTCATTCTTTTGTTACCACTTCAATTATAACTCCATCTTTTACATCGCTGTATTCCTCTTCAACAACAATTTCGCCTTCTTTGAGGCCAGAAAAAACTTCAATGCAGGTTCCATCGTCTGAACCTGTCTTAATATCACGCTTTTCTATAACTTTCTTTTCAGAATTCCAAACAAAAGCAGAACTATAAGAAGAATCAGCTAAGCATGAAAGCGGAATAGAAAGCCCTTCATAAGATTTATCTGTTTTTATAGTTACTTTGTTGTAAGTCAAAGGCTCTAGCAGATGAGAGTGATTGTCTATTTCCCAGATTGCACGACGAATTTCTGCTGGAGTTTTTATATCAGGAGTAATTTCTATGAGCTTTGCCTTGAAAACTTCAGCTTTACCTTTGTTTCCAGCAGAATATTGAGTGTCATATGCTTTTGGGAAATTAGTTTCATTAAATTTCAGACTAACCGATTCACCTAATGAAAGATACTGAGTGCTTTCCTCTTCTAGCGGCATAGTGAATAAAAGTTTGTCAAAATCACCAATAAGCGCAAGTGGTGTTCCAGGCTGAACATAAGAGCCTTCTCTTTGATAAATCAAAAGAACACTGCCATCTATTGGCGATTTGACCTCTTGCTTTTCCTGCTGTAAGGAATAAAGCTTTAGCTGGGTTTCTGCTTCAATCAACTCTTCTTTTGCTGCATTATACTGAGCTTCTGCTTCTTCAAACCTTTCTTTGGAAGTTGCATTTTTTGCCATCAAGCGTTCTTGTCTTTGAAAATTATTTGCTGCCTGTGCTACAGAAGCTTTTATTCTTCTATATTGGCTGTTGGCTTGCTGAATCTGAAGAGGTATCTGTTCATTTTCAACTCTGAAAAGCTTATCGCCTTTTTTTACAAGAAAATTCTTTTTAATAAATAATTCAGTAATTCTGCCTTCAATCAGTGAAACAGCATCGGTCATGTTTTCGCTGTATAAGCGAACAGCGTCTTGTTCAAATTTCAATTGCATCTGACGCTTTTTCACAACGTAGCCAGGAATCTGAAGGCTTCTTTTTTCTAACTGTTGTGAAATATGTTTCTCATCTCGATAATTAAGAAATGTACCGTAGCCTACCAAAGCCACAGCCAACATTAATATTATTACTATAGAAATAAAGAACAGTTTTTTCATCTATCGCGCCAATTTTTTTTAGAATTATAAACGAGAAGGGTTATAGATTCAATAACTTATTTGTAGATAAATTGCTAAAAAAGAAATAAAAGATATAATTTGTTTAAGATTTGTTATTTTTGGAAATAATTACAATATAGTAATTTATATTCGTTTAACAATACGTCAGTTTTATTCTTTTTAACTATATTCTTTAGAAATTATTTCACACCTTTGTACATATTTTTCTCTTAAAACTTGTTTTTAAGTAAATTTTAAGCTAAGATAACAAAGGAGAACTAGTTTAATTAATATTTATCTAAAGTTTTTCTTATAATCATGCAGAGGACTTAAATGAAAAAAACACTCTTATTAACCATATTTTTACTACTTACGTTAAATGCGACTCTTTTAGCTTTTGAAACTGATTTATATAAAGTTAACGATAACGGGTGGAAACATAAAGATGATTCTGGTCTCTTAGTATTTACCCAAGAAAACTCAAAAGAATTTATAGACCCAGAAACCCAACAAAAAGCAGATTCAGATATATATATAATAGTAAGAACACTTGATTTTAATGAATTAACCCCTGATGATTACAACCCTGATAACGTAGAAGAATTCAAAAAAAAGTTTCAAGATTATTATACAAGAAGTATTAAAAATCAAAAAAAACAAATTTTAAAAGATATAGAAAAAGAATTTTCATGGCTTGGTAAAGAATATCTAGAAAAAAAAGTAAACAAAAGATTTGAAAGATGCACAATCAATTCTTGTTCTGTTAAAACCATAGGAAATTTCAAAAGCTATTTTATAGATTTTTACAACGAAAACTTTAATGTAAAATACTATTCGCTTCATACGATGAATCATAGATACCAAATACAGCTTTATTACCATAAAGATGTTCCTGAAGATGATTTAAAGCCAGCTATGAAATTTATAAACTCTTTTGAACCAAAAGATATTGCTCCAACAAAACTAAATGAGTTTTTATATGGAAATGGCTTAAAATTTACATTAGCAATATTATTATTACTAGCATTTTTGATTTTTAGATTTTTTAACTCAAAAAGAACATAAAAGAAATGGTTTGCGTTTGTTCTGTGAAACTTCCAAATACTTATTGTCACAAAATCCTTATTTTATTATAATCAATAATCCAAATAAGGAGATAAAAATGATTAAACAGAATAAATATCTAACTATTAGTCTTTTTATATTTATTATTTTTTCTGTAACCACAATTTACTCAAAATCTTATGCGCAAACAGAACCACAAGCAATAAAATCAATCGAATATGAAGGCAATGTAGAATACAAAACTGCTGAAAAATGGCTTCCATTAAAAGAAAAAGACACAGATATCAGCGGGGAATTAATGCTTAAAACGAATGAAGACTCAACTGCAAATTTACAAATGTCTTTTGATAACATAATAAAAATGTATCCATCAACAACAATAAAATCAAACAGCTCAAGTATCAATTTAATACATGGAGAAATAACAACAGCAATATCAATTATTGGAAGGAAACACTTGGAAATACAAGTTTCTAACGTAAAAATAATTGGTCAATCAGGTTTATTCAAAGTTTTATATAATCAAGAAAGAGATTTGGGTGAAATAATAGTAAAAAACGGGTTAATAGAAGTTTATAATGCAAATGAAAAAGGCAAACCAATTAAGTTATCCGGTTTTTACAAAATAATGTTTGAAAAAGGTATCCTTCAGAATCCCGTTCAAGCAAGTGTACTCCAATATGATTGGCGTTAAGCCAAAATCTAAAACATATTTTTGTAAAATAATGCTATAATAGCACAAACAAAAAAAGGGAATATTTCAAAACTATGAATATACTAGTAACAGGTGCAGCAGGTTTTATAGGTTTTCATCTTTGTCAGGCTTTATTGAAAAAAGGTAACAAAATAGTCGGTTTCGACAATATTAACGATTATTATGATACAAAACTAAAACAGGACAGACTGGCAATTCTGCAAAAAGATTCAAACTTTACTTTTATAAAAGCTGATTTGGCAGACAAAGAAAAAGTAAACAAAACTTTTGATGAAACCAATTTTGACAGAGTAATAAATTTAGGTGCCCAGGCCGGTGTGAGATACAGCCTGCAAAACCCTGATACTTATATAAATTCAAATATAGTCGGCTTTTTAAACATACTT
>JAEEGL010841243.1_pt1 | contig 11811 bp, 11 predicted proteins | sample 9134231 | NCBI WGS metagenome assembly JAEEGL01 (sample SAMN16246548, study PRJNA631951) | gut metagenome | biome: gut microbiome; feature: rumen; material: fiber-attached | host: Bos | place: Iran: Karaj | collected 2018-10 | reverse complement strand
AGGTAGGCTGCCATAAAAAAGGAGTTGCGATGAACAGAAAAAGCAAAAGAGGCATATCATACCTCGAATATGCGCTTCTCGCTGCACTCGTCGGCATCGTCGGTGCCGTGGGCGTTATGAAATATGGCAAGGCCATATGCGACTTCTTCTCTTCGCTCGGTGACAAGACAGCCGAAGTGACGCCGAAGACGAATTGATTTTCAATCAATGGGTCGCGTGACCCGAAGGCAAACAAACAAGAAAACAAAGGAAACAACCATGCAAAGGAAGTTCGGCTCCCGCAAGGGTGCAACATTCATCGAGTACGCGCTTCTCGCCGGACTCGTTGCTATCGTCGTCGCGGCAGCGGCGATGTTCTTCGGCGAAGACCTGAAGGGGCTCTTCGTGACCACCGGCGACCAGACGACAAACGTAAAGGAGTCTGTCCAGAAGGTAGACCTCAAGTCGACAATCGACAATGCGAACAGTAGGTCCAGCAGCGGCGGTGGCGGCGGCCAGAACCCTTAACCATAGAGATATAGGATGCTCAAGCGCATTAGGCGGCGACTCGTGTCGGAACGCGCGAGCGTGTACCTTGAGTATGCGCTCGTCACATGCGTTACGCTTGGAATCGCCGCCGTGGTGCTTAACCCTGACAGCTGGTTTTTCAAGGGGCTGGGGTTTGACTATGCTTTCCGAGAGGTGCTGATCAAGCTCCCGATATTCTGATGCCGATCGTCTGGATCGCCTTGCCGTTCATCCTTGCGTTCGCCTGCTACGGCGAGATCAAGGAGCGAAGGATCCCGAACTGGCTTACGCTGGGCGGGATGGCGCTGGGTGTCGGCGCCGGGCTGATAGAAGGAGACCTGGAGGGGCTGAAAGATTCCGCGTTGGGGCTTGCGATAGCGGGAGGGATGTTCCTCCCGTTCTGCCTTCTTGGCGTGGTCGGCGGCGGCGACATGAAGCTGATGGCGGCTGTGGGCGCGATTGTCGGCTGGCCGATGGTTCTCAGAGTGCTATGCAACACGTGCATTGCGGGCGGCGTAATCTCCGTGGCGATAATGGCGTGGAACGGCGTGCTCCTGACGACTCTTGCAAACGTGTTCCGCATCATGGTGGGGATGCAGCGAAAGGCGCAGGGCCTGAGGAATCCGCCGATGGTGCCGTACGCGCTCGCGATAACCATCGGCACGTTGATAGCGGTGTTCATACAGGAGTTTTAAAAGGTTAAAGAGTTGAAGGGTTAAGACTATAACAACTAACGACTAACAGTGGCATGTTCAAGTGGCTGACGAGGAAGGATGGCGCGAAGATCGAGCGCGCGAAGCGGCGTCTGAAGTCGCCGCGCGGATCCGTCTTCACGGAGTTCGCCCTTGTCGCGCCCATCTTGGTGCTCATCTGCAGCGCCTTGATTGAAATAGTTGGGTTCTGGGACGCGCAGGTGATGGCGAACCACGCCGCGTGGACGGTTGGGCGCATCGTGATGGTGCGAGGGTCGAACGGGCTCGCCTTCTCGAAAAATCTTGACCAGAAGTCGAAGACCGGCATAGCGGGCAGCGACATGCCGGATACGCTCAAGCAAGCGCTCGCGGATCTTGACAAGTACATCCAGGGATTCAACAAGTTCAACAACCGCGGCAACATCGCGACGATGTTCCTGATGTCCACGTGCGGGATAGGCTATTTCGGCAAGTCGCCCGGCAATACGATAAACGAAATGTTCAAGGATCTCTGTACGGCGGGGGTGAAGGCGCTCACGGAGGGTATCCCGGGATGGATAGAAAATGCGATATCCGGCATCAAGTTCCCGTCTCTTGGAGGAGGCGGGGACTTCCTGGAGCAGTTCGTGCAGGACATGCTGAATAAACTGCTGGATGCGGTGATGAAAGCCATTCTCACTCCGCTCACGGAGGCGCTGAAGGCGCTGATGGAAGCAGCGTTCGAAAAGTTGATGGACTGGCTTGACATCGACCATTTCTTCGACGGCACGGGCGATGCGGCGTACATGGCACGGCACCTGTACGGGGCGGCGTCGCGCATCGGCAGGGCTAAAGACCGGACAGGGCAGGAGGTCCTTGTGGTGACGGACATGGAGGACGCAAAAAACAACGCATACGTGTTCGCCAAGGTGAGCGACCTAAAGAGACTCGCGTATCCGCAGTGCGTGGACAGTGACTCGTCGAGCGATGGCTACTTCGTGTCGAATCCGAGCGGCTGGCCGCCGAACGACAACGCCCTCGGGATGGTGCACGTGGAAATCAACTGGCCGTACGAAAGCGGCTGGCTGTTCCCGGTGGTGTCGGGGTACGGCACGGCCTCCAAGTCGCCCGTGGCGAAGGGGCACAGCATGGTGTTCCAGCAGCCGAACATCGCGAACGAAAACCTCTACTCCGATGGCGCCACGAAGTATGATCCAGGCACGTACAAGGACCGCACCCTGCCGAAGGAGCTGGAGGATCTCGCAAATGAGATGAAGGCGTATCTGAAGTGCGTAAAGTTCTGCATGCAGTACAGGATATGCGAGGAGAAGGTTACGCTGCACGACGGCGATTGGAGCTGGGAGTCCTGGACGGACTGGAAGGACTGCCCGGAGCTGATGGCCGTGTTTGGCGTAAAGAGCATCCCGGCGGGCGGTGACTATGCGAAAACATGGGAGAATCTGACAGGCACAAGCAGTCAGCGCCCGACATGGAATTCGATCAAGGATCGCTTCGAGACTGAGTACTACCATTCCCACAAATACTTCTACTGGGACGGATGGACGCATGGGCGCTACAGCAGCGACCTGTGCTCCAAGGGCGGCGATTCGAATCTTGGCTTGTGGTACGATCAGCAGATTTACTATTGTTACATGAGCAGCGGCCGCAACATGTTCAGTATGAGCGCCAAGAAATTCAACAAGATCAGAGACAAGTATAAAAGTGACCTTAAGAACCTAAGCAAGGATCTTGTGAAAAAGAACAAGCTGTACGACAAGGTAAAGGATTTCGCGAACGGCAACTTGGTGAATGTACGAAACATCGCAAAATGGCAGGAAGGCTTCAACTTCAGCGAATGGGTAAGCCAGGACAAGGATGTGCACCAAAAGGCGAAACTTGCCGACGGCTCGTTCAAGGTGCTGGTGAATTTCATCCATGATGAGTTGGCCGAGATAGACGACATCATCAATGGCACGGCGCAATACACCGGCAGCCCAGGAGATCCCGTGTTGGATCCGGAGGACGAGGGGATGGTGAAGGACCCAGAATCGGCGGCGACGAAGGCGCGCGAGAAGTGGGAGACGATGAAAGAGAACCTTCGGAAGAAGCTCAAGGAGGTAGAGTCGGCGGCGTCGGCCCTGAACAGTGCGTGGAGCGACTACAAGTCCAAAGCCGACAAGTTCATGGAGGAACGCGCCAAGTGTCCTAACGACTATTTTGCGGAGGCCTGCATAAGGACGATGATCTGGAAGAAAGACGCGGGCATCCTCGACAGCAACAGGGCCGGCAGTTTTCGTCTTAGCGCCGGCTCGATGCCGTATGACATTGGCGCTTGGACGCGTGACATGCTGGATATGGTGGAGAGGTACCAGAGAAAGGTGAACGATGCCTACGACAGGGAAGTGGAGTATGGCTTGCTGCTTGGTCTGGAGCGCGCCGGTGCGGCGAAACGCGAGGGGAAGTCTCCAGACCAGGTCGTGGATGAGGGCGGATCGATCGACCCGGACAAGCCCGGCTCGCTTTCGCCGGGAAGCGACGAGGACGAGTCGATCGAAAAGGACAAGCAGGAATACAATGGGGGGAAATGGAATTGGAAATGATCCGCAAGATGAGGGCGCGGCTCGCTTCGGAGAGCGGCAGCGTGGGCGTTGTGGTGGCGCTGGTCATCTTCCTCGTGATGGGGATGCTTACGATGACATGGAACACCGCGGAGATATCAAAGACGAAGATGCGCCTGCAGAACGCGGCGGACTCTGCGGCGCTTGCGCACGCGATATGGCAGGCGCGCGGGATGAACGCTGTGCAGAACATCAACGACGAGATGCACGAAGGACTTTCGCTCGCCTGCAGGCTGCGCAAGTGGGCCGAGGGCTTCGAGATCGCCGCGCAGGTCGCCGACGGGTTCGCGAACGTACCGTACATCGGATGGGTGTTCAAGGGGATCGCCATCGCGATGCATACGCTCGGCTTGCTGACGGGAGGCCCGGCAGGCTGGTTGGCCGCGCGAATATGCAAGTACTTCCTGAAGATAATAGCGGGCGTGTACGTGTATGCATCATCGGTCCTGGGCCTGTGGAACGCGCAACAGCTCGCCGCGCAGAACGAGGCGGACCCGCTCGCGAGGCTGGGATCGACTTCGTCGCTGGACTATGGGGATTGGCATTTCGGGATATACGCGCTGGGGCTGTCATATCCGATCAAGGACGCTTTCATGCTGCCGCTCGCGGAGAGCGGGAAGGACGAGGTGAAGAAGGAGCCGTGGAAGGGAAAGAAGATGGACGTGTTCAACTCGTCCACGCAGCCGTGGAAGACGCTCTACAAGATCGCCGGCACGGGCGAGGCGTGGGAGATCAAGCCGTTCGTGTCGAAGCGCGGCGACAAGGAGGGGATCAAGGTGACGAAGGAGAAGAAGGACGGCAAGGAGACGACGAAGGTGGACGACAACGGGGTGCTGCCCGGACCGACGGTGTGGCTTTCCTTCAAGCTGGGAGGGAACATCCACACGTTGCCGATCGACGGGTTCTGGAACAAGGACGACAGCAAGCGCAAGACGCACAAGATCCCGTTCTTCGCGGTGGCGGCGGCGCAATGCATCACGGGCGATGTGATACCGCATTCGAAGAAGACCGAGGAGGGCACGAACCAGAGGCCGTCCGGATTCGGCGCAGGGGCGACGGCGAAGCTGGTGCCGGTGTCGCAGATGTTCTACGACTTGGCGAAGGCCTCGGGCTACGCGGTGGATGCGATCATCTACCATTAGGCTGTGAACTGGGCATCGGGAAAAGAGAGACGATGAAAAGCGAAGACGACATGTTGAGACGGCTGAAGAGACGGCTGATGGGCGCACGCGCGAGCGTGATGCTTGAGTTCGCCTTCGTCGCGCCGCTCGCGATGATGACGTTCGTGTTCGCCGCCGACTTCACTCGCATCCTGCGCACCGAGCAGCAGCTTGAGATCGCCACCCGCCTTGCCGCGGATGTGGAGTCGCGCATGGCGGACTACTACGGAGACCCAAACAAGGACAATTGCCCCAGCTCCGCCACAAAGAACGTCGCCAAGGGCTACCTCGTGGACTTCGCACGAGTCGTTAAGAGCACGAGAAAGGTGTACATGAAGGGCGAGTGCATGACGGTGAGCAACCCGCTCACGTTCGTGACCTCCTGGGTCGCCAATTTCCTGAACGGCAGTGTGCCCGGCGCCGAAGACAACCTGTTCCTGAAGATTGCGGGCAAGATATTCGGCAAGCTAATCGACTTCATCACTTTCGGCACCTTCAACTACCTCACAGACGTGGTGCCGCACGACCGGCAGGTGAAGATCACGACGGCGGCGTACATACCGACGATCCTGCCGGGCGAAGCGTATTCGTTCTTCTCTCTGCCGAAACGCGGCAGCAAACACGACGGCGATATCGGCGTGGGGCAGTTCGCGTACGACCTTGAAGGCAACAGCGTGGCGACGGCGTGGAACCTGACGGTCAACCCCAAGAAGCGCCACCGCGTCTATTGCTACATGCCGGTGATCGATTCCGTGCCGATTGCGCCGAAGACGTACGTGAGGGTGTTCAAGAGCTGGTGCGCGAAACAACCATTCCTGAAGGATCTGTTCAAATGAGAGAGAAGCTCTATCGCACAGTTCTTTCCGTGGTGGTCGTCGTGCTCGGCGTGCTCGCCGTCCGCTGGACGATCCGCACCGCGATGACACGCGCATACAAGGCGGAGCGCGACGTCGGCGAGGTGGAGATGCCCGTGGTGCCGATGCACAGGGACTATTCGCTCGCCGCCATCACGCCCAAAGAACTGCATGTGAACCTCGCCGGGCTTACGGTCAATCGCCACGCGGAGAGGCTTCATCTCCCGTACTCCCTCGCGGTGGACGTGGCGGACGAGAAGGCGACGAGCGCGGGATGGGAGCGGATGGACAACCCGAACGCCCTTACATTTAAGAACCTTTCCGGCATGGAGAGGATGTACAAGACGCCGACCGGGGCGTTTGTGCTCAGGGAGGTTCGGCCCATCAAGGGCGACGATTCGATCATGGAGGACTTTGTGCTGCCGGCCGAGATGCTTCCGGAGAGCACCGAGCAGACCACGCCAGACGCTCTTGCGCGCCGTTCTGCGCAGAGGGTGAAGGGCCTGATGCCTAGCGTGATCCGCGATGTTGTGATCGGGAGCCCGCTCCTCACTGAGCTGATAGAGCGAGGCGGCGGCGCTGCGTTCATCGTCCACTGCGTGGTGGATATGCCCGTGGACGGCGCCCTGAACGCGATAGCGAAGGCGGCGGAAAGGGCGGGCTGGGAAAAGAACAGGTTTGCGCAGAACGGGAGGTTCGCGTTCAACCATGTGAAGCGCAACCTGACGTTCTACCACGAGGCGATCCCGCGGTCCAGCGGCGGGTGCGACGTGAACTACCGCTTCACAGACGATGAAGTTTACATCTCAAACACGAAAGGAAAACCTAATGAAAACTGACAACCACACGAAGCTTGCCGTCGTGGCGGCGGTGCTCGTAGGCCTGTTCGCGGTGGTGGCCGTGAACAAGTACATAGCCAACCGAACTGCTACCAAGCCGACGCCCAAGGCGTCGATCCTGGTGGCGACGATGGAGATCAAGGAAGGCTCGGAGATAGGCGAGGAGATGCTGGGGGCGGCGGAGATACCGTTTGATTCGCTCTCCAACATGCACATCGCGCTGCCGGCGAAGGACGACCCTGGCTACCAGAAGGCGTTCTCCGACGTGCTGGAGAAGATCGTGAAGCGCAAGGCGAAGCGCCTCATAGCCGCCAAGACTCCGATCTTCTGGATCGACATCGAGACGGAGCCGAAGACGCCGTTCGCGGACCTCATCGCCGACGGCCACCGCGCCGTCACGGTGCCGGTGGATTCCGTCAGCTCGGTCTGCGGCTTCATCAAGCCCGGGAGCCGCATCGACGTGATTCTCACGGCCACCGAGGAGAAGCTGGGCCTCGTGACGGGTCAGGCGGCGAAGGGGACGGGCTCGCGCGTCGTCTCCAGCGCCATCCTGCAGAACGTCCCCGTGATCGCCACCGACCGCGAGTACGATCTGCAGAGCGACACCTCCGGATACGGCACGATGACGCTCTCGCTGCCGACGAAGGCGGCGATCATGCTGGTGCAGGCGCGGACGATGGGACAGATCACGTACCTCCTCAGGAACGTGCGCGACACAAAGACGGAGCAGGACCGCAACAACGTAACGGTCGCGCCGGGCAATTCTTTCGGGGAAACGGTCAAGTCGTTCCACTGACGGCAGACCTGAAGCAAGGAGCAGATTGAGATGAAAGGCTATATCAAGATACTGGCGGTGGCTTCGGCCCTTGCGGCGCTTTCCGCCGATGCGGTTGTCGTGCGCAAGATGCCGGGCGTGACGGTGGTCGAGAACGAGACGATCTCGACCGACGCGATGAAGGCAACGGCCGTTCGCAGCTCCAACCCGGCTGTGTTCGGCGCGGCCCTGCGCGAGACGGGCGAGGCGGTGATATCCGGCGTCCGGCTCGGCGAGGCTTCGTTGAGCTACGTCGACGAGCGCGGCGTGTTCGCGTCGCGGCCGGTTCTTGTGGTGCCGGCGTACTGGGAGATCCTGAAGGGAATGTTCTCGGAAGACCCTGAGGTGACGATCTCCATCGTGGGCGACAAGGTGGTCGTTGCCGGATCCACCGCCAACGTGGACACGCTCCGCCGCGTGGACACCGTAAAGAACATCGACGCGGCGCGCATCGTCACGCAGGTGACCTACTCCACCGCGCAGATAGGCGAACTGGTGAAAGACTTCCTCGCCCGCTCGAACATCACCAACATCAGCGTGAACGTGGTAGGACGCGAGGTGTGCCTTTCCGGGCGCATGTACGACACGCAGTCCATAGATCAGCTGAAGAAGCGTGTCGAGAGCTTCGTGAAGGACTTCCCCGGCATTTCGGTGAACACCGACGAGCTGCGGATATACAAGCAGAAGATACTCATCAGCATCGAGTTCGTCGCGTACAACGACAACATGTCCCGTAAACTCGGATTCGAGGGGCCTGATTCGATCACGGCTGGGATGGACTGGAACTTCGGCTACGAGCACAGCAAGAACACGAGAGGTTCGAGTTCGTACACCCACAGTTCGGAAGATAAGCGCACAAACGAAAGCAAGACAGGTTTCGAGAGCAAGCAGAACGAGACTACAGGAGCTACCGAACAGACCCCCTCCGACAGCGCGTCCTTGGCATCGGCATTGTCCCGCACGTTAAATGGCGAATCAAAGAAGGAAGGTGACTGGGCCCATGGCTGGAAGGGAGGGGTGAATGCGCATGTCGAGGGCGTACAGGCCACGATTAATCTCCTGAAGAAGAATGGCGCGGCGAAGTCGCTCTACTCCACCACCCTCTCCACCCAGAGCGGCATCGAGGCCGAGTTCCAGAGCGGCGGCACGTTCAACCTGATGACCACGCCTGGGGCACAGTCCAACGGCGATCTCGTCCAGATAGAGTACGGCTACATCATAAAGACAACGCCGCTCATTATCGACGCCAACACCGTGAACCTCGACTTCAACCTCGACAACAAGCAGCCGCTGGACAACGACGGCAGTCGGATATCCCGGTACCAGACGAAGTCCAAGTACCTCGTTCGCCCTGGCGAGTCGATCCTGCTTTCCGGCTACAAGTACAATTCCGAGAGCGAGAACAAGAGGGGGACGCCGTGGCTCTCCAACATCCCGTGGATCGGCGAGTATCTCTTCGGCAACACATCCAACGATATGGAGATGAACGAGATGATGCTCGTTGTGACGGTGAACTGGGCGCTCGAGAACGAGAGCGAGACCGTGGCTGCCCGGATGAACGAGATGAAAGAACGCAAGGTAGAAGTGGAAATGCCGTAATGAAACCGCTTATATTCACACAGGGCGGCAAGCGCATCGCCACGCTCACGCCGCAGGAGGGGAAGACCGGCGAGGTGTTCACCCTTGGTTCTGCCGCGAAGTGCGACATTGTCGTGTCCACCGAATACGGCCTTGCGCCGCAGCAAGTGTCGTTTGCGCCCATTGGCAGCGTCTGGTGGATCGGCGACATGGCCGTCGATGGCCGTCTCGAGATTGACGGGCGGCAGACGGCGGCGGAGGCGCTCGTGGGTCACGCGCACGTCAAGGTGGGCACGTTCGAGTTCGATGTGGAGTGCGAGGCTTCGGAGGACCGTAAGAGCCATCGCGAAGTGGCGTCAGACATCCTTTACACGCACGCGCTCGCAAGCCTTTCCCGCAACCTCGGCGACTCAACCTCGGCCGACGAGCTGGAGCTGGAGAAGCGTATCGACGCGTCGTTGGACGAAATCCTTTTGCGCGGCATCCCCGAGTTCGATGGGCTCGGCAAGGACGTGGTCGACGAACTCAGGCGCGAGACGATGGAGGACATGCTCCGCCTCGGCCCGCTCGAACCGCTCATCGCCGACGACTCCATCACCGAAATCATGGTGATCGACTACCGGCACATCTACGTGGAACGCCGCGGCAAGGTGGCTCTCACCGACCGCCACTTCCGCGATCCCGGGCACCTGATCCGCGTGATCGAGCGAATCGTGAACAAGGTCGGCCGCCGCATCGACGAATCCAGCCCGCTCGTTGACGCCCGTCTCGCCGATGGCTCGCGCGTGAACGCCGTGATCCCGCCCATCACGCCAGACGGCGCGTGCCTCACGATCCGAAAGTTCGGCAAGTCGCTCTTCACCCTTGACAAGCTCGTCTCCTTCGGCTCGATGAGTCCGGAGATGATGAAGTTCATCGATGCGTGTGTAGCGCTCCGCAAGAACATTGTGGTTTCTGGCGGCACCGGCTCCGGCAAGACGTCGCTGCTGAACGCGATCTCGCTGTGCATCGGCCCGACGGAGCGCATCATCACCGTGGAGGACTCGTTGGAGCTGAAGCTTCAGCAGAGCCACGTGGTGCGCATGGAGGCAAGGCCGGCAAACGCCGAGGGCAAGGGCGAGGTGTCCATCCGCCTGCTGGTGAAGAACTGCCTGCGAATGCGCCCCGACAGGATTGTCGTGGGCGAATGTCGCGGCGGCGAAGCGCTGGACATGCTTCAGGCGATGAACACGGGCCACGACGGCTCGCTCACGACCGTCCACGCGAACACGCCTTCCGATACCGTCGCCCGACTCGAGACGCTCTGCCTGATGGCGGGCATGGACATACCGCTCCCGGCCATACGCGCGCAGATCGCGAGCGCCGTTTCAATCATCGTGCAGACGGCGCGTCTCTCCGACGGCTCGCGCAAGACGATCGAGATCGCCGAGGTGTGCGGCCTGGACGAAAAGGGCAACGCGAAACTCAGGACACTGTTCGAGTTCAAGCGCGAGGGCGTCGATCCTGTCACGCGCAAGGTGCTCGGGCGGCACGTGGTGGTGGCGAAGCCCACGTTCTTCGAGGACTTCCGTCTCCGTGGCGTTTCGCTTGATGAATCGATATTTGCGGGGGTGTAGCAGATGCCTGTTGATCTCATAGTCGCTTTCGGTGCGATCGCGCTCCTGTCCGTCTTCGTCGGCATTGCGGTGAAGGGGCTGCTAGCGGCCTCTAGCCAGGGGAGTGCGATTGATGACGACGTGATGGCCCGCGCCGCGCACGTGGGCGATACGCACCTGCCTGAGTTCATCGCCAGGCACATGCGCGAGCGTCGCGCAGCGAAGGTGCGAGCAGAGCTGCCGGACGCGCTGGACATGGTCTCTAACTCGCTAACGGCCGGTCTCACCCTCCCGCAGGCGCTAATGCGCAATCTTTCGCACTTCCCGCCGATCGTCGCCGAGGAGTTCGCGCGCATCCTCTACGATACGCGTCTCGGCTACTCGATCGGCGGCGCGTTTGACAACTTCGCCCGCCGCCTTCCGATCCCTGACGTGCAGATGGTGGTGATCGCCTCCAAGATTGGCGTTGCCCACGGCGGCAACCTTGCTGAGAGCTACCGCATGCTCTCCACCCTGCTCCGCGACAACATGGCGTTCGAGGACGAACTCAGGGCCATGACCACGGAAGGGCGGATGCAGGCGATCGTGATGAGCGCGCTGCCGCTGGTGATGATCGTCCTGCTAGGCCTCGTGAAGCGAGATCTCGTATCGCCGCTGTTCACCACTGCCGCCGGATGGGGAACCCTCATTGTGCTGTTCACAATGCAGGGGCTGGCGTATCTGTGGATACGGAAGATCGTGGACATAAAGGTGTGAGGCCATGAAAGTCGATATCGTCATAGCGTTCGTCTGCACGGCCGTTTCGGCCGTGACGCTCGCCTTCATCTTCGTGAAGGGGATGCTCGGCACCGCCGACGGGCTGGCGAAGTCAGGCTCGTCGCTGCGCTCCATCCTTGCGCCGATCGCGCTCTTCGTGGAGCATCGCCGGGGACTGGACCCCGAGCTCAACCGCACGCTCGAGCGGTTCGAAAAGCTCATCGTGCAGTCTGGCGGCAAGTTCCTTGACGGAGCGACGGCCGCAGAGGTGTTCTCGGCCCGGTTCGTGTTGCCGCTGGTTGTCGTCGCGGTCATCGTGCCGGTGGGTCTGGCGCTGAAGATCTCCGGTGGATGGGTGTTGATGGGGACGGTGTTTTTCGCCGCGCTGCTTTACGCCTATCCTGAGAGCGGACTCAAGT
>JAEEGL010689338.1_pt1 | contig 11811 bp, 8 predicted proteins | sample 9134231 | NCBI WGS metagenome assembly JAEEGL01 (sample SAMN16246548, study PRJNA631951) | gut metagenome | biome: gut microbiome; feature: rumen; material: fiber-attached | host: Bos | place: Iran: Karaj | collected 2018-10 | reverse complement strand
TGGTGGATCCGTCAGGCCATCACCCGCGCCATCGCGGATCAGGCCCGTACCATCAGGATCCCCGTGCACATGGTCGAGACCATCAACAAGTTGATCCGTGTCTCCCGTCAGCTGCTGCAGGAATTGGGCCGTGATCCTTCTCCGGACGAGATCGCCGAAGAGCTGGAGATGCCCGTCAGCAAGGTGCGCGAGATCATGAAGATCGCCCAGGAACCGGTATCCCTGGAAACGCCGATCGGCGAAGAGGAAGACAGCCATCTTGGCGATTTCATCGAGGATAAGGAAATGATGATCCCGGCAGACGCGGCGGCCTATACACTGCTGAAAGAGCAGCTGCTGGAAGTCCTGGATACATTGACCGACCGCGAGCAGAAGGTACTCCGTCTTCGTTTCGGCCTGGACGATGGGCGTTCCCGTACGTTGGAGGAAGCGGGCAAAGAGTTCAACGTCACGCATGAGCGTATCCGTCAGATCGAAGCCAAGGCGCTGCGTAAGCTGCGTCATCCGAGCCGCAGCAAGAAGCTGCGGGATTATCTCGAGTAATGCCGGCCCGCGTACTGTCCGATCGTCTGCAGACGGTCCTGGATCTTCTGCCAGGCTGCCATACGTTGGCGGACGTGGGCTGTGATCACGGCTACCTGTCCATCGAGGCGGTCCACAGCGGAAAAGTGCTGCAGGCCATCGCTTCAGACATCCGTCCCGGGCCCCTCGCCGCAGCGCAAGCGCATATCCATGCGGAGAAGCTGTCCGACCGCATCCAGGTACGGCTGACGAATGGTCTGCAAGGTTTTCACCCGGGCGAGGTGGATGGCTGCGTCATCTGCGGGATGGGCGGCATGATGATCCGTACCATCCTGGAGGAAGCGCCGATAGGTGTTTTGGAAGGCCTTTCTTCGTTGATCCTGCAGCCGCAGACGGAAACCGATGAAGTGCGGCGTGCGCTGCATGGCCTTGGATTTCGCATCTGCGAAGAGCGATTCGTGGAGGATCGCGGCAAGTACTATACGATCCTGCGGGCGGAACATGGAGCGGAGCAGTATGAGGATCCTTTTGCATACATCTACGGTGTCCTTATGTTCCGGGACCGAAATCCGGTCTACCGCCACTGGGCAGAGCAGCGGATCCGCAAACTTGCGGACTGGAGCGAGGCTGCCCGGGATCCGCAGCAAAAACTAAAACTGGAGCAGGAAATGCGCTGGCTTGCAGCGCGCCTGTCCGATAAGGATTGAATTATGAGTATGATCCATATCATTTTGGAAGACGGACAAGAAGTATCCGTACCCAAAGGGACGACGCTGGAGCAGATCCTTGAAGATCTTTCTTCGCAGGAGACGGAGGTCGATAACGAGCCTAAGTCACCCGCTTTGCTGGCGGTCGTCAATGGTAAACTGAGAGAACTGTGGGCTCCTCTGAATGCCGATGCCAACGTACGGTTCCTTACCCTGGAGCATCAGGATGGGTATCGCACCTACATCCGTACGCTGAACTTTTTGTTCCTGTACAGTGCGGAAGAAGTACTGGGCAAGGAGGCAGAGGTCCGCATCAAGCAGGCGATCTCCGGAGGTACGTATTGTGAGATCAGCCGGGGAGAGCGCACAGGTGTCACCGAGGAAGAAACGCAGGCTTTGCTTGAAGCGATGCGCCGTCATGTCGCAGAGGACCTGCCGATCCGCAAAAAACCATATCCTATCGACGAGGCTATGGATCTGTTCGAGGCCAGGGGCATGTGGGACCGTTCACAGGTCTTTAAATACCGCCGTTTCTCCACGATCAATCTGTACAGCCTCGGCGGTATGATCGATTATTTCTACGGCTACATGCTGCCCAGTACAGGCATGCTCAAGTATTTCGACCTGACCCAGTATCGGGAAGGTGTCATCATCCAGCTGCCCGAGAGAAAATGGCCGCATAAGGTGCGTCCGTTCGTTCCCTCGGAAAAACTGTTCGATGTATTCCGCCGATCCACGGAATGGAGCGAGATCATGGGTGTGGAGACCATCGGCGCTCTCAACGATTCCATCGCCGACGGCAGTATCCATGAGCTGATCGAGATCTCTGAAGCACTGCATGCCGGCCATATCGCCGCCATTGCGCGGGAGATCTTCGCGCGCAGGGATCAGATCCGCATGGTACTGATCGCCGGACCTTCTTCTTCCGGCAAGACGACCTTCGCCAAGAAACTGTCCATACAGCTGCGGGCGGAGGGACTCAGGCCGCGCATGATCTCGGTGGATGATTATTTCGTCAACAGGGAAAATACACCGCTTGACGAGAATGGCGAGAAGGACTATGAAAGCCTGTATGCGATCGATATCGAGGCATTCAATAACGATCTGAAGGCGCTCATGGCCGGGGAGACCGTGACCCTGCCCAAGTACAATTTCGTGACCGGGCTCAGGGAATATCATGAAAAGCCCATGCAGATGGGGCCGGACGATATCCTGGTCATCGAAGGCATCCATTGCCTGAACGAGGCATTGACCGCCCAGATCCCGCGGAGCGAGAAATACAAGATCTATATCAGCGCGCTGACGCTGATCAATGTAGATGATCACAACCGCATCCCGACCACGGATGGCCGTCTGCTGCGCCGTATGGTGCGCGACCATCAGTATCGCGGCGCGACAGCAGCCCGGACCATCTCCATGTGGCCGCAGGTGCGTGCCGGAGAAGAGCGCAATATCTTCCCCTTCCAGGAGGAAGCGGATGTGATGTTCAATTCCGCTCATATCTATGAGTTGGCAGTGATCAAACAGTATGCAGAACCTCTGCTGTTCAGCATCCGAAGGGATGAACCGGAATATGCGGAAGCCAGACGCCTGATCAAGTTTTTAGATTATTGTTTGGGGGTCAGTTCGGAGATCGTACCCAGTACTTCGATCATTCGAGAATTTATCGGAGGATACAATGGAGAATAATCACGACACTACGCTCCAACAAGAACAAGAACGGCTGCTTCAGATCCAGGAGATCATCGGTCACGAGATCGAGGACCGGCTGCATAATCTCAGTGATCTGAAGCAGGAGATCGTTGACTACAGAAAGTTTTTGATCGAGGAGATACCGCAGAAACAGTATCATTCCATGAACCAGGACAACCCGGTCCGTGAAGCCAGTTATAAGGCGACCTACGAACGTCTGGGCGTCCTGTCACGCATGTATTACTATCCGTACTTCGGAAAGATCGTACTGAAGGATCCCCTGGAGGCGGAGGAGGAAGCCTACTTCATCGGAAAGAACGGTCTGGAGCAGCATGGCAACCCCATCATCCTGGACTGGAGAGCGCCCATGGCTTCTCTGTTCTACCAGCAGCGGCTGGGCATGATGGAAGTCAAGGCACCGATGGCAACGTTCGAGGTCGAACTGCTCAAACGCAGGCAGTATATCATTCGTAACGGCATCATGAAGGGACTCTTCGATTCTGAAATCGATATCAAGGACGACATCCTGCAGATGGTACTGTCCGGCAACAGTGGAGCCCGCCTGAAAGATATCATTGCCACCATCCAGAAAGAGCAGGACGACATCATTCGTGAACCGTTAGAACACAACGTGCTGCTCAATGGCGTCGCCGGCTCCGGTAAGACGACCATCATTCTGCATCGCATCGCCTACCTGCTGTTCAATTATCGTGCCCGCCTGCAGGATAATGTCCTGATCATCGGGCCGAACCGTCTCTTCATGGAGTACATTTCCGACGTGCTGCCGGATCTGGGAGAGAAGGATAATACCTTCCAGCTGACCATTCCGCAGCTGGCTCGCGAAGTGGTTCATCCGACGCGGGAAGTCATGAGTGCGGAGGAGTATTTCCGCCGTCTCGAAGCCGCGCAGCCCCGTTTCCTTAAAGAGGTGCGGCGCAAATCCTCGGCTCTGTTCAAAAAGGAACTGGATGATGCTTTCCGCGTTTTCGAGGAGGCACAGCTGAAAAAGAGCGATCTGATCTTCCAGGAGCAGGTCATCATCAGTGCGTCCGAACTGAATCAACTGTTTACGAAGACCTATTCCAAACTGCCGTATCTGCGTCGCATCCGCAAGATCCGCCGGTTGATCCTGCAGCGGGTCAAGGATCTGCGCAATGATACGGTGCGCCGCCTGAAACGGGTCTATGATATCCAGATCAAAAAAGCACGGGACGATGCGGATTTCGCGCGTGTTGACAAACTACAGCGGGAACGCCAGGATACTTTGCGCGCTTATCTGCGTGAAGTGTTCCTGTTCATGAAGGAACTGCGTACCTTGTACGATGTTCCGGATACCGAGACGTGGTATGCGGAGACTGTACGTAAAAACGAGAGCAATCCGTGGATCGAGGATGACCTGTGCGGTCTGTTGTACGTCCATACGAAGCTGCATGGGAAGGGCGCTTATCCGGTACGCCACCTGGTCATCGACGAAGCGCAGGATGTCAGTGCCTTCGGTTTCCTCATGCTCAAGAGTCTGACGGGGGCGGAGACCTATACGATCGTGGGTGACATCCATCAGCGGATCAAGGGCGAGGCACATCAGTCCATGATGATCGGCTGGGAGAAACTGATGCGTCCGCAGGAGCGGCAGATGGTATCGTATTATGAATTGCACCGCAGTTACCGCAGCACGCCGCAGATCATGGAATACGCGGAACATTTCCTGCCGGATAAAGAGAAAGCAGAAACCATCGATCGTGAGGGTACGCCGGTAGAGGTCAGGACCTTCGCAGGCACGCGGGATCTGAGTCACCATCTGAAGCTGGCCCTGGCGGAGATGCGCAAGGCTGGTATGGAACGGATGGCCATCCTCTGTGCGACTGATAAAGAAGCAGAACGCATCGGCCGGGCGGTACGCAAATTCGATCCGCCGGAAAAGATCGTGCGCGGGGAACAGATGGCGCTCGATGCCGAAGTCAGTGTGCTGCCGGTCTATTATGCCAAAGGACTGGAGTTCGACGGCGTCATCATCGTGGAGCCCAAAGACAGTGGGTGGGAGCCCTGGACAAAATATATCCTTTGTACACGTGCGCTGCATCGATTGGTCCATCTGACGGAAACGGAGGCCGCGGACTGATATGGAACGTTGGGACATTTATACGGTCGACCGTGTCCGAACCGGAAGAACCATGGCGCGCAACGACTGGAACATGCAGCCCGGCGAGTACCATATCACCGTACTGGCGCTGTTGGAGCGGCCGGATCATACGATCCTGATCACCCAACGGGTGCTGACGAAAGCCTGGGCCGCCGGGCATTGGGAGATCCCGGGCGGAGGCGTGCTGGCCGGTGAAACACCGGAGGAAGCGATCCGCAGAGAAGTGCGGGAGGAAACCGGTCTCGATCTGACAGGCGTGCCTGGTGAGGTCGTGTGCTCTTACCGTCGTGACAATCCCGAGGAAAAGGATAACTACTTTGTGGATGTCTATCGTTTCGTTCTGGATTTCCAGCCGGAACAGATCCAACTGCAGACCGAGGAAACGGCCGGTTTCCGGATCGTCACCGCGGAGGAGATCCGCCGGTTGGGCGAGGAAGGCGTTTTCTTACATTATCATAGTCTTGCAGAGATCTTTGCATAATAAAAGATCCTGTGTCCGAGATCTGCTCGGATCACAGGATCTTATTATTTTGTAAAGAAGGCGCGGATCTCATTTTCGGTGGCGTTCGCTGTGCCCTGCGCCATGGCATCCGAACCGCCGCCACGACCGGAAAGCGCTGTGTTCATCTCCTTACACAGGGGACGGACAGAACCATCCCGGATCGCAAGGATATAGCGGAAAACGGTCTTTTCCTCATTCCGAGGAATGAAGAGACACACCGGCCCATCGCGCCGTGCTGTCAGCAGGTTCACATAGGTGCGGGCCATGATCTCATCAGAGAAGTCTTCAAAAAGCACTAAAGGATCGGAGCCGGTAGGAGCTTGATCCGCAAGGACCTGGATCAGGCGCCGTTCCGCCGCCACACGTTGCTCTTTCAGCGCATTGGTCTGTGCCAGGGCTTTTTCCACAGCGGCGAGTGTATCCTCCGGGACAGCTGACAGCAACGTATCGATCCCGTGCACTTGCTCCTGATACATCCGCATCATGGCAAGGGCCTTCAGGCCACAGAGGAAGTAGACGCGGGTGCCGCCTTTGTAGCGCTCGAACCGCAGGATCTTGATCAGCCCGATCTCTCCCGTGTGCATGACATGCGGCGCGCAGCAGGCACAGCGATCGGTCTCTCCGATGGTCACGATACGCACGGTACCGGTCAGTTCTTTTTTGCTGCGGTATTCCAAAGTTTCCAGTTCTGCAGCGGTAGGATAGCTGATGGTGAAGGGCAGATCCGCACGTACGACGCGGTTGGCTTCTTCTTCAGCGGCATAGAGTTCTTCCGCTCCGAAGACACCATTCACATCCAGGGTCATTTCTTTGGAACCCATATGGAATCCAACGTTATCCACGCCATATCGGTTGTGGAGCACGGCGCACAGGACATGCTCTCCGGAATGCTGCTGCATATTGCCAAGACGCGTCTCCTGATCCAGCTGGCCTTCTACCATATGGCCAGGTTCGAATGGCTGCGGACTGATGTGATGGATGATCTCATCAGCTTCAAAGACCTCGAGCAGCGGCGTTCCATCCAATGTCCCTGTGTCGGCATCCTGCCCACCGCCGCCCGGAAAGAAAGCGCTGCGGTCCAGGATGATGTCAAATGCGTCCTCTTTGGGCGTGCAGGAAAGGACGTGTGCGGAAAAGGTCATTGCATGACTGTCATAGTCATAGATACGTTCTGTCATATGTGCTCCTGTTCCAGAATATTGGTAGTGATATAATCGACACCCTGCGCGATCCAGTAGTTCGCACTTTTTGCGTCGTTGATCGTCCAGACATTGACCGCCTGGCCGATCTGGTGTACGTCCTCGATCCCCTGGGCGGTCAAGGCGCGTGATGATATGTCCAGATCCAGCTGGTACTGCTTGAGGAATTGCAGGACCTCAGGGCTATATTTCTCGCAGAGGTACTGCATCGGCTGCGACGGCAGCATGGCCCGCAGGTCGATCAGATTGCCGCGGTCAAAAGAAATGAAGACCGTGTGATCCAATTGATGACAGCGCCGTAACAGCGTAATGATCTTCTGGATGTGGACGGGGGCGACGCGGTTCTTCAGTTCCAGAAAGGATGTCTTTTCATAGCGCTGGCAGATCCGGGCATATTCCTCCAAAGAAGGCAGCCGCAGATCGGTCCGCCCTGTACTGCCATCAAATTCATGCAGCAGGATCTGCCGCAGTTCCTCGTAATCGGTGTTTTCTACCGTCAGGTTCCGGGCTGCCACACGGCCGGTGGTATCGTCATGGGTGCAGATATAATGGCCGTCACGAGTCACATGGACGTCTGTCTCGATGGCATGATAAGAGCGGTTCGCGGCGGCGATAAAAGCCGCGTGTGTGTTTTCCGGTTCTATACCGCTCAAGCCCCTGTGCGCTACCAGGCGCACCCCTTGTGTATCTATCTTGATCGTATTCATTTGCTATCTCCCTCAGACTTTGATTATAGCACGATTCGACATCGTATGTCCAGTTGATGGGAAAATCGGACATCGTGTGTTCTGGAAGCGTCCTTCCACCTTTGCTACAATAGATCGTAGACGAAAAGGCCATAGAGCAGAAGGGAGTGTATCATGAACAAACCGGTCTATCATATCGTAGTCCAGGGCATCCATAACGCGGATGCTTTTGCGGGCGATACCAACAAAGAAGCCTACTGGGAACGTATCGTCCGTTACAAAACACAGCTGGGGATCCAACTGTACGCATTTGCCATCTTTGATAATCATGCGCATTTTCTGATGCGTGGGACCGAACAGGAAGTGTCCGGCCTGATGCGGAGAGTCGGCGTCTCATATTCTCACTGGTATCGACGACAGTACAATCATGAGGGGAGCATCTTCCGGGGAAGACCCAGCATGGAGCAGCTGCAAAGCGACGGTCAGATCCTCAAGGCGGCTCGTTATATCCATCAGGAACCAGTGCGCAAAGGATTGACTTCCTCCATGGAAGCGTACCCCTGGAGCTCCTATTGGATGTACCAAAGTGAGGACAGTGTCATCGACCGGGACGAGATCACGGAGCGGCTGCGGTTCTGGGGCAGGTTCGAAGATTATATGACCATTCCGGAGCCGGCCATGTTCCTCGAAGAAAAACAGGCGCATTTTGGTTTTACCGACAAAGAGGTGGCATCGATCATCGACCGGCGTCTGCAGCAGCATCCAAGGGTGGAATTGTTGGTCATGCCGCACCCGATCCGCAATTATATATTGGCGGTGCTGCGGTTCATCGATCGGATCAGTATCCTGCAGCTGGCCCGTGTCAGCGGTGTCGGCAGAGGGATCGTACAGAGGATCGACCAGGAAGATCTGCGTTTGACTTTGTTCCAGGGGCCGCGGATCTTGCATTTGAATGGTGAAGATCTGCCGGCAGAAGTATTGGACCATGTCCATGATTGGTTTGTGCTGGCAGCCCGACAGCAGCTGATCCGACCTTCTGATATCCAGGTGCCCATGGATCATTTGTGGAAGTCCTGGTGCCGTCCCGCGGAGCCGCTCCTGACCGATGGTGAGATCATAACACTGCAGCTATATCAAGAACAATCGCAACTGCGATTCCATCCGCAGACGTTGATGTATGTGGAGCGGAGGTTAGAAGACGGTGCATTGCGCAGGGGACTGGTGGGCTGTCTGGATCTGGAACAGGTCTCTTTGTCGCAGGAGGTCCACGCGCCGGTCCGTTTCCTGAACGAACCAGACATGCTTCTGTCCGCCCATGCAATGACGATCCGGGAGAATCATGCACCAGAGGCGACCGGTGTCGTGCTGGCGGTCGATGACCCGTTTCAGGGCTTGATCGAACCTTTGGAAAATGAAAAACAGGACATGCACCAGGTGTATGATATCTCCATACCCAACCAGAAGGGAAGGATCACGGGATATGTCCTTCCGGTGCGCCTGCAGGAAAAAGTGCTGGAGCGGCTGGATGTCATGGCGGATCCCGGTTATTTTGCAAGCCGCCTGAAGACCAATGAACCACCCTATGTATTCTTCACATTGCAGGGTACGGAAGAACTGGCCGGTGCGGTCCTGGCATATGAGCATGCCAAGGCCAAAGATGGCGTGGAAGCCGCGAAGTTGATGCCGCTTCGCTATCATATGGTAGAGATCGTCGACCTGCATGATGAGGCGGTGCATATCCTGCCGTCCTACCCCGTATGCACGGTGGATAGAAAAGCTTTGTCTCTCATCTTGAATGAGATGTATCCGGGAACACATCCGGGCCGCGCCAGGCAGCATGAGATCGAGATCCGGTACAGTTCAGGTAAGGAGAAGGGGATATTCAGCATTCCATATAAAAGACGGCGAAGTTTGATAACTCCTTACCCATTGACGATGCTGCTGCCGGCGATCAACACCTGTGCCGCTCTGTATGACAGTGCGGTCACATATCATACCAGTGCAGATGCAGCTATCGCCGCGGCCAAGGAGCAGGGCGGCGTGGCATTGTTCTGGGAAGCTCCGACCAAAGAAGAGATCCTGAAAATGGTGACGGCTGAGATCCGGTTGCCCGCGGATGCCCTGGTCCTGGGCGAGCCTAAGGATCGCAGATGCAGGCTCGAGTGCAGGATGCTGCAATAGAAAAAGTGCCTTTTGTCGATCAACAAAAGGCACTTTTTTATGCGGATGAAGGGACTCGAACCCCCACGCCATAGGCGCCAGATCCTAAGTCTGGTGCGTCTGCCAATTCCGCCACATCCGCCTGTGCAGTGCTCATGATAGCATTTTACCGGCGGGTTGTCAAGAAAGCAGCGTCAGAATTGCGTGAGGCGGTCACGGGCTGTCACGCTCCAGGAACCGATCAGATGCCCCTCATGGATGACAGGAACTCTTGGATACAAGATGGTGGTGGTGCAGATATGTGCAGGGATCATGTACAGTACGGTGCCGATCACTGGCCGCAGGCTTTCCAGGCCTTGCCGCATCCGGCAGACCAGATGCTCCTCGTTTTGAAATACAGGTTCGGCAGGGATACCCACCAGATGTCCGGGGACGGATTGGTCACAGGAAAGAGCCTTGGTTCCGCAGTCCAAGGTGAACCGTCCTTCTCCCGGATGGCTGATCACCCGGGTCAGCACCGCGGCGGCAGGTGGATACTCCATATCAGGAAAAGCAGTACTGTAACCGTAGTCTCCCAAAAACAGGGTGCCGGGGGAGAGGTAGGCATTTTGATAATGGGAAAGGCAGGATGTAAAACAGGGCATGGAGGGCGTGCCGCCAAAGATGACGATCTGCGGCCCGAAACGGGAGCGTATCAGATCGTGTATGGGGCGGAAAGCCTGCTCCAAACGCGTCACAGCGTCCATGCGATCCTGCAGGCGGCTCTGATGATCTTCCCCATCATAGACGTGGAAACCGTGCATGCGGATCCCCTGCAGCTTGGATGCTTTTGTATAGAAGGATTCCAGTGCGGAGATCGGCACTCCGGTCCGGTGCAGTCCTGTATCGACATCGACCAGTACGGAGACCGGTTTGTCCGCTAATGCCCCTAGATGGGCCAGTGTCTCCAGGTCATCTCCGATCGTATGGAAACGTACCGCGGGATAGGTCTTGCACAGACGCAGAAAAGCTTCCTGATTAGGCCCGACCGGCATGTAGGCCAGGAGGACTTCTTCCGCACCGGCAGCCGCTGCCATCTGGGCTTCGCGCAAAGTAGCGCACTTAAAACGACGGATGCCGTACTCGACCTGCATACGGATCATGGCCTGCATCTTGTGCGATTTGACATGCGGCCAGAGATGGCCGGCACCGCCCGCGGCTCGGATCGCCGCCTCGGTATTGCGGCGGATGCCATCCTCATAATAGATCAGCTGTGGAGAAGACAATTGGTTTTCTTCCGCAAAATGGTAGGATATTTCATTCATGCTGCAGTTCACCTCTTGCTTCTATGATAAAAGAATCGCGTGCATTATGCAAGCCTTTGCGATATAATTAAAGAACAGGAGCGTGTGAACATGACTACTCATATCTATAATGCAAAGATCTGTGACGGGACAGGAGCACCAGTATGGAGAGGTGGGATCCTCTTCAGCGAGCAAGGGATCCTGGACGTATACGAAGGAGAAAAAGATCTGACAGCCGATGAAGCGATCGATGCCCATGGCCGATTAGTGACGCCTGGTTTTATCGACATCCATCGGCATTGCGATATCATGCCTTTTTATGGAACAGCATATGGCACAACGATGCTCAGACAAGGGATCACAACGACGGTCGTGGGCAATTGCGGTATCTCTCCCACACCGGCACCAGAGCAGACGGAGGAAATGTACGCGTATTATGAACCGGTCCTGGGACCGCTTGGGAACGATCTGCCCAGGACCTATCCCGCCTTTCGGGCAGGTCTAAAGGATCTGCAGCTGCCGGTCGATACAGCTGCCATGATCGGGACGGGTGCCGTGCGCATCGCGGTCAAAGGCTTCTCCAACAGTCCGTGGACGGCGGATGAACTGGAGCAAGGCAGAGCTTTGATCGAAGAGGCTATGAAAGCCGGCGCGCCTGGCGTTTCATTGGGGATCATGTACCTGCCGGAATGTTATGGAACAGTGGAAGAATTCGCGGCGCTGCTGGAACCGGTCGGACGGTACGGCGGCGTGATCACTACCCATATCCGGGGTGAGGGTGACAGCCTCGTCGCCAGCGTTGAAGAAGTCATCGAGATCGCAAGACGTGCCGGATGCGCATTGGAGATCTCTCATTTTAAATCCTGTGGCATGAAGAACTGGAGGCATGCGATCCATGAAGCGATACAAAGGATCGAGGT
>JAEEGL010216703.1_pt1 | contig 11811 bp, 10 predicted proteins | sample 9134231 | NCBI WGS metagenome assembly JAEEGL01 (sample SAMN16246548, study PRJNA631951) | gut metagenome | biome: gut microbiome; feature: rumen; material: fiber-attached | host: Bos | place: Iran: Karaj | collected 2018-10 | reverse complement strand
TTTATGTATAATACCAAATGAAGTTATTTCTATAACTATCAATTAGTTATGGCGAGGAGGATAAAAATATGAAAAAGGGAATACATCCAGTACAAAAAGTTTGTAAAGTTAAATGTGCTTGTGGTAATGAATTTGAAGTAAGATCTTCTAAAGAAGAAATTCAATTAGAATCTTGTAATAAATGTCACTCATTCTATACAGGAAAATTCAAGACAGTTAAAACTGGAAATGTACAAAAGTTTAAAGATAAATATGGAATCACTGATTAATAGTGATTTTTTATTTTGGAGTAGTTATGAACATAAATAATCAAGATATCAACATTGAAGATTTAATAAGTGATAAATATATGCATAAAGAAATTAAAAAAGGTATATATTTATCAGAATATCAAATAGAAGTATTAAATAAGTATGATATTAAGCCTGAAGAATGTGGAACTATAAATGATTTAATAATGTTAATAGATTTAATATTAGAAGACGAAGAAGATGCTGATGATTTAGAACAAATATCAAGAGAAATATCAGAGTTTAACTATTATGCTAACACTAATAAATAATTGAAAAAAATGTGTAATTTTGCTATTATGATAATATGAAGAATAAGAAGATTACATATATTATTTATTTTATGATTGTTATTATAATAGTAACTCTTTTTGTTTTGATTAAATACTATCCTATTACAGTAGAAAATAAAGTTAAATTAAAAAAATGGTATAATTATGAAACAGCTACAGGATATTACAATACAATATATTTTGAAGATGATAAAGTAACATATAATAAACCAGGTAATACTAATGTAAGAGGAAAATATGATTATTGTAATAAATATACATATGATAAAAGAAAAAGAATATTTAATTTAAATTGTGGAGAAAAGATAGTATTAGATAGTGTAAGTGATAAAAAATTAGTTTTAATACTAAATAATAAAAAGAAAGTATTTTATGATACACCAGAAAAATCATTAAATTATGAATTTGAAAATTATTTTAATAAATCAATTAGTGAATATAAATTAGAGATGCAACAAAATATTGAACTAATTACAGTTAATTATGAAAGGATGTTAGAAATAATAGCTGAAAAAGAAAATTCTACTTTTGTATTTATTGGAGATAATTGTTCAAGTATAGATTGTTCATTATTTTTAGATGTATTAGAAAAATGGATATCTACTAATGAAAGACTATATTATATAGATATAAGTAAATTAGACAATAAACAAATTGATAAATTAAGTAAAATAATTAAAGATTTTAATACAGAAAAGAGTTATTATAATGATATTTATCCAAGAATAGTTATATATAAGAATAATAATGTTATAGATCAATATCAAATTAATTGTAATGGTTTTAATTGTTCAAAGTATATTAAATACTAAAAGGAGCTAATATGAAAAAATATATATGTGATAATTGCGGTTATATAGAAGAAAAAGAGGATATTACAGAGAATTATGTATGTCCTATGTGTGGTGCAACTAAAGATAAGTTTAAACTTATAGAAGAAGAAGTATCACCAGAAGAAATAAATGCTGTAATAAATTCAGTTATTGACAATATTTTAGAAGATACATCAGATAAGATTATAAATGATGTAGAAGAAGATAAAAGAATTAGAATAAGTGAATACAATCATTCTATTATGAGAATAATGGAAAAGTGTATAAATTGTGGACAATGTAAAAAGACTTGTGAAAATGTAGCTGGATTAAAATATGATTTAAATAAATGTAAAGATCCAATATGTTTGGGTTGTGGACAATGTATTTTAAATTGTCCTACTGGAGCATTAGTACCAAAATATGAATATAGAGAAGTTAAATCTATATTAGATGCTAATGAAAAAATAGTTGTTACAATTATATCCCCTGCAGTAAGAGTATCAATTGGTGAAGCTTTTGGTTTAGAGCCAGGCATTAATAGTGAAAAGAAACTAGTTTCAGCTTTAAAGCAACTAGGTTTTGATTATGTATTTGATACAGCTTTTGGAGCAGATTTAACTATTATGGAAGAAGTAGCAGAATTTGCATCTAGATTAAGAAAAAAAGGAGTATTACCTCAATTTACTAGTTGTTGTCCATCTTGGGTTAGATATGCTGAAATATATCATCCAGAGTTAATACCAAATATTTCTACTTGTAAGAGTCCAATCGGTATGCAATGTGCTATTATTAAAGAATTCTTTGCTGAAAAGAAAGGATTTGATCCTAATAAAATAGTTACTGTTGCTATTACACCATGTACATCTAAGAAAATGGAAGCAAAAGAATATACATTAAATATAGATCATGTTATTACCGCAAGTGAACTTGCCATGTTAATGCATGAAGAAAATATTAAATTAGACGAGATGGAGGAAGAAGAATTTGATCACATGCTTGGTGACAGTAGTGGTTCTGGAGTAATGTTTGGAACTACAGGAGGAGTATGTGAATCAGCAATAAGAACATTATATAGAATAATGGTAGGTAAAAACCTTGAAGGTGATAGATTAGTATTCAATAATCTAAGAGGTTATGATGGCATAAAAGAGGCTACTATACAAATAGGAGACTATAAATTAAGAGTAGCTGTTGTACAACAAATGGAAAATTTAGAAAAATTATTAGAAAATGATAAATATAAACAATATCACTTTATAGAAGTTATGAACTGCAAAGGTGGGTGTGTAGGTGGTGGAGGACAACCACTATGTCAAATTCCAAAACTTGAAGAAATCAAAAAGAAAAGAAGTGAAGGTTTATTTGACATTGATAAACAAAGAGTTAAAAGATGTGCTCATGACAATGAAGAACTTAAAGAATTATATAGAGATTACCTTAAAGGACCGCTTAGTGAAGAGAGTTTAAGGCTACTTCATACATCATTTTCAGACAAGAGTAATTTACTAAATAATAAGTAATTTACAAAAAGTGTAAAATTTTTTAAAAAAATATAAAAAAATGTATTGACATTATATTCTATATATTATAAAATAAAATTGTCCAATAGATAACATCACTATATTTAATTATATAGTAGTTATTATTTAAGACATTATATATTTATTATTGTAAATATATCCCTTATTAATACTTTATATAAATTAATTTTTATATAATTATTAATCTAATATATATTTAATTTATATATAGAAATATATATTCAAAAATATAATAAATTCAAATCTTATTTAATAATCTTAGTTATCATGTGAAATAATTCTATAGTTGTTATATTTAATTATATAACAATATATATATAATATTAATTTATTATATATATACTACCTATTATAAATAGTACTAATTGCTATTTATAATATAGTTATTAATAATATTAAATTATTATTAATAAATTATGGATTTTAGTGATATTAACTTATTGCTAAAGTATTATAGGTAATGATAATATTAATTTATTATCTATATAATATATATATGAAAATTATATATATTGTAGCACTAAAATGTATACCTATCGTATAAATATTAAATTTATTTGGTATTTATCTGTAATATGAATGTTACTAATACTAATATTCATCTAGTATAATTAAGTATTATAGAATATATAATATTTGGACTTGTTATATTAAGATCATATTATTATATTAATTTATAATAATATGACAACTTAAATAACATTCCTTGTATAACAACACACCTTATTAAATTAAGGAATAGAATAACTTATCTACTAAGGACAAATGGTATATCGTTGAGAAAGAAAACTCAAAATGATAAGTGTTTATGCTGAATACTGATAATATTCAGAAGTGTTAATAATAAAGTAATATTTATTATTAATGATTCATAAATCTTTTTTCGAAAACTCGAAGCAACAACTTTTTATCAGAAAGTGTTGCTTTTTGATTACAGGAGAAATTATGAGATATTATATAATTATTGGAATTACTCTGATATTAGCTATCTTAATATTATTTCTAGATCCATATAAAGATTATTTAGGAGTTTACAATAATATAGCTACTGTAGAGTATTCACAAAAAGAAGATGGATATGAATGGATTCTTATTCCATCAAATGATAATTTATTGGTTGAGGAAGTAAATAATAATAAATGGACTGTCAAAATAAATAAAAAAGGTAATACTAATGTAAAAGCAACATTTATAAATTTAAATACTAATCATGTAAAATATACAATAGATTATGAATTCAAAAATAATGGAAAAAAGCTATTTTGGCTAAGTGGAATAGGCAAAGGAATAGATAGTTTTAATGATTTTTATTAATACAAGTGTAAACTTGTATTTTTTTTAAAATTTATTATTGACATTACATTCTATATATTATAAAATTAAATTGTCCAATAGATAAAGTATAGTTTTAACTAACTATATTATAGTTTTAATTAACTATGTTATTATTCTTATTTATTAGACTGTTTATATATTTAAATATTATTATTTAAATTAAGTTTTATTTAATAAATTATTTATATATAAATTTAATATATTTAATTATATATTACTAATAAATATTTTATTTAATAATAATTTTATCTGGTAAAGGATTCTATGGTTGTTATATTTGATCATAACAACAGTAATAATTTATTTTTTATAAATTATATATCTTATATTTATATTAATTTATACTTATATTTTATATTATTTATATTGTTATTACTTCTTAATTATTTAAATATTAACTTATTTATTTAATTACATTATGATTGAGTATTATAGAAACCCTATAATATTTGGACCTGTTATTTAATTCATATTATAAATATTAATTTATTTATAATATGGTTATTTAATAACATTCCTTGTATAACTACTTAACTTATTTATAATTCCGATTATATTTAAGAAATAGAGTTTACTTATCTACCTAGGACAAATGGTATATCGTTGAGAAAGAAAACTCAAAATGGTAAGTGATTATGCTAAATACTGATAATATTTAGAGAGATTAATATTTTAATTAATATTAATGATTCATAATTCTTTTCGGAAACTCGAAGCAATTTGTTTTATCAGAGCAAGTTGCTTTTTCGTTGGTCTAATATTTTAAAAATACTTAAATATATACACATTTTTATAATTTTGTGTTATAATTATAATGGAGGTATGATATGGAACCATATAAGGCTAAAAAATTACCTATTGAGTATACACTTAGTAAAGAGTTAGTAAATCTATTATCAGAAGCTGAAGAAACTTATGGAGAATATAAAGGTTTTTTAAAAAATATGAGTTATGATTATACATCATTTCTCGAATGTGCTTTTGTTAGTGATTTATATTATTCATTTAAAATTGATGGAGCTAAAATAGAAAAAGAATACATGTTTCATGCTCCATATATGATTAAGAGTAATGATTATATTGAATTTAATAATATGAAGAAAGCTCTTTTGATTGGAGTTAATGATTTTGCTAATGGAGAGGTTAAACTTGACACTTATAATAAAATAAATAAAGTTTTATTTCAAAATTGTAAAAAGAATAGTTTAACTAAAGGAAGTGGAAAACTTAGAAAAACACAAAATTATATATTAAAACCCGGAATAGCAGGATCAAGTGTATCTTTTATACCACCAGTGTATAGTGAATTAAATTCACTTATGAATAATTTAATAGATTATATTCATATACAAGAAGAGCATCCAATTATTTCATCAATCATAACACATTATCAATTTGAAAAAATACATCCATATATATCAGGTAATGGTAAAATAGGTAGACTTGTATTACCAATACAAATGTCTTCTAGAAAGAAAGAACCTCCAATACTATTTATATCTGAATCATTTGATAGATTAAAAAATACATATTTTACATTACTAAGTGGTGAAGTAGAAGAAGATATAGATAAATTTATTAAATTTGTATTACAATCAATAATTGAACAATGTAATATTAATATGAAAAAGATTAGAAAATTGAATAAGATTTATAAAATGGATGTAGAAGATTTTAAAGAAAAAATAGGTGGTACTACTATAAATAAAGTGTATCCAGTTATTATAAAGAGAATAGTATTTACAACTAATGATATAGTTAGTGAATGTAAATTACATATAAATTCAGTAAATAAAGTTTTAAACAAACTTGTTGATCAAGGATATTTAATAAAAGAGAAGAAAAAAGGTTCAAATAGAGTAACATTTTGTTATAAAAACTTCTATGATGTGTTTATGAGTTAATCATAAACACTTTTTTCTTGAAAAAATAAATAAAATAGTGTATAGTTATTAAGGCACTGAAAAGGGTGATATATATGGAAAAAATAATAAATTTTGCTGTAGTTGCACATGTAGATGCTGGTAAAAGTACTCTAGTAGATGCATTACTTAAACAAAGTGGAGTTTTTAGAGAAAATGAAAATGTAGTAGATTGTGTAATGGATAGTGGTGATCTTGAAAGAGAAAGAGGCATCACTATTACTGCTAAAAACTGTGCAATTAGATACAAAGATTATAAAATGAATATAGTAGATACTCCAGGACATGCAGATTTTTCTAGTGAAATAGAAAGAATTATTAAAACTGTAGATACTGTAGTTCTTTTAGTTGATTCAGCAGAAGGTCCAATGCCTCAAACAAGATTTGTTTTAAAAGAAGCATTAAAGAATGGATTAAGACCTATATTATTTATTAATAAAATAGATAAAAAAGATTCAAGGGCTGAAGAAGTAGTTAATATGACTTTTGATTTATTCTGTGAATTAGGTGCTGATAATGAACAATTAGATTTTAAAATCATATATGGTATTGCTAAAGAAGGAATAGCTAAATATGAAGAAACAGATGATAATGATAATATATATCCATTATTAGATACTATTATAGAAACAACTAAACCATTCGAAGGAAATGAAAATGATCCTTTACAATTTCAAATTTCATCATTAGATTATGATGATTATATTGGTAGATTAGGTATTGGTAGAATAAATAAAGGTAAAATTAGTGTAGGACAACAAGTTGCTATATCAAAAAATGATGGTAGTGTTAGTAAAGAAAGAATAGTTAAATTATTTATAAATGAAGGTATTAAGAAAAAAGAAGTTCAAACTGCTTATTATGGAGATATTGTTACAATAGCAGGATGTCCTGAAATATCAATTGGAGATACTATTTGTGATGTAAATAAAATAGATCCATTACCAAGTATTGAAATAGAAAAACCAACTCTATCAATGAATTTCTTAGTTAATACTAGTCCATTTGCAGGCAAATCAGGTAAATTTGTAACATCTAGACATATTAGAGATAGATTACATTCAGAATTAGAAAGAAATGTAGGTTTAGAAGTGGAAGAATTACCAGGCGGAGATGGATATAAAGTATCTGGTAGAGGAGAACTTCATTTATCAATTCTTATTGAAAATATGAGAAGAGAAGGATATGAATTAAGTATATCTAAACCAGAAGTTATTTTTAAAGAAATAGATGGTCAAAAACAAGAACCATATGAAAAAGTAATTATAAATGTTCCTAATGAATATAGTGGTACTATAATAAATGATTTAAGTGAAAGAAAAGGTACTATGGAATTAATGGAACCTGCTGAAGAAAATTATGTTAGACTTGAATTTTCAGTACCTACAAGAGGTTTATTAGGTTATAGAAGTAGTTTTATTACTAATACTAAAGGAGAAGGTATAATGGTAAGAAGTTTTGATACTTATAAGCCATATGCTGGAGATATTAGTGGTAGAAAGAATGGTGCTCTTGTATCAGTTGAAACAGGACAAACATTTGGATATGCTTTATATAACTTATTAGATAGGGGAACTATGATAGTAGAACCTTCTACAGAAGTTTATGAAGGCATGATAGTAGGAATTCATAATAAAGAAATAGATTTAAATGTAAATCCATGTAAAAATAAAGAATTTTCAAATACAAGAAGTAAAAGTAGTGATGAAGCTATTACACTTCCTAAAGCTAAAACATTTACTTTAGAAGAAGCTTTAGAATTTATTGAAAGTGATGAACTTGTAGAAGTAACACCAGATGCTATTAGATTAAGAAAGAAAATATTAGATCAAAAAGAAAGATTTAGAAGTAATAGATAACTTCTAAATCTTTTTTATTTTGTTTAAAATTCTAGCAACTACAAATACTACTTCATCACTATTTTTAGTTGCATATTTTTTTCCTATTGCTTTTCCACCTACAGTTAATGATGATATTAGTGAACTAATTATAAGTGTCATAAACACTAAATTTACATTAAACTTACTAGATATATATATTGATAATATTGCTCCACAAGAACCGCTTATAATCCCGCATATATCTCCAATAACATCATTACATATACTTGCTATTCTAGGAGAATTTTTAATTAGTTTTACTCCTTCTTTAGAACCTTTAATTTTCTTTGCACTTTTAGCATGAAAAGTTGATTCATTAGCTGTTAATACAGCAGTACCAATTATATCGAATAATACTCCAAATAATATGAAGAATATTGTTATAATGATTAAAACAATAATATTTGAGCATCTATTTATAATGACATTTGATAAGCTACTAAAAATTATAGCTATAAAAAAAGTCATTAAAAATGCTTTAATGATCCAATTATCTTTTGACATTTTAATAACTCCCTAAGTAAAAATTGCATGGAATATTATAAATTAATTTTACGGCTTTGGTCGAGTTGAATTTCTCTAGTATCTACTCTTAGTTACCTGTAAGCGATTTCTCTTTAAAGATACTAACCATATGTTACCGCGTATGATCACTCGATCACCACTTAGTCCGCACTTCAATCCTTATAATAAAGACACACTAGAGGTTTTCCCAAACAAACTCAAACTACTTTTATTCGCTTTTGCAAGTTATTTTTCAATTTCTATCCCAATAACCCACTCACGACATGTACGTTCATCTCTTCTGGAATGAAAAAAGGAAGCCGACATATGCCATTATATCTTTTCCTTAATTCTTAAATCATATAAATGCCCCAATCTGGGCGAATGAAGCAAATTATATAAAGTACCCTTTTGTACAATTAATGGATTTTTAGCCCCATCTTCTAGTAGTATGTTTGACTAGCATAGTGCTCCACACATAAAAATTATAACATACTTTACATATAATGTCAAAATTCAAATAAAATATACATAATATAATAAAATTAGGGTTATTTTATTTAATTATTCTTAATTGTAAATATTTAAAAAAGTTGTATAATATGATATAATTATTTTACAAAGAGGAGATTATCATGAGTTACATTAAAGCAACTGAAAATTATTTAACTAATTTACTTAAAGAATGTGGATATGAATTAGATAGTGTAGTTCTTGAATCTTCTCAAAGACGTGATTTAGGTGAGTTTCAAATTAATTGTGCTATGAACTTGGCTAAAAAGTATGGAAAGAATCCAAGAGATATAGCTCAAGAGATAGTTGATAAATTAGATGATAGGTTTATAGATGTTAATATAGCTGGACCTGGTTTTATTAATGTAAAAATAAATGAAAAGAATCTTGTAAATGAAATGAATAATGCTATTGATGATTTTGATAGCTTAGTAGATAAACAAGAACCTAAAACAATAATAGTTGATTATGGTGGTGCTAATGCTGCTAAAGCATTACATATTGGCCATATGAGAACTGCTAATATTGGAGAATCGTTAAAAAGACTTGCTTCAGTATTAGGACATAAGACAATAGGTGATGTTCATTTAGGAGATTTAGGTAGACAATCAGGAATGGTTATTTCTGAAATAAAGAAAAGAAAACCTGACTTATGTTATTTTGATCCTAATTATAAAGGTGAATATCCTAAATTAGAAATAACTCCTGAAGAGTTAGCAGAATATTATCCTACAGCAAGTGCAGCAGCCAAAGATGATCCAGATAGAATGGAAGAAGTAAGACAAATAACTGCATGGGTTGATGAGGGAAAAAAACCATATCTTGGAATGTGGAAAGATATAGTTGAAGTATCAATTAAAGAAATAAAGAAAGCATATGATTATCTAAACTGTAATTTTGAATTATGGGAAGGTGAAATGAGTTCTTTACAATATGTAGATGATACTTTAAAAGTATTAAAACCATATATGTATGAGTCAGAAGGAGCACAAGTAATAGATGTTGCTAAAGAAGATGATAAAGTAGAAATACCACCACTAATAGTTATTAAAAATGATGGTGCTACTATATATGCAACTCGTGACCTAGCAACTATATATAATAGAGTTAAAACATATAATCCTGATGAAATATGGTATGTAGTTGATGTAAGACAAGGTTTATACTTTGAACAAGTATTTAGAGCTTCATATAAATCTAAATTAGTAAGAGAAGATGTTAAACTAGCTCACTATTGGAATGGTACTATGAATGGTAAGGATGGAAAACCATTTAAGACTAGAGATGGTGGAGTAATGGAATTAAACATGTTACTTGATTTAGTTAAACAAGAATTATATAAAAAGATGGATAGATATGAAGATGGTAAAGAAAAAGATGAAATATTAGATATTCTTACAGTAGCAACAATTAAATATGCAGATTTATTACCATTTAGAACAACAGATTATATATTTGATATAGAGAAATTTAGTTCATTCGAAGGTAAAACTGGACCATATATTTTATATACTATGGTTAGAATTAAATCTATATTAGATAAAGTAGAATTAAATAATATAAAAATAGATAAAATATGTAGTGAAACTCAAAGAAATATTTATATTAAATTATTAGAATTATCTAGAACACTAAATAATGCTTATAATGAAAAATCATTAAGTTATATATGTGAATATTTATTTGATATATGTAGTTTATTTAATAAGTTTTATGGAGAATGTAATATAGTAAATGAAAATGACGATAGTATTAAAAATAATTATATTTCAATGTTACATTTAATATATAATGTATGTTCAAAATTGTTAGAAATCTTAGCAATTAAGATTCCAAATAAAATGTAGAAAGGAGGATAGTTATGGATAGAGTTGCAATTAAAAAAAGAGCTAAAGAATTTGCTTTTCAAAACAAATGGAATATATGGAAACCATTACTAATATTTATGATAATATCATTTGTAATATCATTTGTAATATCATTTATTATTACACTTCTAAAAGTACCAGAAACTGTTCGATTAATTATTATATTGGTATTAGGATTAGCTTTATTACCTATGAGTGTAGGATTAGCTTCTTATATTCTTAAATTAGTAAATGGAAAAGAAGCAGATCTAATTAATGAATTATTATCTAGATATAAAGATGGTTCAGCATTTCCAATTATTAAAACTATGTTCTTAGCTAGTTTATTTGTGTGCTTATGGTCATTATTATTTGTTATTCCAGGAATTATTTGTGGTATAGCATATGCAATGATGGGATTCATTCTTGCAGAACAAACTGCTGATGAAGTAAATGCAAAACCTGCATACAAGCTAAGTAAAGAAAAGATGAATGGACACAAATGGGAATACTTTGTTTTCCAATTAAGTTTCATCCTTTGGATTTTAGGAACTTCGTTTACATTTGGAATTCTAGGTATATGGTCTGTTCCATACATTACTACAGCTAATGTAATGTGGTATGAAGAATTAAAGAAAATATCAAAATAATTTGATATTTTTTTTATTAAAAAAGATTGTCTAATAAAAACAAATGTGCTATAATACCTTCGAACGAAAGTTCCTTGCTTCATTTTCATGTGAAGCCGTAAGACCAAAAGGAGGTGTAATAATGAATAAATATGAAATAATGTTTATTGTAAGACCAGATATCGATGAAGATACAAGAAAGAAAACCGTATCTGCATTAGAAAAAGTATTAGCAAGTAACA
>JAEEGL016588099.1_pt1 | contig 11812 bp, 29 predicted proteins | sample 9134231 | NCBI WGS metagenome assembly JAEEGL01 (sample SAMN16246548, study PRJNA631951) | gut metagenome | biome: gut microbiome; feature: rumen; material: fiber-attached | host: Bos | place: Iran: Karaj | collected 2018-10 | reverse complement strand
TTTGGTACGCTGGCATTAAGGTTAAGAACTTTAATACAGCAAGCGAGGCGGACGTTCTTATGAAAACTGGTAAGTTCGAGAAGCTGACAGACGCAAAGCATACGGAGCAGAGTTCGTATCTGAAGACGGGGGACATTCTTGTAACAAAGGTAAAGGGACACACGGCAATAGTTCTCAACGACGGAGATAAGGTTGAACCAGAGCCTAAGCCCGAACCGCCAACTCCGACTCCTACTACTGGTTCGTATGTTGAAGTATTTGGTAGCGTGAACGTAAGAGACATTCCTACAACAGTTATGTCGAACATAATCTACACAGCACATAAAGGAGAAAAGCTACCGTATCTTGATGATACAGAAACCGACAGCAGAGGATGCGATTGGTACTACGTTAAGACTCCTGTTGGGAACGGATACATTTCAGCGTTCACGGATAAAGATAAAAAGTACACAAAGCTTGTAATCGCAGACTAAAAAGTACAATGTGCAAGAAACAAAAGAAAAAGATTAAGAAGCAATCTCATACAAGCACAAAGGTCGTAGTCGCGGCAATCTGTGCAATCGTACTATTCTGGCTGTCAGAGTTCTTCCTGTTATATACAGGAAACTCTGGCTTTCCAGACGGTTTTATTAAGAGTTGGTTCTTCTTTTGGAGCGTAGAACTTGCGGCACTCGCTGGAATCAAGATAACAAAAGTTCGTAGGCAATCACCGTATGAAGGTGAAATGCCAGACGAAGCGTTTGAAGATTCCAACGATGAAGCAGTAGGATAAATTCAACCAATTTTTAAAGGAGAAGTAAATGGAAATGACTTGGAAAGACCTTTTGATTTACATCATTCAGACCCTGTGTGGACTCGTTATTACTGTCGGCATCCCGTACCTCTTCACGCTGATTCGCAAGAAGATTAAGGACGAGAAGCTTGAGCGCATTATCAACCGCGTTGAGAATATCGTCAGCAAAACTGTTATTCTCGTCAACCAGACATATGTTGATGCGCTTAAAGATGCGGATATGTTCGATGCTGAAGCGCAGAAAGCGGCGTTCGAGATGTGCAAGGAAAAGGTTCTTGCTATGCTGAACGAGGAATCAATCAAGGCTATTGCGGAAACCTTCGGAGACTTTGACGAGTGGATTCGGACTCTTATAGAAGCATATGTCCGCGAAAACAAGATGGAATACATCGAGATTGCAGAAGTTAACACAGAGGAATAATGTACGGCAAATCAACAGACGGTTCTTCGGATAACGAAGCCGTAAAAATCGCAAACGCATTCAAACCTTTCTGGAAAAAGTGGATGAAGGAATGGGGGAGAAACTGCGTTAGGTCAAAGAAGATGACAGTCACAACAGCCCCGTCTATTTTAACGGGGCTTGTTGGCGTTACGGATGCTTTCTCCGATACCGAGTGCATGATCCCGTTCCAGATGAATGTTGCTAACGCACAAGTTGGTGATACCGTCTGGGTCAAATGGATGTACGATAATCAGCAGACAATGTATGCTGAGAACATGGGGGATATAAAGAAGGAACAGGGGTTTCAAACGGGCGTTCAAGCGGCGCAATCGATAAATGCAGGAGAATCTGTCACATGCCAGATAGCTTTTGAGAAACCTTTTGCTACAGTTCCAGTTGTAAACGCTACGCTTACGTCCTCTCAATCCGTAGAGACTGGTCTTTGCTCTGTTCGCGTATGGGGAGTATCCGAAACTGGATTTACTGTAGGAATACAGAACAATTCTCAATATACAAGAACTCTTGGAGCGACGTGGATTGCAACAGGAATCATATCTGACGCTGTAAACCTTATTGTTCAACAAAACAGCACATCCAATCAGCTTTACATATACTAAAAGATGGCAAATATAATCGTCCAAGGAAAACAGTATAACAATGTACCAGCCGTTAACTTTCCAAAGGTTGGCGGTGGCGTTGCTACATATACAGAGGGTGGCGGTAGCGCGATTACAGTTGTTCAGTTAAACGCGAACGCCAACGGTACATACAATGCCCCAGCGGACACAGCTTATAACCCTGTTGTCGTTAGCGTAACTCCAACATTACAAAGCAAGGCAGTAAATCCGTCAGCTTCTCAACAGACCGTATCGCCAGACTCTGGATACGATGGGTTGTCGAGCGTTACTGTTAATGCAATGCCAATTGGCTCTGCTACTACTCCATCAACAACGATAAGCCCGTCAGTCAATATAGGCGTATCTAACTCTGGTTTGATAACTGCCACGGCGCAAGACTACGAGGACATTACACCTACGGTTGTTGCTGGATACGTTTCTTCTGGAACATCTGGCAGAGTAGACGTTGACGCATACGATACATATCAGCTCCCTACTCAGTCTGCAACAACAATTACTCCATCGACAACTTCACAAACGGCTGTTTCCGCTGGTAAGTTTACTACTGGCGCAATAACTGTTGATCCGATTCCCTCGCAGTACATTGTACCTACAGGAACTGTTAGCATTACGAGCAACGGAACTGTAGATGTTACTCAATACGCATCTGCAAGCGTCAATGTTCCTTCAGTTACAACGTCTTATTTAGGTACTAATCCAGTTAAGATTGCTGATTATGCAACACAAACTGTCGCACTTTCTAACACGAATTTTGCAACGTGGACTCCATCAACGACAGCCACCGATATTTATGCTTCATCTAATGCTGGTACTGCTGTTCTTGACACATCAAATTATGATTATGAAATCATTTGGTTCTTTGATATAGGTTTTGTGTATGATGGTACAGAAAGCGGCGCGAGAATTAGACGGCAATGCTTGAGTATTCGTCAAAGTATATATAAGAGTCCAAGCAATCTTACATATCTTTCAAATAAAGATTATAATTATAATAGATGCGCAACATTATTTACTTCTGGTCTTGTAGATTATTATAATTCAAGTAATGCTTTAGCTTTATCATATACACTTTCAGTTGGAATTTTCCCCAGCGCAACAGCATGCACATATTCAAGTAATACAAGTAATACTCCTACAGTTACAATAAAAACACCAAAAATTAGAGCTGTTTGTCATAACACATTTTTAACAACAACAAACTGCGCGAAGATTGATAAGGCTAATACAAAGTTTACGCTTCGCGGAGAGCTTTGGAGAGTAGATAAAGATTCTGCAATGCAAGGTATGTATCGTAATATTGTAGAACTGTACAATTCTTGATAGAATATCATATACAATCACACATAAAAATAAAAGGCGGTGCTTAATTGCGCCGCCTACTTTATTTATCTTCCAGATTTATCTTCCAGTAATATCTTAAAGCGTCAATAGCGTCTTTAAGATGTACGCTCGATTCGTCAACAACTTTTGAAAATCTACAATAGGATTCCGCAAGATCAAAAGTTGAATATGTAGCATTACGCAAAGCCTTTATCCATTTCTTTTCTCTCTTGCGTCTTTCAATTTCGATACCTCGTTTCTTAAATGCAACGGGGTCTTTCTTTTTCTTTATTCGGTCATTCATCTTCAAACATATTTAGTCCAAGTATCCTTCTTATCTGGATCATCAGTCCACAGCTCGCATGCTTCATCAAACGGCGGTGTAATATTTGCGGGGAATCCAAGTTTGTAGAACCCATACTCTTCACAGCAACCGTTTAGTGAGCCATCCTCTTTTGTAATCCAGCTTGCATTAACGCAATTATGACAACTCTTTTCAATCATACAGCCGCATTCCTTTCAGCTTCCATATTCTTAACCGTTTCAGCATACTTTATCGGGACTTTGAATACAGTAATCAGTCTCGTATTGCTAAACAGATACACGCTTCCGTTATAGATGCGGATATTATTTGCTGTTCTGTTTCTAAAGTACAGCGCGGTTATGTATCTGTTCAAACTCCCTTCCGTTTCATTGTGCTTTATACCGCGTTTAAGAGCCTTTTCTGCGTTCTTATTACAATCTCCCTTGTGAACCCCCAAACGTTGCTTAAATCGCTTTGTAGCGTGTCTACAGATGTTTGCCATTAGTCTTTCGCCTTTAATACCGCGCCGCAATGTTCGCAAGTTCCGTAGTCCTTATCTGAAATACAACCGCAGTATTCGCAAACCAAGCGTTTTCTGTTTGAATGTGGATATTCTATCCATGTGGTTGAATCATCTGCCAATACAGACTTACTATAATCAAGAGATGCTTTTTCAATCTCTTCCAGAATTTTTCCATCAAGCACATAGCATTCGTTTTCTTTGTCGAAAACTCTATATGTTCCCGCTTCTCCATCCATAACATCCGCAACCTCACACACGTTTCCTTCGTAAACGAATCTATCTCCACGATTATATTTCGCAGTAGGGCTAAATGTTGGCAGACCGCACTTTATACTGTCTGCTATGCTCATCATTCTCGTATCTGCCATATCACTTACACCATAAGCTGTTGGCGGCGGAGTACAGATAGCAAATCTTTATGCCAGAATCTCATCGCTATTCTCCTTTTCCAATTCTTCCAGCATTTCCTTTCGACCTTCGCATACATCTTTTGCGCAACACAGTTCGCATTCTTGTTCGTCATAGTATTCAGAGCCGCACCAAGTTTTCCACTTTGTTACAAGGTCGTATCGATCTTTATCGTCATACCAATCCATAATAGAATGCCCTCTATAACATTCATCAAGGACAGGGATTCTCCATGCCATTAGTTCTATATACTGCCAATCTGGATAAGGATATTCGTCTGTTCCAAGCGCAATAGATTTTGCCTTTCCTGCGGTTTCAGCAAATACAATTACTGTATAATCCGAATACCAATTTTTGTCGTGTACTCCGTATGCTTTCATTCAAAACAATCTCCCTTGATTCTCACTTACTTGCTCTATTCGCGGACTGCGCTTTAGAATCTCGATGATTTCAACGCCATCATATGGTTTATTGAACATACCACAAGCAATATTTCTTCCGCTCCAGTCTGTTGCTTGAGACGCAGTATCTCCGTACACCTTACACTTTGAGTATTTATAATCGTGATACTTAAACCTTGTAAAGTGACAGCACTCCTTGCACTTATGGTCGTTTACGTTACCAAAACGCATCCACATATACTGAATCTTTCTAACCGATTTCATTTTCGTCACCAATGAATACATCTGCGCTTATTCTGCGAAATCCATTAGCAATATTTTCAACCTTGTAATTCAAAACAGGGAAGAGGATATGCGCAAGGTCTTCCGCTATACTTTTCTTAACGCGATACATCGTTGTAGCGTCGTTGGAATCCTCAAACGAAACAATCTTTTCTGCATGGTATTTCTTCGGAATGATTTCTTTTCTAATCAGATTTACAGGAACAACAAAGTCTTTGCTTGTGCAGTTCCTATGCTCATATGCCCACCGCAGGAACTTAATCTTTTCTTTAATCTTATTAAACACTCTTTATTCCTCGCTCTTGCTCATATGTCTTCAATCTCTCATTTCAAATATTCTTCAATGTGTTCGCACACTTCAATGTGGTGCTTAATCGCAGTTTCCGCGTTTCCTTTATGAAGATGCGACCATAATCCAAATTGACTTTGTATGCCAGTATAATGATTGTCGATCTCCGTCTGCTCGCTCGCAAACGGAGAATGCGTATGCACTAAATACTCATCCCCATTATCTGCTCTTACTCTTGTGGATATATCCAATGTTGCTATAATTTTGCTCATCCTTATGCTTCAACTCCGTTTTTCGTTATATCTTTTCCAGTATGCCAGTCTCTCTTCCCAATGCGCCCAGTAATACTCTATCTGATATGTTCTGCGCTCTCGTCGTATTCCATTCCAACCGAACGCTTCATAATGTTATACTGAACATCTTGCAGAAGCATTTCAGTCTTCTCATCGAAACCGTCTTCATGTGTGTTACAGTAATCATCCGCAAGAGAAGCGATAGCTTGAATCGTTTCATTAGCAACCTCTCTTGCTTTTTCAAGCTGGTAGTATCCCTGTTCTTTAAGGGCAATGAGATAGTCTTTGTTCTTTGCAATCATGCAAGACTCATAGCTTTCTCCGTTGATATATCTCGACATAAAATCATAGATTCGGATCATATGTGAGAGTTGCTTCCCATCGTATCCATATTTATCAACAATGTGTTGCTTCGCTGGATACCGATGCTCCATCGCATGGTACTTTTCAAACGCCATCCCCTTCATGGCTTTTACGGCTCTCCACATATTGTAATGAGCAATGTCCTCTCGCGCCTTAATGAGCCGCATGAACTCGTCTGCGTAGGTATCGTTCAAGATGCGATGCTTTGTAAAAAGAATTTCCACAAAGTTAATGTTTTGCTTTCTAAATGTATCGATGTAAAGTCGAATATCTTTGAAATCTATATGCTCGTCGTTTTCTCGTACATGAGTTGAGCTTACTGGTTGTTTGTTGAATGCAATCTGATTGAATGTAGGGGTAACGACAAGCTTCGTATCAACATCAGAATCTGGAGTTTCCAATCCGTAGTTCTGACTACCTTGCAGAAAAATCCCGACGATATTATTCTTTTGGAAATATCTTTTTGATTCTTCGTAGTGTTCTTGAACCCTGTCAATTACCATCGTCTTTCCTTTCTGCTGGTATAATAGTATGAAATTTCATTGTATAGCCACGAGGCATAATTGTTTCTCGTCTAAACCAAACGATGCCATTTTCATCTGGTACTTCTTCCATATATGTTAACAACCGATTAAATTCTTTCTCCACTTCATCGTAATCCACCAAATCACCATGCTCATCGGGCAGTACACCGCAGATGGGGCAATCGTCAAGTCTGTTTTCGCAAGGATCAAACTCGCGTCCGTTTTTCAATATTCGCGCTTGATTATTCGGATACACCTCTGTTCCTGTTGCCGCGCAAACGATTCCGTCATACATCATAGGGCATTCGTCGCACACTGTAGGAATCTCCATCTCAACTATCAGCTTGCTCATCGTGTTCTCCTTTCCGCATATCCGCGCCGCAGTTCGGGCAGTAGTTCGGCAATGTATCTTCTTCGCCGTTATGTTCTTCTCCGCATTCCGAACACTCCCACACATCGTAGACAGGGTATCCGTCAGCATAGCCATCATACTCAATTCCAATCCACTCGCCGCGCTTCGGCATCAGTTCTTCGATCTCGTTCTCCATTTCGTTGATCTGCGATTGCAGATTGGCGCATTTCGTGTTCAGTTCTACAATTCTCTTTTCAGCCGCTTCGAGCGCATCGGCGGCGGCTCTTAATAGATTATCTATGCAATCTCCGCAGTTATCCGAATACAGGCAACCGTTGTCATCACCAAGTTCACAATAGTCAATAATATTCCCGCTTTTTGCACATAATCGCAACGCCTTAATGATCTCAGTATTCTCCATCATCACCAATCTCCTTCAAGTATCTGTCTATTGCTTCGTCTCTGTTCTTCAAATGGTCGCATTTGCTCCTATCATAAACTGTTCCGCAAAAGTCATCGCAGAATCTCATCTTACCATACTCGACACTTGTAATCAGACAGAACAAATCCCATTCTCCTCGCTTATATGTATCTTCCTTGTCTTCCAATTCTTCCAGCCTATCCGCGCATATGTCAAGCAGTTCCATAAATGGGTCTTGCTTCCATGTTGCATTTGCTCTCTTTTCTCTTTGATGCTTAATGTACATTCGGAGAAGTTTAGCAAGTTCTTTGTTACTTTTGTTTTCCATTTCAGTCCCCAACGAACTCCTCAAACATTTCCAGAAACCAATGTGCAGTTTTCTCACTGTTGAAAGATGCAACCTTGTACATTACGTTCTCACCTTCAATCTGAATTGCGAGACACGGCTTCTTTCTGTCTGGCACATGCTGAACTGTAATAGATATGCCATGCCTTTTATATCCGCAAAATCCAAGGTCTTTAGTTTCCATATCTGGAACACCTCTCTATTTCTTTAACAAATTGTGCGATCCTTTCAGCACACTTTTCACAAATCAAATACGGTTTTGAATCGCAAACAAATCCATCTCTTTTAATATCTCTAATAAACGGAAGACAAACATTCCAATCCCTTTGTATGCTCGTTTCATTACCACAAATGTCACAAAAGTGTTTAATCATCTTTCGTTTCCTCGCTCTTCTTTAGCAGTTTCTCTACGCACAAATCATGGACTACAAGGTCTTCCCATTTTGCTCTTCCTATTGTTTCTGGTGTATAACTTTTTCTTTTAATTCTGTATAAAGAACGAGCATCACATCTTTTATCAATCTCTTTCCCACACAAATCACAAAAAATCTTAATCATTACTGCACCTCAATAAGCGGCTGACCAATGTATGATAAATCATAATCTGAAACTTCTTTATCGGTCAGTTCCCTGTCATAAACGAGTATATCCCAATAGCGTCCAGTCGTATCGTCGAGTCTTTGTACGAATCCTTTCTTCGGCTGACAAGCAATTCCGAAAGGTCGAAGTCTCATTCCGTATAGGTAGTATCCATTGCTCATTTTATGCTCTCCATTCTGTCCTATTGTGCGTGTGATATGTGGCAGACTTCTCGCAATGCGTCATACCATACATTGTACATTTCACTCGTATTCAATCCTTCTTCCAACTTTTCATCAACAATCTGAAGCGTGTCGTAGAATATCTGTGCGCGGCTGTTCATCTTCCCGCACATTCTTGCCTTTTGAATACCAATCTTTGTAAGTTCACTTCTGTTTTCGAGATGCTTCTTTTTATGGCAAGATGAACACAGAGGCTCTAAATTACTTGGGTCATCAGTACCGCCAAGAACTTTTGGAACTATGTGATGAATCTCTATGCCGTATTCGCTCCCGCACTCTGCACACTTCATTCTTCTCTCCTTTTGTGTACTTTAATGATCGTATGCTTCGTTGAGTTCATATCTCAAATCTTTGTTCTCTGCTCGTAGGTCTTCGATCTCGCACATCATGTCTTCGATTAAAAACGATGCTTCTTTCATCATTGCATCGTACATCATGCAGTCAGAAACATCAGTCCAATCGTGTGATTCTCTCAAATCCTTAATGAGTTGTTTTATATTACCCATATCATTCTACTTTTCCGAAATGCAAACATCTGTTCTCAAACTTCTTGTAAGCGTCCAGATACAGTTCGCTCTTATCTCCGTTATAAGTAAGTTCGTAATACATACCATCACACAAGGTTGTCGATGCCAACGCTTTACTGTTCTGCAATGTTTTGCACATCCAAACGATATACACATCATCTTTCGTAATCGTCTTGTTGTCTGATTTGTCAAGATGTTCGTTCGTGTAATCTGCAACTATACTCTTCACATGTTCAGCAAATTCTACTTCTTTCATTCTTCTTCTCCCTCGCACAACGAAATGAAATCGGCTTTCGATTTTTCGTGTATCTCATCCTGCACATATTCCATTCCAAGTTCGTGTGTCCAAATCGGTCTTCCAAGTATTTCCTCTACATACTCAAGAAAGATATGCCATTTATCATGGCACAGCATTGCGTATCCTGTGTACGCAGATACAATTGCTCTTTCCCTGTCAGTCATTCTTATTTCCTTTCCTCAATCGCTTTTCTCTCTTTGTTTATACATACAGCCCCAATTACCCATGCATACGCCAAAGTCATCAGCATACTTGCAATACTTTTTGCTATATCTGCATCTGTAGTACCCATAATCGTCTTCTTCTTTTTCTTTTTCTGCAAGCTCAACGTCTCCCGCAAACCCATCGTCGTAAATCATTGCGAGTGTTTCAGATATTTGCTTTAGTAAAATTACTATACTTTTATCTTTCAAATACGGAATACAGCTTATATCAACAATCTCATCCATATTCTCGCTTCTTACTTTATCAAGTCTGCTCATTCTTCTCTCCTCTCTCCGTCAGCGCAGTAGAAATCTTCCTCAACGCAGAGATCGTTCTTGACGCAACACCCATCGTAGTAATCGTCGTTCGTGCCATAAAATCGGCACTCCTTGCACCGAACCACAAACACAGCATCCACTGTCGGCTGTTCTTTTAACGCTTGCTCTGCGCTAAATATTCCGTGCATTATCATGTCGGCTGTATGCGTATCGTCCAACATTTGATAGTTCTGGCGCAGTTTCCAAAGTTCTGCCGCATACACATCCGCATCAATCGGTCTCATCGTTTTTCCCCCTCTTGCATAAAACTATTTTCTGCTTTGACCAAACAATCCATATATTGCTCGTCTGTAATCAGTCCTACCCTGTATTCCTCGGAGGCAATGAAAGATATTAAAAACGTTTTTAACAATTCTATAATCAAGGATTCATTCATCGTCTTTCCTTTCTGCCTTGATGACGGCTTTCGATGTTTCAACATCTGCTATACACGCCTGTACCGCAATCGCGGCATCGGTTCGGTTATAGTAATAAGCGTGTTCGCTCAACAGATTATTTTTCAGTTTATCTCTATCAATCAAATCCCCATGCTCGTCTGGAATGTTTTGCAGAATCCGAAACGCTTTCATTGCCTTTCTCATCACATCATAATAAGGCTTTTCGAGCGCGTCAAAACGGTTATATTCGCAACGAATCTCTGCAAGAAGCTGTATGTCATCATCAGTTATCATCAACATGTTTTTTCTCCTTTCCGTATGCGCAAAACCAATTGTCTGTCATAACGTGTCACCACCTAAACCATAGATGTTCAATAGGAATATCTTCCCAATACCAGCCGTCATTGAAATGCGCAATTTCTGTTGCACAACTCTCAAGGCATTCAAGCGCACCTTGCAAATCTCCCCAACCATTTTCTGGATTGTACTTCTTATACTTTTTTGCGTTGAACTTCAACTCGTGAATGCCGTGTTCAATCTTCGGAAGGACATCAGTTAATTTGTACCATTCGCCCTGTGTATAATCCCAATCCATACACGCTACAAACATATCACGCAGATTGTAGGCGGGGGAGTCGTACTTTGGTCTTCCGACAACTACAATCAATCCGTCAGCGTCTGCCACTTTTACACCGAATCTAATATCATAACTCATATCGTGTTCCTCGCTTACTTAATCATTTGTTCGTTTTGCAACACATCTTTAATTCTTGCTCTGTTCGCTTCCTCGCAAATTGCATTGTTCTTACACGCAAAGCCGCTTCTATATTCTACTCGCAGTACATTATATTCATCACGGTACTCGTCTTTGTCAGTCCAATGCTCAACATCCATCGCATCGCAGAATTTACACCAATCGAACGGCAATTCAATTTTCATATCAACTTCTATCATATCGTGTTCATCGATTACTCTACTGTTGGAAATGATTCTAATCTTTGGATCGTGTATCCATATAGTGTTCTTCCAGCCTTGTAAGCTTGATATACAACCGCTTGATGTACGCCAACGAACTTGCAAGCATCTTGCTCTGTTTGGAACTCGTATTGTTTCCCGTCCTTTTCGAGGATGTAATAGTATTTCCACTTCCTGTAGTCCCACGGTTTACCATCTTTTTTGAACTGGATTATCGCGGCAAGCCTGTTTTTTAAGTAATCAGTTCCATGCCTATCTTTCCACCCGCGAGCCTTCATTTTGTTTAGACCAAGTTCCTCGCACCAAATTGTCAGCGGTTTTGTTACGCCGTCTATCGTTATTTGAATAAGATCGCCCCGTTTTAGTCGCGTAGATTTATAATCAATCTGCAAGCAACCATCAAACATTATTCTATTAAAGTCCTCAATTCCACTTTTGTGTCTGCTCATTGCTCTCTTGTAGTCAACCCCAAGCTCTTCGCACCATTGAATTAGTGGCTTGCGAACGCCGTCATGTTCAAGGTAAACAGTTTGTGTCGTGTTCCTGTGCTGTTCTTTCAATGGTATCCATCTA
>JAEEGL016221702.1_pt1 | contig 11812 bp, 12 predicted proteins | sample 9134231 | NCBI WGS metagenome assembly JAEEGL01 (sample SAMN16246548, study PRJNA631951) | gut metagenome | biome: gut microbiome; feature: rumen; material: fiber-attached | host: Bos | place: Iran: Karaj | collected 2018-10 | reverse complement strand
GTTATGGAAAAAGTATGTATTATGGGAATAGAATACGCGAACGCGCCGCTTGCCGAAATCGCCGACGAATGCTTTTCCTACACGGCGGCGAGGGAAGCGAGAATTGTAGTGACTCCCAACGGCGAAATTGCCGAATACGCGTATAAGAATCCCGCGTTTTTCGACGTGCTTTCCGGAGCCGATCTCGCCGTCCCGGACGGCGTCAGCGTGAAGCTCGCGGCGAAGCGCTGCGGGACGCCGATTAAAGAGCGCGTGCCCGGAGTCGAGCTGGCGCAGGAGCTTATCAAGCGCCTGAGCGATTCCGGCGGCAGCCTTTTTCTTTTCGGCGGCGCGGAAGGCGTTGCGGAAGACGCCGCGAAGAATATCTCCGCCGGGTATCCGGGCGTAAAGATCGCCGGAACTCACAACGGCTTTTTTGAGGATGATTCCGATATCGTCGCCGGGATCGACGCTGCTTCGCCGGACGTACTGTTCGTCTGCCTCGGTTCTCCGAAGCAGGAGGAATGGATGGCGGCGCACCGCGATTTTTCCTGCGGCGTGATGCTCGGACTCGGCGGCACGCTCGACGTGCTTGCCGGCAGAGTGAAGCGCGCGCCGGCGTTCTGGCGGAAGATCGGCTGTGAATGGCTTTATCGGACGATCAAGCAGCCTTCGCGCATAAAGCGCATAGTTAAAATACCCTTTTTCGTCCTCGGCAGCAAGCGCAGGACGAAAAAGCTCAACAAACAGAGGTGCGAGAATGAAAGGTAAGCTTATAGTTTTTGAAGGCATGGACGGAAGCGGAAAGGCGACTCAGAATAAACGCCTTTACGACTTTTTGACGTCCTGCGGATACAAGGTCAGAAAGGTCAGCTTTCCCGATTACGACGAGCCTTCGAGCGCCCCGCTGCGTATGTATCTCAACGGCGCTTTCGGGGACAAGCCCGACAGCGTAAACGGCTACGTCGCCTCCGCGTTCTTTGCCGTCGACCGCATAGCCTCGTACCTTTCAAAGTGGCGCAACGCGATCGACGACGGGGAGATAGTTCTGCTTGACAGATACACTACCTCGAATATGGTTCATCAGGCGTCGAAGCTGCCGAGGGAGCAGTGGGACGAGTTCCTTGACTGGCTTTATGACTTCGAGTTCAGAAAGCTCGGGCTCCCGGAGCCTGATTTGACTATATACCTGCGTATGCCGGTCGATATATCCGAGAAGCTTCTTTCGAAGCGGTACGGCAACGACGAATCAAAAAAAGATATTCATGAACGCGACGTCGATTACCTCCGCAGATGCGAGGCGTCCGGTATGTATTCCGCGAAGAAGTTCGGCTGGAAAGTCATAGAATGCACCCGCGACGGCGAGCTTCGCTCGATAGACGAGATCGCGGAAGATGTTCTCAGAGAGGTTTCTTTACTGCTGAATGCTTGAATTCAAAGAAATAGAAATCGGTGATAAGGAGCTTTTCGACCGGATTCTGAACGCGGTTGACGCGGACGGACAGAAATATCCGACGGCAGACTATACGTTCGGAAACCTGTTTATCTGGAAGCACAGATACGATACGCGTATCGCGTTTGACGGCGGCGCCTGTTTCATTCTCGAAAAGGGAGGGGAATACGCGTATTTCCCGATCTGCTCCGACGACGCGCTCGCGGATGCGCTGAAGAAGCAGGGCGTACGGAAGCTTATGTACGTTACCGACGATATGCTTACCCGTCTCGACGCCTGCGGCGCCGTATACGAAAAGAGCGAGCTGCCGCATTCGTTCGATTACGTTTACTCATACGGCGACCTTGCCGAGCTGCCGGGTAAGAAATATCATCAGAAACGCAATCATATTGCGTATTTCGAGAAGCTGTATCCCGAACACTCGTTTGAGATGATAACGCCGGATAATATAACCGAGTGTTTCGACTTTTCGGTTAAGTGGGGAGAGCAGTCACTTCACGGCATAGACGACGAGGAGCGCAAAGCGCTTGATATGTCGCTCGGCAATTTCTTTTCACTCTGCTTTGAAGGCGGCGTTATTCGCGCCGGCGGAGAGGTCGTCGCGATGTCTGCGGGCGAAAGGCGCGGCAATTCTTTTGTGGTCCATATCGAAAAGGCCCTGAACACCCGCGGAGCCTATCCGTTGATAAACCGCGATTTCGTACGAAACGTCTGCGTCGGCAGCTATCATATAAATCGCGAGGAGGATATGGGAATAGAAGGCCTCGTAAAGGCTAAGCAATCGTATCATCCCGCGTATCTGTTGAAAAAGTACATGGTGACAATATGCGATTGAAAGAGTTTACAATGCCGATTGTCAAACCAATCGTGTCTTTGATATCTCGATCGTTCGATATTTCCGGGGCCGACGCCGGAGTCTTGCTTGCCGACGCGGCCGAGAACGGCGCCTGCTATCTGAAAACGTACGGAGACGAGCCTGTTTCCGTAGTGTTGAGCAAGCCCGTACGATTACGAATCAACGGTGAAGAACGCAAGGGCGAATATCTGTTCGGCGTTTGCACGGACGCCGCGCACCGCGGGAGAGGATACGCCGCGGGCCTTATCGCAGAAGCCTGTGAGAACGCCGACGCCGACTGCGCCGTTCTGATACCCGAGAATGAAGGGCTGTTTGAATTCTACGGGCCGCTCGGGTTTACCGCCGCGGGCGCATGCGCTTCCTTCAGTGTCGAGGCGTCCGCCGTCGAAAGCGTCAGTGTAAGCGGAGACGGCGCCTATACGGAATACCTCGGTTTTGCTCAAAAATGCGATAATCTGTGCATTCTCTCGGAACGCGACTTCGTTGCAAGCGCAGCGCTCGCGCCGCGCACCGCCGTAGTTGGAAAAAGCGGCGTTTGCTTCATTACCTCAGACGGGCGCGTCGAAGCGTTCGCGCCGCGTGAACGCGTCAAAGGGCTTGCCGCTTCCGCGCTTTCGTTATTAGGTATTCCCGCCGCGTCTGTGACGACTCATTCTGATTTTGCGCCGGACGGAGCGGCGGTCAAACGTATCGGAATGATAAAGCCTCTGCGCAATGCCGATGTCCCCGCGCGATACTATATCAATAACCTTTACAACTTGTAGGAGGATTATATGGTTTATCTGTTTCTCGCCGACGGTTTTGAAGAAATCGAAGCGCTCGGATGCGTCGATATTCTCCGCAGAGCGGGCGTCGACGTGAAAACCGTCGGGGTTACCGGCAAAACCGTCGCAGGCGCACACGGGATCAACGTCGAAGCCGATATGCGCGTAACGGAATGCGGCCTCAATGCGGAAATGGTGATTCTCCCCGGAGGAAGCGTAGGGACCGATAACCTCGCATCGAGCGACGACGTCGCCCGCATCGTTACTGACGCCGCCGAAAGAAACGCTTACGTTGCCGCGATCTGCGCCGCCCCTACGGTTCTCGGGAAGCTCGGCCTTCTTGAAGGCAGGCGCGCGGTCTGCTATCCCGGTCTTGAGGGCCGCCTCACCGGCGCCGCGAAATCTTCGGACCGCGTTTGTGTTGACGGCAATTTCATCACAAGCCGCGGACCGGGCACGACAGCGGAGTTTTCGCTGACGATCGTAGAATTGCTGAAAGGGCGCAAAACCGCCGATGCTATAAGAGAGGGCATGCTTTGGTAAAAGACGTTCTGCGCGCGGAATTCAAGGCTATACGCGATGCCATGACGGAATCCGAGCGCGCCGCCGAAAGCGGCGAGTTATGCGGCATTATCCGTTCGATGCCGGAATACAAAGCCGCGGTATGCGTTTTGCTTTATTATCCGGTCGGCAGCGAGCCTGATATTCTCCCGCTTGCCGAAGCGGCGGTTTCGGACGGAAAAGAAGTCGCGTTTCCGGTTGTCAGCGGCAGGGATATGATCTTCTGCGTGCCGAACGGCTTGGATGGATTCAGAAATGGCGGCAATGGTATCCCCGAACCCGACGCCTCGGAATGTGCGCGTGTCCGCGATTTTGCCGACAGTCTTTGCGTAGTGCCTGCGCTTGCCGCGGATAATTACGGATACAGAATCGGGTACGGCGGCGGTTATTACGACCGTTTTTTGAGCGGATACAAAGGCTTTTCCGTTTGCGCGGTATTTTCACGCCTGTTTGTTGACAGTCTGCCTGCGGACTCTTACGACGTCGCGGTCGGAGCTGTCGCTTTCACCGGCGGAGGCGTATTGCGTTTTAACTGAAAAAGCGGGTACCGCACGAATGCGGTACCCGGCATATATACACATTTCACGTCGTTGCGGTATCAGCCGCAGTTGGAGCAACCGTTATTGCCGCATCCGCAGCCGCATCCGCCGAGACAACCGCTGAGAAGCAGGATAAGGATTATCCATACGATGCCGTTGCCGCAATCGTCCATACATCTGCCCATTCTTTTCACCTCACATTCTGGTGTTTGGTATATACTATGCGAATCGTCGTTATTGTGTTACAGGAGTTGAGACTATGGAATTCAATCAGTCGGAATTTGAAAAAAACCTGCTCAGAAAAGTGAATGATTCTGACGATGTCCCGCCGTCTAAGAAAAAGATCGATGTGGACAGCATCCATATAAAAGACGCGGATGATGTGCCGATCAATACTTATGAGGGCGAAACGCCGCGCGACCGCGCGGCCAAGCTTGCCGCGTGGGAGCAGCAGAAAGGGAGAAAGCCGGGCAAGTCCACGGGGAAAGCCGCGGATAAGGACAAGCCCAAACGCAAAGTATCTAAGAGCGTCATTTTTATTTCCTGTGTCATCGCCGCGTCTCTGATACTGACTCTCATTTCATGGCTTGCGATACGTGACTGCTTTGCGTTTCATAATAAAGTGAGCGAGGATATCCCGATCGTTGTTGAGGACGGCGAGGGCTTATCCACAATAACGACTAAGCTTTCCGACGCTGATATTATCGATTTTCCGCTTGCATTCAGACTGTACTATACGCTGATAAAGAAGAATACTCAGGTGCAGTACGGAACTCACTACTTCAAAAAGGGCGACGATTATGACGCGATTCTCCGCAAGCTTTCCGAAGCGACCGAAAGCAGGGAAACGGCGGAATTCCTCGTAACAGAAGGAAAAACGCAAAAGGACGTCATAAGCATTATTTCGAACGCGGGATATGCGACGAGGGCGGATCTTACGGAAGCCATAAACTTCACTCAGTTTGAAGACTTCGAATTCCTCAACGATCTTCCGGAGCGTTCCGCACGACTTGAGGGTTATCTGTTCCCTGCGAAATACGAGATTTACGCCGGCGAAAGCGCTACCTCTATCATCATACGCATGCTCAAAAAGTTTGACTCCGTATTTGACGATCTTATGTATGAGAGGGCTAAGGATCTGGGTATGACTGTGGACGAGGTGATAACGCTCGCTTCCGTAATTCAGGCCGAAGCGGGAAGCGAGGATGAAATGCCCAACGTTTCGTCTGTCTTCCACAACCGTTTGAAGAATCCGAGCTACGGCTATCTCCAGTCATGCGCGACCGTGCAATACACGATGACGGAGCGTAAGGACGTTTTGACGCGGGCGGATATAGCGGTCGACAATAAGTATAATACATATAAGTATCCCGGCCTGCCGATCGGACCGATTTGTAATCCGGGTCTCGCAGCGATTGAAGCTGCGCTGTATCCCGCGGATACAGATTATTATTATTTCGTATCCGACGGCAAGGGTACCAACGTATTCTCGCGTACTTACGCGGAGCATACGAAGGCGAAGAACACCTATATCAAGGACGGTCAGTTCATCAGCGGTACCGATATTACTGATTCAGAGGATTGACGACAAATTCTTATACGTGGGGTGTGAAGTATGGAATACCGTGTCATAGACGACGAATACGTATCAAGGTTCATAAAGCCGCGTCCGGAGGACGCCAATAAGTATGACTTCGGATATATCCTCTGTATCTGCGGCAGCCGCGGTATGCACGGCGCCGCCGTTATGTCCGCGACCGCAGCGCTCAGAAGCGGAGCGGGTATAGTGACCGTCGCCGTCCCGCGTGAGATCGAGACCGCCGTTTATCCATGCTTCACCGAGATCATGGTGCGCGGCTACGAAAAGCCGGAGGATCTTGACAGACTGATGGAGAAATCCGACGTTTGCGTTCTCGGCTGCGGGCTCGGGAAATCGGACCTTTCCGAGCAGGTCGTCAGATACGTGCTCGCTAAATATGATAAAACGCTCGTTCTCGATGCGGACGGCATAAACATACTCTCCCGCGACATAGATATTATCAAGGATACCAAGGCGACCGTGATAATAACTCCGCACGCCGGAGAAATGGCGCGGCTTACCGGTATGACTTCCGAAGAGGTAGAGGCGGACAGCGAAATCGTCTGCGCAGACATATCGCGGGAGTTGAACGTAGTAACCGTGTTAAAGGGCGCTCAGACCGTTATCACTTCACCGCACGTTAAAGGTACGATCTACGTGAATCACAGCGGGAACCCCGGCATGGCTACCGCCGGAAGCGGCGACGTCCTGGCGGGTATAACCGCCGCGCTTGCCGCCGTTATAAAGGAACCTCACCGCGCAGCCGCGTGCGCCGTTTACATCCACGGACTTGCGGGAGATCTTGCCGCGGATGAGCTTTCGATGACAGGAATGACCGCCTGCGATATGATCGAAAGGCTGCCGAAGGTATTCAAAAGCTTTGAATAAAAGGGGAGACGCCCCGTGCGAAGAATACCCGCGATCATTACGTCTGTTTTAATGCTTTTCTCGCTTTCCGCATGCGGAAAAGGATCATCCGCGGTCGATTATCTTTCGATTCCGTTCAGCAGTGAGGCGCGAATTGTTATAGATTCCTCCGAATACCTTGTTCATATTGAAAAGGGAGGAGCGGATCTGATTTCGGTCGTTGTCGTCTATCCGGAAGACATTCGCGGAATGAGCGTTTCGCTCGGGGAAGAAAGCGGAGTGTCGTTTCGTAACGCAAAGATATTACAAGGCTTTCCGCGCTCGGTCGCGCAGTTAATATATGATGCTTTTGAACCGTCGTATATAACCGAGACGTTCTCCGACGGAGATGCTGAAATCGTGCGTTTCACCTCCCCGCGCGGAGGCGGAAACATACGGATTGACGGCTTTTCCTGCGTTCCGATTTCTCTCGATTCCGAGGGAATACATATCGAATTTACAGATTTTAAACGATAAGGGTGTATCATGGTTTTGGATCAGTATCTCAAGCGTACCTGGGCGGAGGTCGACCTCGACGCCATTGCGCACAATTATGAAATGATAAAAAAAGCCGCGGGTAACGCGGAATGCATGTGCATCGTTAAAGCGGACGCATACGGTCACGGCGCAGTTCCCGTCGCCAGACAGTTATTTGACTGCGGCGCGCGTTTCTTCGCCGTTTCGAACATAGAGGAGGCGCTCCAGCTTCGCGACGGCGGTATATCCGGCGGTATACTTATACTCGGTTATACTCCTCCGGAGCTCGCGGACGTTTTATATATAAATGATATTTCTCAAACCGTTTTCTCGTTGTCGGGCGCCGAGAAGCTCGCTCAGGCGGCCGGCAGCAGAAGTATAAAGGTCCACATTAAACTTGATACGGGAATGTCGCGTCTTGGTCTTAACGGTTCCGCGGAAGAAATGGCCGCGCAGGCGTTGAAAATTTGCGGTATCAAGGGGCTTCGCGTCGAAGGGGTGTTCACGCATTTTGCGCGCGCCGATGAGAAAAACGACGAGGCGACGGCTGCGCAGTTCGCTTTGTTTTCTGCTGTTTCCGACGCTTTGGATGCGGCGGGAGTTAAGATCAGATACCGCCATTGCTGCAATTCCGCCGGTATGCTTGCGTACCCGGAGTACCGTCTGAATATGTGCCGGCCCGGACTTATTCTTTACGGGCTTTCGCCGTTCGGCGGCGAATACGGAACACCCGCGATGACGCTGAAAACCGTGGTTTCGCAGATAAAGACAGTTCCCGCCGGTACCTCGATAAGCTACGGCGGCAGGTTCGTTACAAAGCACGCCAGCCGCATCGCCGTGCTTCCCGTCGGGTACGCGGACGGATTTGCTCGTTTGCTTTCCGGCAAAGCGCAGGTTCTGATCAACGGCGAACGGGTAAATACCGTCGGAAACGTCTGTATGGACATGACGATGGCCGACGTTACGGATAAAAACGTTTCCGAAGGGGATACCGCCGTTATCATCGGCGCCGAGGGCGGCGAGCGTATAACCGCGGAAGATATCGCGCGTCTTACCGGAACGATACCTTATGAGGTTATTTCGCTGATAGGTAAGCGCGTCCCGCGCGTATTCATAAAAAACGGCGAGATCGTCGGCAGCACGGGGCTGCTCGAGCATTAACATCGCTTCTCACCTCCGAATAGAATGATACAGGGACGGAAATAATTTTTGTATCGTTGTTTAATCGAGTCTTCAAACGGCAAGAATAGTGTTGAAAGCCGCGGATTCGATAAACGGAGATGATTGCATTGAATGTTTTCAGAGGAGATATTTATTACGCGGATCTGAGTCCGGTCGTCGGCTCGGAGCAGGGCGGCACGCGTCCCGTGCTGATCGTTCAGAACGACGTCGGGAACAAATACAGTCCGACCGTCATTGCTGCGGCGATAACGTCTCAGACCGGCAAAGCTCGTTTGCCGACGCACATACCTATTCCTGCCGCTAACTGCGGACTCGAGAAGGATTCCGTTGTGCTGCTTGAGCAGGTCAGAACGATCGACAAGCAGCGTTTGAAGGAGCGTATGGGGCATATAGGCGATGAATCGATGAACAGGGTGAACGAAGCGCTTACAATAAGCTTCGGTCTTTGATGCGGATGAGTATTCATATCTGCGGTTTATATCAGAAGTTAAGATGAGCATCGGGTTGCATTTTTGCGCCCCGATGCTCGGTCTTTTTGTGAAATGTATAATGTGTATATGTGTGGGATCGTGGGTGTAAACATTGAGTAGAAAAATAAATTTTGCGCTGAAAAACAAAGCTCGAAGAATAGGGAGTTTTTCACATTTTCCACCGAGTTTTCAACAGTTCGGAGCGAAAAATGATTTCCGTTCTGTATATTTTTTCCAACGCAGGAGAAAGAAAAATGAATATTTATCTATGGTTTTGATATCGAAAGCGAATGAATACGCAATAACAGGCGTTTGATGATGTATAATTATGAATTAGTATAAAAACACCGGCTGAAGAACGATTCAGCCGGTGTTTTGTGTTTATTCATCCTCGCGGATTATTGCGATGTGAACGTCGGAAAGCTGTTTCGGGTCGACCTCTGAAGGGGCTCCCATCATAAGGTCCTGCGCGTTCTTGTTCATCGGGAACGGGATGACCTCGCGGATGGAATCCTCTCCGGCGAGCAGCATCACCATACGGTCGACTCCCGGGGCGATGCCTGCGTGCGGCGGCGCTCCGTAGCAGAATGCGCCGTACATGGCGGGGAACTTGGCGCGGACGTCTTCTTCACCGAGCCCGACGATGTTGAACGCCTTGATCATCAAATCCGGATCATGGTTTCTGACTGCGCCGGAGCTCAATTCAACTCCGTTGCAGACCAGGTCGTACTGGTAGGCGAGGATATCAAGCGGTTCCTTGCTTTCGAGAGCTTCAAGCCCGCCCTGCGGCATCGAGAAGGGGTTGTGACAGAATTCGAGTTCGCCGGATTCTTCGCCGATTTCATACATCGGGAAGTCGACTATCCAGCAGAATTCGTACTTTTCCTTATCCATATGGCCGGGAACGGAGGCGCCGAGCAGTTTGCGAAGTACGCCGGCGGTTTTCTGCGCTGTGAGCTTTTTGCCCGCGGCGAGCGCTACGAAACTGTTGGGCTTCAGTCCGAGTTTTTCGACGACCGCGTCCTTGCGGTCGAGCAGGAATTTGGAAATACCACCGACGAGCTCGCCGTTTTCGTCGAGTCTGAACCAGCACGCCTTGCTGCCGGAGATGACTTCAGTATCGGCTATAAGCTTATCTATGAACTTGCGCGTTTCGTTAAAGTCACTGACAACGACGGCTCGTACTTCGGCGCCTTCGAACGGACCGAAGCCGCAGCCCTGCATTTCAGCGGTGACGTCGGTCACGGTCAGGTCAATGCGCAGATCGGGTTTGTCCGTGCCGTATTTTTCCATCGCGTCGAGATATGCAATGCGCGCGAATGGGGCGGAGGAAGCGGTGTTATACTTGCCGTACTTGGCAAAGATGGGCGGGAGCACGTCCTCAAGCACCGCGAACACGTCCTCCTGCGAGGCGAACGCCATCTCCATATCAAGCTGATAGAACTCACCGGGGCTTCTGTCGGCTCTCGCGTCTTCGTCGCGGAAACAGGGCGCGATCTGGAAGTATCTGTCAAAACCGGACGCCATAAGCAGCTGCTTGAACTGCTGCGGCGCCTGAGGCAGCGCATAAAACTTGCCGGGGTGGTTGCGTGAAGGCACGAGGTAGTCGCGCGCGCCTTCCGGCGAGGAGCTGGTGAGGATCGGAGTGGTTATCTCCATAAAACCGTGCTCGATCATCGAGGCGCGGAGCGCCGCGACGATATTGCTGCGAAGGATGATGTTCTTTTTGACCTCCGGATTGCGCAGGTCGAGGTACCTGTATTTGAGACGGGCGTTCTCGTCCGCTTCTCTTGATTTGTTAATCTCAAATGGCAGGGAATTGAAGCGGCACTTGCCGAGCACCGTAATCTGCGTCGGAACGACCTCGATATCGCCGGTCGCCTGCTTCGGATTCTTGGACTGGCGCTCGCGTACCGTGCCGGTGACGCTGATTGTGGATTCCTTATTGATTTCCTTGAACGCCGCCATCATTTCCGCGCTTTCCGCAACGAGCTGAGTCGTTCCGTAAAAGTCGCGCAGCACGACGAACGCGAAGTTTGAACCTACTTCGCGGACGTTTTCCATCCAACCGCAAAGCGTGACGTTTTTTCCCGCGTCTGAAAGACGGAGCTCGCCGCAGTTGTGCGTTCTCGACTGGAACATATCTATCCCTCTTCCGTATTCGTTATCTTGATTATTTTCTCACATTTGTCAAAGATTGTCAATAGCTATGAAGTAAATCTTATATATCATTGGACAAGTAGTGAAAAGCGTGGTATAATAAATATATCAAATAAAGGAGGAGAAAATATGTCGGTGCTGAAAGTCACTTCTGAAAACTATGAACGGGAGGTTTTGAATTCGGAGCTGCCCGTCGTTATCGACTTCTGGGCGTCGTGGTGCGGGCCGTGCCGTTTGTTGGCTCCGATCATCGAGCAGTTCGCTGCGGAATACGACGGTAAACTTAAAGTGTGTAAGATTGACGTTGATGAAGAGCAGGAGATCGCCGCCTCTTTCAGGGTTATGAGCATACCCACAGTCGTTATGTTAAAGAACGGCGAAGTTACCGCTACCGCCGTCGGATACAGATCGAAGCACAGTCTCGAGGAGGAGCTCGGGCTGAATCCGCCCAGACTTCGCAACACCGACGTGTTTCGGTGATCGGTTCGGATTTGCATTAGCCGTAATACGGATAAAAAACGCATCTTTTGGCAAGCAAAAGATGCGTTTTTTAAGGATGAAAATACCGTTTTGACAAAAATGAGGGTATCGTTAGATCCCGCAATATGATTCTCCGTAGGGGATTAAAATATAACTGAAAAGGGTTGCTGTTTGTTAAAACAACAACCCTTTTCTGTAAAAGACCGCCATAATGATACGTAAACCCAACTAAAAGCGCCAAAATGATACATGGTTTTCAGCCGATAAACCGGATTTTATCGACGGATCAAAATGCCTTTCATATACTGTGTTTCATTATGGGTTTGATACACTTCCGTTTTCTCTTCTTCCGTGCATCCGATCAGTATCTTGATTTCCGAATCCCGCTTCTTCAAATCAACAATAC
>JAEEGL016140234.1_pt1 | contig 11812 bp, 15 predicted proteins | sample 9134231 | NCBI WGS metagenome assembly JAEEGL01 (sample SAMN16246548, study PRJNA631951) | gut metagenome | biome: gut microbiome; feature: rumen; material: fiber-attached | host: Bos | place: Iran: Karaj | collected 2018-10 | reverse complement strand
GTCCAGGGCAGGAAACTCTATGAACTTGCAAGGCAAGGCATTGAGATCGAGCGGAAAGCCTGCGCGGTCACGATCCATGAGATCACGGATGTTCACGTGTCAGAAGAAGAGGGAGTCAGGGCTTCCTTTACGGTCCATGTATCCTCGGGAACCTACATCCGCTCGCTGATCCGTGACATCGCGGCCTCGATTGGCGAGAGAGCGGCCATGACAGCGTTAAAAAGGACCCTCCAGGGCATTTTCCCTCTTTCGGCGGCTCATTCCTTCTCTGAGATCGAAGAGGCCGTAAATGCCGGAAATCTGAGCGATATCCTCATTCCGACAGAACGGGTATTCGAAACTTATCCTTGCGCCACAGTGCTTCCGGAATATGAAGCACGCTTTTTAAACGGCAACAAGCTTCTGCCTGAGATGGTCGCTTTCGGGACTTCCGGCCTCATGGAAGACGGCGCACGCTTCCGGATCCGTCTGACAGATGGTTCCTTCAAAGCAGTATACGAAGTAAAAGAAGGGGTGCTGACCCCTTATAAAATGTTCTTATGATCATTCACGACGGTCTTTCGGACTTCACAATCGCATCTGACACCGCCATTTCCGTCGGGAAATTCGACGGTCTTCATCTCGGACACCGTGAGATCATTGAAAAAATGGTCCGCGCGGCGCATGAAGAAGGTCTCGTTTCGGCGGTATTGGCTATTTATACACCGGGCATGCCACGTATCCTCACCCGTGAGGAAATGGCCGGGATCCTGAAAGAGACGGGCGTGGACATTTTCCTCACCGTTCCCTTCACGGAGGCCTTTCGGAATACAGAGGCAGAGACTTTCCTTCAAAGGGATCTTCTGGACACGCTTCACATGAAAGCCGGTTTCTCCGGACGTGACTTCCGCTTCGGGAAGGGCGGCCGCGGAGATGTCTCTTATCTAATGGAAATGGCGGGAGAGAAAGGCTACCGATTCACGGTGCTGAAGGACTTCTGTCTCTTAGGGCAGACCGTCCGAAGCAGTCTCATCCGGGAGCAGCTTTCGATGATGGACGTGGAACGCGCGAACGCGATGCTTGGAAGGCCTTATTCGGTCTCGGGCATGGTCACGCACGGAAAGCATCTTGGCTCCGCGATCGGTTATCCGACAGTCAATATCATCCCGGGGAAAGACAAGTTCCTGCCCGGTTTCGGCGTTTACGCGGCAGAACTGAACGTCCTTGATGAAGAGGGGCGTCCTGAAAATGACAGACCTTACCGGGGCATTCTGGATCTGGGCGTGAAGCCGACCGTCCAGGGCAACGGGGAAGCTGCATTAGAGGTCCATCTGTTTGACTTTGACGGTGATCTTTACGGCAGGCGCGTTCGGGTCTCCTTCCTCGGCGCAGTCCGTGAGGAGAAGCGTTTTTCTTCCCTGGATGCGCTCCGAAAACAGATCGCGAAAGACGTGAAAAACGTTCAAACAATGTTCAAAGATTAACGGTTGACAGAACAGAAAGCATTATATAGAATTTCAGAGTTGTAAGGACGCCGCATCTAAGCGTCCCGTGAAAACTCACTTGATGAACATCAATGATATGGAGGTTCGGACATGCTGGAGAAGATCAGAGAGATCCTGGAAGAAGAACTGAACATCGATCCTGAAGACGTCAACGAAGACTCGGATTTTCGTGACGATCTGGGTATCGATTCCCTCGATCTGTTTGAACTGGTCATGAATCTGGAGAACGAATACGGCGTCGAATTCCCGGCGGAAGAGCTGGAATCCCTTCGGACAGTCGGCGACGTCATCGACTTTCTCGAGAAGAACAACGTCGGTATGTAAATCAGTCCTGAAAATGATTGAAAAGCTTTTTCAACCATTTCTTGACAATCGTCTGACGGTTTGATATATTTGACGATGCGCTTGATCCTTACGGGGTGTGGCTCAGCTTGGTAGAGCACCTGGTTTGGGACCAGGGGGTCGCAGGTTCAAATCCTGTCACCCCGATCGCGCATCGCTACGCGGGTGTAGTTCAATGGTAGAATGACAGCCTTCCAAGCTGTATACGTGGGTTCGATTCCCATCACCCGCTGCCGCATTTTCCAAGGCATTGCCAAGGAAAATGACGGATCACGGTGGATATAGCGTAGTTGGCTAACGCGCCAGATTGTGGCTCTGGAGATCGTGGGTTCGAGTCCCACTATCCACCCTTTGAAGCTCCTTGATCTGCCGGTCATCGGAAGAAGGGAGCTTCAAGGGCAAGTTGGGCCATCGCCAAGCGGTTAAGGCACAGGACTTTGACTCCTGTATACGTTGGTTCAAATCCAACTGGCCCAGTCAGGGCGTTATTTTTTTGCGCCTTGCACCCTCACCGGAAACAATAAGGGGCACTAGCTCAGGCGGTAGAGCACTTGACTTTTAATCAAGTTGTCGGGGGTTCGAATCCCCCGTGCCTCAAGGGAAAATGAAGCGAAGGAAACGGCTTAAACAAGCCGTTTCTTTTGTTTTCCATAGCATTATCTATGTTCGTCTATTGTTATCTATAATCATCTAAATTGTGGGGGCAAAGTTGCTTATTTTGGGGGGCAATTTGGGGGGCATTTGTGGGGGCAAAGAGTATTCAGAAATGATCAATAAAGAGATTCGATGGATTAGGATAGCTCAGGCAGATTCTCGGAAGATCAGCTTCTTTTGCCGCTCTCGCAATTTGTGAGAAAAAACTACCCGGCTCGTTGGCGCGGGCATATATTCCAAAAGCTTTTTATAGGGGGGTATGAATCAAAGAAAAACTTGAATAAGCCTGAGAAGGTTGATATAATATAAACTGCTTTGAATCCCTCTCTATGAGGAAGAGGCCGCTCCCTTCCGTTTTCCTTCACTCGTTCAAGATTGCCAGCGGCATCGGGCGGCCTCGATGCATTTCAGGGCTTCAGGATCTCAGCGGAAGATCATCAAGAGCAAGGCTGCATCCGTTGAGCACATGAAGCCCGGCATCAGGTCTGAGAATGGGCCTAAGAGGGAAGAACGGCCTGAGAGTGGAAAAGATATGAGCATAAAGGAAAGAGCCCTGAAAAGGGCCTTTTTCGTTCTTTATGAGCTTGCTTCTTAGCTATGGAATTGGTATAAAGCAAAATTAGATTGATTTTCTTCGTTAGTAGTTCTTTCAAAAATCAATCACTCCTTATGGGCTGCCGTATTGTTTGATCATGCGGCAGCCTTTTGATAACAAAAGCCCGGTATTTTTTGATCCCGGGCTTTCATGTGATGGAAGAGCTATTCAGTTTTATTGGGAGAATCGTAGGCTGAGGCCGCCTCTCTCTTTGCGTTCCGAATGTATTCACTTATTATGCCGGGATGCTTTTCAAGAAACTTCTTAATGCCTTTCTCTGAAGGAAGATCTCTTCGGATGGGTGCGGCATTGATTTTGGAGAAAGCCTTTCTCCTTAGCGAGTATTCGTGGATCTTTTTTATAATATCCGGCCCTTCCTTTTTGATCGAGGCTGAGTATGAAGGGATGATCCTTTCAATCATTTCGGAGAATGCCCTCGATGAAGAATCCTTCAGATGCCGCTGCTCAATTAGTGGGAGATCAAGAGCTTGATAGGAAAGATCAAGGGCATTGCATTCTTGCTCAAAATCCCATGCAGTTCGGTTTTGTCCATCATAAGCTTGCTCTAAGGTTTCCTTGATTATTTCATCCTCAGATAATACTCTATCAGGGTTCTCAATCAATTCATTTCTCGAAATAGCATCTTCCATTTCTTTATACAATAGATCGGAATGGATGAAAGATCCTAATTGATTCATGAAGCTCTCATCTCGGGCGGCTGCTTCATCCCGCTGCTTATCTGCCTTATTCAGATCGGAGAGTATATGAGGGAAGATGAGCTCATCATGCTTATCTTTGCAAGTAAGGATCTTGCAGAGCATTTTGCGCTGCTGGGCATTTAGGCTCAGTATAGAATCAATAGCTTCTTCTGAAAGCCGGAGAAAGCCGATTGCATTTTCTTTTTTCTGATCTTCGGGAGAAAAATCGGGAAAACTAAGCAATGCATTAGGGCTCTTCCGATATACCTCAGCAAGCTTCCTGAGATGAAATGCATCGGGGAGCTCATTTCTATTTGGATTTTCATATCGAGAAATAGAGGCTTGATCGATATAGGCCTTATTTCCGGCCTTCTTCATCGTTAGGCCGAGATTTAGTCTTGCATTCTTCAGGTTCTCCTTGATTATCGGAACATAGTTTATCGAATCTTTGGGGCTCGGATTACTCATTTTCATCTCCTTATTGCAGTTCTGCATATTTTTGCTTCTCATTATTCTTTGTTGAATGATAGTCTTAGATGCATTGAGATTACCATACTCAAGCGATATAATCAAGATGCAATTCAAACGGAAATATGTAAATCTGCATATTATAAAAAGAGAAGAGGTGCGAAAATGAGAAAGCCGCAATACAAGGCGAATGAAAGCTCGGTATATATCACTCGGGACGATTGCGTTTCCCGGTATTGCCTGAGCCGTGTAACAATCGATAGGCTCGCTGCTGAATGCGGGGCAAAGGTAAAGATCGGGAGAAATGCCCGATATGATCGGCAGAAGCTGGATGCATATATCTCCAGCATGAGCTCAAATGCATGAGCAGAGAGGCAAGGAAATGACGATTCAAGGCATCATTGATGAGTTGAGAATCCGGGCAGATGAAATAGAGCGGGCAAAAGATCCGGCAAAGCAGCGCATGATTATTGAGTTCCTTTATGCGTTCATTCAGCTTGCACTCAATGAGAATCGTTGATTTTGCCGAAAAGGATTCAAAGCATGAACAAAGAGGAAGTGAAAAAGGTTTATCAGATGCCCGAGATGATCAGGCGATACGGCCTGAAGATGAATCGGGCGGGATTCATCCGATGCCCATTCCATACAGAGAAAACGGCCTCATGCAAAATCTATTCCGATTCCTTCTATTGTTTCGGATGTGGAGCTCATGGGGATATTTTCAACTTTGTGCAGCAAATGGAAGGATGCTCATTCTCTCGGGCATATAAACTACTCGGGGGCGAAGATATAAGGCTTTCCGCTGCGAGAAAGGCCCGGATTATTCAGGGGCAGAAAGCAGCTAAGGAAAAAGCGGAAAAAGAAGCCCGGCTGAGAGAAGAATACTTTCAGGCTTGCCATGATCTACGGATAGAAGAATATATTCGGGATCATTGCGAAGTGGGCGGCGCGGCTTGGATGGCTGCCGTGAATGAGATCCCGAAGCTGCAAGGCCGGGCAGATGAGCTTTTGGAGAGGTTATGGGCGAATTAGATCTAAACAAAATTGAATCATTTACTGCCGTGCAGATCGTTTCCCCTGAGCTTCAGATAGCTCTTCTCGAAGTGGAAGATAGAGTGATTCGTGAATCCATGATTGCAAGGGCAGAGATCCGCGCTAAGGAGCTGGGCTTGCTAAAGGCCTTTAGAAGCATTCGGAAGGAGCAAGAACGGCAGATCAGGGAATATGATCGGCAGAAGCAAAAAGAGAGAGATGATCTCGAAGCTCCATATTCAAGGCCGGAGTTTTATGAATGGGGATGCGGGCCGGATGGGGCTGCTCCGATCAGGGTTATTCATCCCGAGATTGTTCGCTGGATATGTGAGAATAGAACATTCTTCATTTTGGGGAGCATTCCATATTATTACGATTCCGGGAAATATGTTCAGGATGATGATGGAAGAAAACTGAAGGGGCTGATTCAGAAATGTATAATCCCGAAGTTCTGCCGGGATTCAGAGATTCAGGGCATATATAGAATGATCCTCTATTCCGGCAAAGAGCGGAAATATGATGATCTCAATCATTATCCGGCTCATTGGGTATGCTTTCGGAATGGAATTTTTGATCCGAAGGATGAAACAATGCATGAGCATTCTGAGGATTATTTCTGCCTAAATCAGATTCCGGCAGATTTCGATCCGAAGGCAGACGAAAAGAGCCCTGAATTCGATGCCCTTATGGAGTTCAATTTCCCCGATGAATACGATAGGGAAATGGTGCTTCAGTTCTTTGGATTATGCTTCACGAGAGATACCGGGTTTCAGAAGTTTTTGATCTTTCAAGGCCCGGGCGGGAGCGGGAAGAGTACTCTCATCAATCTTCTGATCTATCTCATCGGGCCGGAGAATTGTTCGGCAGAAACGCTTCAGGGGCTCAATGAAAGATTCAATGCGACAAATCTCTTCGGGAAGCTTCTGAATGCATGTGCGGATATTTCTTCAGAGGATATGGCACAAGTTGATGCTTTGAAGAAAATAACCGGGGCAGACCTTCAGGGAGTGAAATATGAAAAGAAAGGAAAAGATTCTTTCTTCTTTACTCCATGTGCAAAGCTTTTGTTCTCAGCGAATCAGATCCCGCTGAATCGAGATGAGAAGAGCAATGCTTTTTATAGAAGGATGCTCATTGCCGTCATGGATCGGCAGCCGGAGAAAATAGATCTTCATTTGCTGGAAAAGCTGAAGGCAGAAAGAGCCGGGATCATCCATAGGCTTATGGAAGCACTCGAAAGGCTTTATGCAATGGGCGGCATCATAGAATCTGAGAGAAGCCGGGCAGAAGTAAACAATCTCAGGCGGGCAGCGGATTCAGTTACGGCATTCATTCAGGATCGGCTTTGCATGGATAATGATGGCCGGATGAGCCGGGCAGAGATCAGGGAAGCTTATGAGCATTATTGCGATCAGGAAGATCGGGCTCATCCAGTAAGCCGAAATACATTATTCAATCGGCTTAGGGCAGAAGGCTTTAATGAGGTTGTCATTCATGGGGAAAGATTCTTCTCCGGGATCAAACAGAGAAGGCCGTGGAATGAAAGCCGGAAAGAGGGCTTTTTGGATGAAGAGGCCGGGCAGACAGAGATTCCATTTGATGATTAAGGCTTATAGGGTGCAAAAGGTGCAGTTTTTTCTGAAATCATTACATGGGAGAAAAACGAAAATGAAAACGGCTCTATATAAAGATGGAGTGAAAAATAATTGCACTTTCTGCACCCAAAGAGGTGCAAGGCTTATGACTGAAGGAAAAATGCGAAGGAATGCATACCCCCCTATTCTGAAAACGAAAAAAGCATGCCTTCCCCAACGAGATGGGTAGTTTAAAAGAACCGCTTTCGCGCGTTCGCATGTGGGGTGTGGGCGTGAGCCCGGTATAGTGCCGAAATCAGCGCGAAAAAAGCGGATTTCCGGGGATCTTTCGAGAAAGAAGCCGAATATCAGGGATAGGCGATAAAGCCCGGAAAAGCCTCTTTTTCATGGCTGGAATTGTAAATAAGAGGCCTATGAGCCTCAGAAAAAAAAGGAGATGTGTTATGTCAAGAAGCAAAATCGAAACATTAGAGAATCGCATCAATGAATTATTGGATGCGAAGAGAGCCGAGCTTCAGGCCCTTGAAGCTGGAAGGGTTGAAGATGAAGCTTTATGTGCTGCCGCTCAGGAAGCATTCGAGGAAGCATCCGAGAAGGGAGATTTTGATTCATTCAAGAGAGCATCGGATCGGAAGCATGAAGCGGATATGCGAACAGAATGGCGGCTGAGAAGAAAGAAGGCTCTTACGCAAAAGGCATTGATTACGCGGGAAGAAGCGAATCAGATGATTGAAGATGCCCGAGAAGAAGCAAGTAAGATCGACAAGGCGAATCGGGCCCGGGTTGCGGATATGCTCGAAAAAATCATTCAGATCGAGCGGGAGAATACTGAGATCATCAATAGGAAGAATGATGCGATCAAGCGGATGAAGCTGGAAGTTCTTCATGAAAGCTATGATGCTTGGAATGATGCTCGGGAAAAGAATGTGATACGCGATTTTATCCAGCCGATAATCCGCGATTATCAAGCGAGAGGTTTTAGCCTTTTAGGAGAATTCAGAAAGTGAGGTTGAATATGGCAGATAAGATTGAATATGCAGCCCATCTTCCGGGCATGGAAAAAGAACGGCGCGAGAGCTTCTTTGCTCATATCAAAGAGCTTCAGAAGAAAAATCTCGAGAAGAAGCTGAAGAAGCTTGAGGATGAAAAGAAGCGCGACAAGAAAGATGATCCCATGAGAGCGGCAAAGATCGCAAGGATCAGGAAGCTTTTAGAAGGGGCTTCGAAGTCTGAGAAGAAATGATCCTTGCCATTGCTGAAGGCCAGCGGGCAGCGGATGGAAAATGCCGCTGCCTGAAATTGAGAGGGCTCATGAATGACAAGTGCGAAAACAGAACGGCAGAAAGAGATCCTGAAAGCTATTCAGGAAGGAATCGCCTCGAATGAGGATCGGGCCGAATTATATGAGAGCGTAAAAAGATTATGCTGGGGGATCGCCTATAAATATCAAACAAGGCTCAGATGCCCGGATGAGCTTGAGGATCTCATGCAAGAGGCTTATTTCGCGGTTCAGAAAGCTGCCGAAACATACGATCCCGAAGGCGGGAAGGCCTTTGCGGGTTGGCTTGCATTCTATCTTCATCGGAGCTATTCGGCATATATTTCCGCTCAGAATGGGAATGCAGCCGGATGCATGCAACTTGCTTCGAAGATTTCCCGATATGAGGGAGAATACTTCTCCATTATGGGAAAGAGGCCTTCGGATAAAACAATCTGCTTCATTTTCGATATCACTCCCGATAAGTTGGCAGCATTGCGATCCGGTAATAAAGGCCCTTTATCACTCGATCAGGAAGATGAAGAAGGAATATCTCTTTTTGATCGAATTGATTCCAGCGGAGCAAATGAAGGCCGATCTCTTGAAGATGAAGTGATTGATAAGATCGCAATGGAAGAGGCCAGCGAGAAGCTCCGGGAATATATCGATGAATTGAACCGGGATGAGAGGGAAGCAATAATCCTATACTATTTCCGAAATCGTACAGATAGAGAATGCTCTGCTCTCATGGATATTGCTCAGGGAAGATTTACGGCTTTAAGGCATAGGGCTCTCCATAAGCTGAGATCAGCAAAGCACCGGGCAGAGCTGGGAAGGCTGCTTCCTGATTGGCTGGGATCAAGGCCTTATAATTCCCGGGGCAGATGGACTTCAAGCACCGAAAAGAGCGCAATGCTCTTATTTGAGAAAGGCTCTTCGGGGCAAACTCCTTTCAGTTGGAATGCCGGGCCGCGAGGCATTGCCTGAAAAGGCCGAATATGCGGCGGCGCGGGGCTTCTTGCATTCTCCCGGGAAGATCCCGCGCCTTATGAGAAGAGGCCGAGAAGGGCCGTTTTTGAGCCTATGGCTATATATGGGGAAATACCCGCCCCCTTTGAAAATCGTTTTTCAAAAGGGCCGTGGAGACCGTCGCAGTGGTCTTTTGTTTTACCGATCACGAGGAAAAAATGAGGGGTGTAGTGTATGTTATCAAGAGAGAAACGGATTGAGCATGAGTTATCCAGAATCTCCATCTATTTTGAAGAGCTGGATGAAAACAAGAAGGCAATGATCGAGCCGCTGCTTCAGAATGCAGCATTCATGCGGATCGCGCTTGAAGATCTTCAGGAAGAGATCTCGAAAGAAGGCCCGGTTGAACAATATAAGAACGGCAATCAGCAATATGGCATGAAACAATCTGCCGCGCTTCAGGCTTTCAATTCTACTATCAAGAATTATGCTGCCGTTATCAAAACTCTTACCGGGTTTCTCCCAGCAAAAGCGGAGCTTATGACAAAGCTTAAAGCTCTGAAGAAGGATATTGAAGAGCCGGAAGAATCTTCCCCCGGTTTTCAGAGCTTTGATTCCTACGTGGAAGATTATGAGGCAAGAAAGCGGCGCGGAGAGCTTACAGAAAAAGAGCTTGAATATGAAAAGAATTGCGAAGAGCGGAATAGGCTCTTAGAAGAAGCAGCCCGCCTTCAGCGTAAGGAATGGGAGCGGGAAGGAAGGCCCGGATATTCAAAATGAAAAGGGCAGCGGATCATCTGCCGCTGCCTTTATTGATCGCTTCCCTTTTCAATGTGTTCATCTATTGCATCGAGGATGAACCGATTCAGGCTCTTTCCTTCCTTTGAGGCAGCCTCAGTATATTCGGCCTTTTTTTCTTTGGGTATGGAAAGAGTAACTATCGAAACAGTTTTCTTTCGGTAGTTATATATCGCCTTTTTTTGCGGTTCATTGTATGTATGCTTATCCGGCATGAAGCAGATTCCTTCCGAGCCTGAGAATAGATGATTTCTATATGCGTATAGAATAAAGGATTTCACTATTTCAGGCAAGGGGAAATGTATAAGCATATACAAGTATAGAAAGTGCTTGCATAATCTCTATACTTGTATATAATGATAATCGAAGATGCTTATAGATACCATTCGATAAGCAAAAGAAAGGAGATTTTGAGATGGATTTCAAAGCATTAGGAGAGAGAGTTCATGTTCCTGAGGGTTATGATCTTCGAGTTTCTGATTTAGATGATCTTTATATCCTCGCGGCAGAAAGAAGCATTGCAGAAGCTTTTCATATGGCTTTTCTTGCCGGATGGCAGAAGAGGGAAAACAAGGCTAAGAATGATGCTCGGCGGGCAGCTCATAAGGGCTGAGGAAGGAGAGAGGGCATGAAGGGCGCGAAGCTGAATAAGGAGAAATCAAAAGACGGATTCCGCTTCTATGATGGGCGGGAAGTGTATGAGAAGCGGTTCATGGTTGCCGGAACAAGATATTATGTTTACGGAAAGACAATCAAGGAATGCCGCGATAATGAAATGAAGCTCAGGTGCAAGATCGCATCCGGGGATTATATCAGGAATAACAATATCACTCTGAATAAATACTTCGAGGAATGGAAAGAGCTTCATGATTGCAAGCCGAATACTCTGAGAAGCTATATCAGCGCATTCTCAAAGCATATCAGCCCGGCCCTCGGGAATACGGCCCTTCAGAAAATCGAAAGGCGGGAGATTCAGGGCATGATCCTGAAGCTCAGCAAATCATCTTCGATTCATACCGCGAATTATAGCCTTCTTGTGATGAAGATGATCCTGAGGGAAGCGGTTCGGGATGGCATCATTGCGAAGAATCCGGCAGCCGAGATCAAGGCCATCAAGGATGAGAAGAAAGATGCCGCCTATAATACGATTCATAGAGCATTGAGCCCGGAAGAAATCAAGATCTTCTTCGAATATGCTGAAGGCTCTATGTTCAAAAACTTCTTCCGATTCCAGCTCTATACCGGGATGAGGCCGGGCGAGGTTGCGGCCCTTAAGATCTCCGATATAGATCGAAAGAAAAACTGCATCCATCTTCAGAGAACGGCAACATATAACGCGGAAGGGAAGCTCGAAGAAGGCAGCCCGAAAACATTTACCAGCAAGAGAGATATTCCGCTGAATGCCGAGATCCTGAAAACTCTTCAGGAGCAGATAGAGCAGAATCAGATCCTTTTCGGAAAGGTATTTTCTATGAATGCCCTTCTTTTCCCGGGGCAGAATGGGCAGATGATCCGCAATTCCGCTCTTGATCGCGGCATTGGAAGAATCCTGAAGAGAGCGGAAGAAGCCGGGCATCATATAGATCGCTTCTCAGCCCATTGCTTCAGAGATACTTTTGCGACATTGTGGGTTGAGCAAGGAAAGCCCGCTCATGTGCTTCAGAAGATCCTCGGGCATAAGACTTTAGCAATCACGATGGATAGATATTATCATCTGCCGGAGCAGACGAAACAAGCTGAAATGAGCAGCCTTATTTATGCCATTTGAAGCATGAGGGGCAAGGTGGGGGGCAAGGTGCTGCCGGGATGCCATTATTCCGCGTAGATATGCGGAAAGCAGAAGGCCTCAGGAGCGTTCTTTTAATCAAGTTGTCGGGGGTTCGAATCCCCCGTGCCTCAGGAGAAGAAAAGCGGCTTTC
>JAEEGL016107217.1_pt1 | contig 11812 bp, 9 predicted proteins | sample 9134231 | NCBI WGS metagenome assembly JAEEGL01 (sample SAMN16246548, study PRJNA631951) | gut metagenome | biome: gut microbiome; feature: rumen; material: fiber-attached | host: Bos | place: Iran: Karaj | collected 2018-10 | reverse complement strand
GTACCAATGGAAGAATTCTTTGAAGAAATCGCCAAAAAGGAATACGTACCTAACAAATACACTGAGATGGTAAAAGCCAGAAACTGGCATCCTGAGGATACCGAACTGTGCTGTCAGATCTACGGTGCATTAAGAAGGATCGTTGACAAATATCACCTTGACGGTGTAACAGTCAGATGCTTTGACCTGTTAGGACCAATCAAGGGTACAGGATGTCTGGCCTTAGCCGTACTGAACGCTGAAGGCATCTATGCCGCCTGTGAAGGCGATACCCCTTCTCTGATCTCCATGTGCGTAATAGGCGAACTGTCAGGAAAGCCGGTCTTCCAGGCTAATCCATCCAGAATCGTTTCCGATGACAACGACATCATCTTCGCACACTGCACCTTACCTCTGAACATGCCTACTGAATTTGAACTGATGACTCACTTCGAATCAGATCTCGGTGTAGCCTTCAGAGGCCATATCCAGGAAGGACCTGTTACCATCTTCAAGACCAGCGGTCTGATGGAAAACTACTTCGCAGCTGCCGGTGAACTGAAGGAAAACCTGAAAGAAAGAAATCTGTGCCGTACACAGGTCAAGATCCATCTTGATGAAGATACATTAGAATACTTCCTGACTGAATCAATCGGCAACCATCACATGATCGTCAACGGTGACTGGGTCGATCTGATCGATGAATTCTACAAGTGGTTCTAGCATAATAATGAAAGTCCGCAGATGCGGGCTTTTTTCTTTGAGTGCATCTGACTTGACGAAACAGCGGTTTATATGGAAGAATACAGTAAACCGATGAGAAAGTGTGAGTAAGTTTCAGAATCTGTTTCACAGAGAGCTGTACACTGGTGGAAGTATGGCATGCAGGCTGGATCCGAATGGGCTTTCGAGGGCAAGCAGAAATGATTGATTCATAGTATGTGAGACGGAGCAGTCTCTCCGTAAACAAAGGTCAGCATATGTAAGTATGTGTAAAGAGGATGCATCTGCATCAAGCCGGGTGGCACCGCAGGAATAATACAAGTCCTGTCCCAGCAAATTGGGATGGGACTTTTTGTTTTGTCAGGAGGAGAGAAAAAATGCTGATGAATAAACGATGGCGTGGCCTGAATGATTAGTAAAGAGAAAAACAGTTTTTATTAATACATTTAGGAAAGGAAACAAATAAAATGAAAAAACTATTATCAATATTCATCATCATTGCCTTATTATTATCCGCCGGCTGTCAGCCAGCTGATGACACTCCTGAAACAGATACTTCCGTTTACAACATCGGCATCTGCAACTACGTTGACGACGCTTCCCTGAATCAGATCATCGCCAACATTGAAAGCCAGCTTAAGGTACTGGCTGATAAAAACGGCGTAACTTTCAACGTCAAAGTGGAAAACTGCAACCTTGATGCCAATGTCCTGTCTCAGATAATTACCAATTTTTCTGACATGGATCTGATGGTCGGTGTTGCCACACCGGTAGCTATTGCCATGAGAAACGCTACTGAAGATACCGGCATGCCGGTCGTATTTGCGGCCGTCAGCGATCCTGTCGGTTCAGGTCTGGCTGATTCAATACAGGCTTCAGGCAACAATCTGACCGGTACCAGCGACTATCTTGATACCAACGCCATCATGAATCTGATCTTCGCACTGAATCCTGATCTTGATAAAGTCGGATTATTATATGACGTCGGCCAGGACGGCTCAACAGCTGCCATTGCCCGGGCTAAGGAATATCTCAATTCCAGAAACATCACCATCGTTGAAAAGACCGGAACCAATGTTTCCGAGGTAATGCTGGCAGTCCAGGCTCTGATCGACAGCGGCTGCAAGGTAATATTTACCCCAACCGACAACACCATCATGAATGCTGAACTCTCCATTTATGAAACTCTGGCCGAAGCCGGTGTGCAGCAGTACTGCGGAGCTGACTCATTCGCTCTTAATGGTGCCTTCTTAGGATACGGTGTTGACTATGCTAATCTGGGCCGAGAGACAGCTGAAATGATCTGCGACATTCTGATCAATAAAAAGGATATTTCAGCTTATCCGATCAGAACCTTTGATAACGGCATCGCAACCGTTAATACCGAAACATGCGAACAGTTAGGCTTAACCTTTGAAGAAGTAAGCAATATCATTTCTCCTTACTGCAGCCGGGTTCAGCCAATCAAAACTGCCAAGAGCTTTAACTGAGGATTTTACTGAATGAATACCTTCTTTTCACTGATACAGACCGCTCTGGAACTGGGATTAATAACCTCACTTACCGTGATGGCTCTTTTTCTCAGCTATTCCATGCTGAATGTCTGCGATCTGTCTACTGACAGCTGCTTCACCTTAGGAGCCTGTACAGGAGCCGTAGTTGCTCTGGCATATCCCGCCATATCACTTCCGGCAGCCATGCTGGCCGGAGCTTTAAGTGGCTTACTAACGGCATTGCTGCAGACCAGAATGGGTATTAATTCCCTGCTTTCCGGCATCATTGTCAATACCGGAATGTATTCGGTAAACATTGCCATTCTGGGTAACGCTTCCCTTATCAATATCAACAAGGCGAATACTCCTTTCACCTTCATGAAGAGCATGCTTTCAGGAACACCGCTGGCCGGTTATTACAGACTGATAGTAATAATCATTGCAGTTACGCTGGTCGCACTGTTTCTCTCAGTGTTCCTGAAACTGCGACTGGGTCTGGCTATCAGAGCTACGGGAGACAATCCCCAGATGGTCAAAAGCAGCAGCATCAATCCTGCTTTTACCACAACCGTTGCCTTATGCATCTCCGGAAGCATAACGGCCTTAAGCGGGGCCCTGATGGCACAGTATCAGAAAACAGCCAACATAGACATCGGACAGGGCATACTTACCGTTGCCTTAGCGAGTCTGCTGATCGGCAACTCTCTGACCAGAAGTTCAAAGATCAGTTTCAGACTCCTGGCTACCGTAATCGGTGCCTTCATATTCCGTCTGGTCTATACGATCGCCTTGAGAATGAACATGCCGGCTTACATGCTTAAGCTTGTCTCATCCGTCATCGTCATAATTGCGATATCGGGGCCGTATCTGCACAATCAGCTGCCGTTGATAAGAAGAAGGATCAGTTATAATCAGGAGGTGAAATAATGCTTACCATCAACAACATTACCAAAACCTTTAATCTCTCAACTCCTGATGAAAGGAAGGCTCTTAATGATTTCAGTCTGAGCGTAAAACCGGGTGAATTCGTAACGCTGATCGGTGCCAACGGTGCCGGCAAAAGCACCCTGTTCAACGCCATCTGCGGAAATTTCATAACCGATTCCGGTTCCATCATCCTTGACGGTCATGACATCACCTTAATGCCTCAGTATGAGCGTTCCAGAAACATCGGACGTCTCTATCAGGATCCTACCCTGGGTACAGCCCCGGGCATGACCATTGAGGAAAACCTGGCGCTGGCCACCAAGACCGGCAGATGGATAACCCATATCACAAACAGAGACCGTGAACTGTTCAGGCAGAAACTGTCCCGTCTGCAGATGCACCTGGAAGACAGACTCACTCAGCAGGTCGGTTCACTGTCTGGCGGACAGAGACAGGCCATGGCGCTGTTAATGGCTACCATAAACCCGCCCAAACTGCTGCTGCTTGATGAACACACTGCCGCTCTTGATCCCGAAGCCGAAAAAAAAGTGATGAGGATCACGGAAGAAATAGTCAGGGAACACGATCTGACATGTATCATGATCACTCACGACATGCAGGCTGCCCTGGACATGGGTACCAGAACCATAATGATGCATGACGGAAAGATCATCTATGATGTCTATGGGGAAGAAAGAAAAAAGGTCACTGTTAATCTGCTGCTGGAAAAATTCCGTCAGGCAACCGGTAAAGATCTTAACAATGACCGCATGTTAATGATATGAAAAAACAGACTTCACAGTCTGTTTTCATTATGCCTTTACTTTCTGATAAGCCAGTCGCGGATCCCCATCCAGCAGATATATTACCCCGCACTGAGTAAAGCCAAGCTTAGCAAGAAGATGTTGCATGATCTTATTATCATGATGAGTGTCGATCCTGATGTTATCGATCTGACTGAAACCGTATTCGACAGCAGCTTTCAGAACACCCCTTTCCCTTCCGGAAGTGGCAATGCGATGAATCGTACCGTAAGGTTCATCGTTGAGCCAGCTGCCCTCGATATATCCATAGGTGACATCTTCACCGAATATCAGGGCAAACACCCCGCACAGACCGTCTTCGTTTTCAGCTACATAGCTGTTGCCCTTTTCAATATCTTCAACGATCTGTTCTCTGTAAGGCCTGTCATTGCGCCACTGGAAAAGATTGCCGCTGTTTCTCATTATCTGACGGCCATGCTCATATATTTCCATTACTTCATCAAGATCCTTAAGCTCTGTCTTTCTTATCGTTATCATACAATCAAAATATACCGCAATTTCATTTTTATGGGTACTGAAACACATTAAAAAGGGCTTCTGCCTCTTTTTGTAAACCGGATTTTCGCTGTTTGAAAACAGTCATCTGTTAACTTATAATCATCTTAGGAGAATGTACCATGAAATATGATGTAGTAGGTGTAGGCGATGTCGCCTATGATAATCTGTGCATAGTTGAGCGCTATCCTGAGGAGGACGGATCATCTCACATTCTGGAAATGCATAATCAGGGAGGCGGCTGCTGTGCTACCGCTCTGGTAGCGGCCAGCAGGCTGGGCTTTTCAACTGCCTTTATCGGTAATACCGGTGATGATGATGCAGGAAAACAGATCCGTGACACTTTCATTCAGGATAATGTCAGTATTGAAGGCGTAGACATAATTAAGGGCCGAAGAAGCTCTCTGGGCTTTGTCATGATCGACCCTGTCAAATCAACCAGAACCAAGTTTCCTTACCGTAACAATCTTCCTGACATTGAGTGGACTGAAGAAAAATACGAGCTGATACGTAATGCCCGCATAATTCACATTGACAGTACCAACGTCAACAATGCCATGACGGCAGCCAGAATAGCTAAGGAAGCCGGTGTCCCGATTTCAATGGACGGCTGTTCCAAAAAAGCCGATAATACTCCTAATGCCCAGCTGGCAGCCATGGCTGACATTCTGATAATGAATGAGCAGTTTCCATTCTATACCAGCGGCAGGGATAACCTCGAAGATGCGATGAAATTCTTCGCCGATGCGGGGTCACGCATCGTGATCTCTACTCTCGGGGAAAAAGGCTGTGTTGCCCTGATAAACGGCGAATTAAGAAAATTCCCGGCCTTTAAGGTAAATGCCATCGACTCAACCGGAGCCGGTGATGTCTTCCATGGTGCCTTCATAGCCGGTTATCTGAGAAACTATTCCCTGGAAGAATGCATCAGATACGCTTCAGCTGTTGCCGCACTTAAATGTCTGAAAATCGGCGGCAGAGCCGGAATCCCAAATCATCGGGAAACACTTGAATTCATAAGAAAAAATGCAGAAGAATGAACCTTCTGCATTTTATTTTACTGTGGCTGAGAGAACAGAATAATGGCACTTCTGACCTTTTCTCTGACGGCTTCCCTCATCAGAACAGCCAGATCATGTACTTTCCAGAACCTGTCAGGATCGCTGGCAAACGCTCCTCTTACCGCATTGGAAGCGGCCAGTGAAGCATAAGTATAATAATTGATCTTGCGTACGCCATTTTTAATTACCCTGGCATAATCTTCCTGATTGACACCTGAAGACCCATGCATTACCAGAGGTATTCCGGTTTTTTCCTGTATCTCGTGCAGTAATTCTATGTCGAGAACCGGCGGTTCCTTATAAATTCCATGGGCGTTGCCGAATGAGCACGCCAGCATGTCCAGTCCGGTCTTTCTGACAAAATCCGCTGCCTGATCAGGATTGGTATAGTTTTCTCTCTTAACATCTCGGACCTCCATCTTGAAGTCATTGGTCAGAGTGTTACCGGCCATCTTGCCCAGCTCACCTTCCACCATGACGCCGTATTTACGGCCCATTTCCACCGCTTTGATCGTATTGGCGATGTTTTCTTCATATGGCAGCCGTGATCCATCATACATTATTGATGTAAAACCTATGTCTATGGCTTTCTTAAGATAATCGAGATCAACGCCGTGATCAAGATGTACCGCTACCGGTACCTTGGCCCTTTTTGCATACTGCATGATTATCGGTCCTATCTCATCCAGGGTTATGATGCCTCTGGTTTCGTGAGAAGTCGCAAACTCAACAATGATGCCCTCTCCGACATCTTCAGCAGCTTCGATCACGCCCTGCAGCATGGAAAGCGTAGTTACATTGAAGGCGCCAACACCTATGTTTCTCTTTACGGCATTATCAATTAATTCTCTTGTAGATACCAGCATCTTATCAACCTCTTCCATTAATCATTTTACAACAAATCCCTGATCACTCAGGGACTTATTTTCATATTTGTCAGGAAACCAGGCCTTTATAATCCTGCTGCTCTATTTCATCAAGCAGATCTTCCAGTTTCTTTCTGATTATTTCCATTTCCAGACGTGTCTTTGTTGACATGGCATTGTCAAATTCGGCAATCATATTGCCTATTCTGTTTTTATCAGGACCCAGTGCTTCTTCATAAAGACGTTCAGCCCTGAACATTACCAGCTTGTTTTCCTCGTCATCACGCGGATTCTGCTTCAGATACTGCAGTCTTTCCAGTCGCTTCTGAGCTTCTTCTTCCGAAATCCTGTTTTCCTCATTCTGAATGATGGCTGTCCTCTGCAAGCCTGTGGAAAGCACTTTTACCTCTACTTCCAGCAAGGCATTGACGTCATAGGTATATGTTATTTCAATGGCTTCCTGCCCTTTTGGTCCAACCGGAACTTCAACCGTCAGTTCTCCTAACAGCAGGTTGTTTCTGGCCATGTAGCTTTCACCCTGCAGTACCTTGACGTTTACATACTTCTGATTGTCATGAGCGGTATATACGATCTGCTTCTTACTGACAGGTATGACAGTATTTCTGTCGATGATCGGCAGATAGTGTCCCGGTTCCTCGAATGAGCCGTTATCCCTGACAACTTCCGTGCCCAGGGTAAACGGACATACATCAGTAAGAATTACCTCTTCGATCCGCTTGTCTCTTTCCTTCATTGCACACTGCAGGGCGGCCCCAACCGCTACGGAAGTATCGGGATCGACATACCATTCCGGATAAATGCCGGTGATTTCCCTGACATAATCCCTGACAATGGACAGTTTGGTAGCGCCGCCTACCAGGATGATCCTGTCGAGGTCATCCAGGGTTATTCTGGCATCTCTCAGGCTCTTTTCAATCGGCTTTCTGAGCTTTTCCAGCAGCGGTTCACACGCTTCACGGTATTCCTCAATGGTGAATTCCTCTTCATGGACCCGTCCGAAGATGTTAACTACCATCTTAGCCTTACTACCCTGAGAAAAACTGCACTTGCAGTCTTCGGCTGCCTTATAGACATTATTCAGAGTTCGCAGATCCAGAACACTGATGGAAGCTACCAGCAGTCTTCGCAGATACATTTCCACCAGAACCTGAGTAAAGTCTTCACCGCCCAGGAAATTATCTCCGGCGATGGCATAAACCTCCATGATGTTCTTGAAATACTCAAGAATGGTAACATCAAAGGTTCCGCCTCCCAGGTCGAACACCATGCATCTTTCCATGGCTTCGTCTTCACCGACACCGTAAGCGATGGCTGAAGCTGTCGGTTCATTTATGATACGGCTGACCTTCAGACCGGCAAGTTCACCGGCTCTCTTGGTCGCCTTACGCTGTTTGTCGTTAAAATAAGCTGGAACGGAAATAATGGCTTCATCTACCGTTTCCTTAAGATAGACTTCAGCATCTTCCTTCAGGGAACGCAGCACAAAACCCGACAGTTCCTCCGAACTGAACTTCATGCCAGCCAGATCGTACTGTCTGTCAGTTCCCATGCTTCTCTTAAACACCTTAGCCGTTCTTTCAGGATGCATGTACCCGTATTCTCTGGCTGTTTCGCCAACCAGAATGTTACCGTCATCATCCACGCTGACCACTGACGGTGTCAGCTTCTTCCCCAGTCTGTTGGGAATGAGCTCGGCCTTACCGTTAATGAAACAGGCTGCCAGTGAGTTGGTTGTTCCCAGGTCAATTCCAATAATCATTCAGTGTCATACCTTCTTTGCCAATATATTAGCCATTATAACAAAGTCTTCCTCATCAGGATACTCTTTCCTTCCTGATAAGGCGGTCAGATAAGCCTTGCCTTTGTTACCCATTATCTCATAAAGTTCCATTTCAACGTCCGTCAGATCCTTGCATGCACAGTAATTGCAGTGCTCACAGAGGCTGTGATTACGGCACTGTTCCAGCAGATCAGCAGCTTCCTCACATCTGCCAGCCAAAGCCAGAGCCCTGATCTTCCTGGTCTTATAAAGCAGCAGATCAAGACGGCTCTGACTTAAAAATTCATCAATAACCTGTAAGGCCTTATCAGCGTAGTATTTCTGACGCTCAGGATTATTCAGATGGAAATAGGCATAAGCCAGATTTCCGTACACTCTGGACAGGTCGCTGTCCTTTTCCTGTTCCTGCATGCCCAGGATCTTTTCCAGGGCTTTGACTTCACGTTTGTAGTCCTCATCATTTCTGTTGATCAGATGTTCCAGTTCCAGTGAGCGCTGTCTGTCCATCAGACTGTTATAGGTAGATCTGTTGAACTTGGCTTTCATGAAGTTCTTCTGCAGGATGTCAAACGTCACCATCGCACTCCAGTAATCCTGCATATTCTGACGGCTCTTTTTCCAGGAAGCCAGATGTTCTCTGGCAGCCAGAAAATTACCCGACTGCACATAGATGTCAAAAATGACCTTGCTGGCATATTTGTAGCTGAATTTGACGACCATGTCTTTGACAACGTCAATAGCTTCCTGCCATCTCTCCATGCGTCTTAGGATCCTGACTTTCTGATAATAGTAACGGGTCTGATCGCCTTTCTGGCGGTCTACGATCTTTATAACTTCGTTTATGTTAACCAGAGCTCTGTCCATGTCATTTCTCAATAAATACAGATAGCTGAGACGGAAGTAACTGTCCAGGGTATCCGGTTCGTTTTTCTGCAGCTCCAGGAAGTTTCTTTCCGCTTCATCCAGATTGCCCAGATACATGTTGCACATGCCCAGATAGAACAGAGCACTGTAATCCCCTTTTCTGTCCAGTGACCTCTGATACCATTCTCTGGCCTTTTCAGCGCTTCTGTTGAGATCCTGATAGTAGATGTATCCGATGTTCCGGTCTACTCCCGGTCCGTGATTAGGATTTTCTGCCAGCTTAAGATAAATATCCAGCGCTTCCTTATAGCGCTCTTCCTTTCTTAACAGCCAGGCTTTATAGTCCAATAAGCCGCGGTGTTTATCATTGCACTTAAGACCCTTGTCAGCCAGTTCCATCATGACGGCACGGTCTTCCTTTATTGTAGCATCAAGCTTGTCACCCCTGATGCAAAGCAGTCTGTAATACAGATCATCGCCAAATGAATAACTGGTTACGGTGTCACCAAGCTTTTCAGCTGCCTGCTGATACAGTTCCATAGCCCCGTCCGGATCATTATCTCTGTTTTCCTTTAGCAGACCATGACAGTACATTACCGAAGGATCCTCTTCCAGATTGTTTTCCAGCAGGAAATCCACTATTTCCTGAGCCTCTTCAAAGGCGTCATTTCTGACCAGGATCCTGACCTTGAGAATATATAAGCCCAGATCACTGCGGTTCATGTCCAGACTGCGGTTAAGCGCGTCAAAAGCCTCACGGTCATTGTGCAGATAGAAACAGGCATAACCTAACAGCAGATAGCTGTGATATGAATCAGGCAGTTCCTTTACCAGTTCCCTGGCGTAGTCAGCGGCCTTTTCATACTCACCTTCCGCAATTGACATCTGGGTCAGCTGGGTGAGGATGTCAGCCTTGTCTTCGGCCAGCTGCAAAGCCGTTTCATAGGCTTCCATGGCCTTCTCATTATCCTTGAAGACACTGTGATAGAAATAACCCTTACGGCCATACATTTCACCTAATCTCTTCTTGCGCTTTACTGTTTCCGGATCGCCGTCATCAGGCAGTTCCCTTATTACCTTTATCAGCTCATCAAGATTCCGCATGCCCTCTTCATTTCTCTCGGAAACAAAGCAGATGTTGCTCATGAGGTTATAGTAATTAAATTTATCTACCTTATCCTTTTCAATTGATTCAGACAGTTTTACCGCTTCATCAATGCGGTTGTTTTCCAGATATGCCCAGCACAGATCCGCCTTAGCCTCGCTGTCTTCAGGATGCTCGGCAATGTGCTTCTGTTTCTGTTCTATTACGATGACATTCCATTGCTGACGCTTCTGGTCAAGGTCATAGATCTGCTGCGTATTGCCGCCGGCAGCACGCATCATTTCATTGATCTGCTTAATGCCGGATTCATATTCTCCCAATCCTGCCAGGGCATTGGCATAAAGCCATTTCAAAGCCATGTGTTCAGGATTCTTCCCAAGCAGATCCTCACACAGCTGTTTTTCTTCTTCATATAGTTCTTTCCGGGCCAGTTCATTAGCCAGCATCATGCCCAGATGAGCATCATCAGGATACTGTTTCTGAATGTTTCGCAATTCATCCAGGGCGGTTTCATCCTCAAAATGAATGCGGTAGGAAACAGCCAGTGCCTCGCCATACGGATGCTTTTCCTTCAGAGAAAGCATTTCCTGAATCGTCTCAGCCGCTTTCTCACTGGCATCTCTTCTGATCTTTACATACAGATCAAGATATTTATGACAGCAGTCACCGTCTTCACCCGGACTGAACATTTCCATAGGCAGGGTATCGGTATAATTAATGCCGTTGATTATGACATAGTCAATGAAATCCTTCGGATACTTTTCATACAGTTCCTCGGCTCTGTCGCGCCAGCCGAACTCCTGATCAAGGTATACCCATACATCATGAGTAATGAAGTAACTGCTCATCAGATACTTCAGCAGGGCATCCTCAACTGCCATACGGCTGTCAATGGCCTTGCAGACATCTTCATTTAACAGTTCTTTCCAGCAGGAAACGTCATTGCGCTTTCTGAAAACCTTATACAGGTCATCGAGTTTATCGACCCACAGTTCAACAGGAGTCTTTTCCGTTCTCAAACCCTGATTTTCAGCGTACTTCAAAGCCTCTTCGTAAGCGTTACGAAGCTGCTTGAATTCATCAGGCTTGTCTTCCGGATTAGTATTAATCAGTTTTTCACGGTAAGCCTGAGTTATGGCCTTTCTGTCTTTTGTCGGTTCAATTCCCAGTATTTTCCAGATATCCATTCAGTTATTCCTTTTTTATTTTGGTGCAGCCAGACGCAAAAACGCAGCCGCTGCAGCTGTTATGACAGCTGTTTCGATCTTTTCTTATTCTGTTAACTGCCCATACGAGAATGACAGTAATTATTAAAATCACAATGATATCAGCCGGATTCATAAACCACCGCCTATGATCCTTACCAATAAGGCACCCAGCCAGGCAATCACGCATTGACCGACAACTACATAGATGGCCCACTTATGGCCAAGTTCTCTTCTGATGGCGGCTACAGCTGCCACACAAGGTGTATATAACAGCGAGAATACCAGGATACCGGCAGCCGTCAGAGATGAAATGGCTCCGGTTACTCCCGTTGAAGCAAACAGCATTTCCATGGTTGAAACCACGCTTTCCTTAGCCATGAAACCACAGACCAGTGAAGTGATGATACGCCAGTCACCTAAGCCGACCGGTTTCATCAGAGGCACCAGCATGCCTGAAACAGCCGCC
>JAEEGL014632803.1_pt1 | contig 11812 bp, 6 predicted proteins | sample 9134231 | NCBI WGS metagenome assembly JAEEGL01 (sample SAMN16246548, study PRJNA631951) | gut metagenome | biome: gut microbiome; feature: rumen; material: fiber-attached | host: Bos | place: Iran: Karaj | collected 2018-10 | reverse complement strand
ATCGTTTAACCTTTTAAATATTTGTAGTATGAACGTAACGATCAATGCCGTCAATTTTGAAATGGCGGAGAAACTGGAGCAGTTTATTGAGAAGAAAATGAATCGTTTTGAGCGCCACCTCAACGGCGACGACAAAGTGGAGATCCGCATGTCGGTCATCAAGCCGCAGACGAACGCTAACAAAGAAGTAAAAGTGCGCATCGCCGGCCTCTTCGCGGAGAAGACCGCCGACAGCTTCGAGGAAGCACTCGACGCTTGCCTCAATGCCCTCGAGTCCCAACTCGAGCGCCGCAAAAACGCATAATTTATGAGACGTTTCTTTACCATCCTATCGGTGGTGATGCTGAGTGTGGTCCTGTGGGCAGGGGAGAATGACCTGCTCTGGGACTACACGGACGCACCGCCGCAGAGTAACCCGGATCGCGGACTGCGGTTCGGTGGCATCGTCAATGATGCCGAGGGGGTGAAGAACGGCCTGAAAGGTATCAAGCTGAACAGCTCCGGTTGGTGCTGGTTCATGAAAGCCCCGGTAGCCGGCGTGCTGAAATTGACCTTCGGTCCGCGCAGCGGCATCAACCGCGCCTCGCTGCAGGTGCACACCTGGAGTGGGGACACACCGATGGAAGAGACACGCATCGGCGTGACCTGCGAGATCCGCAAGTCGGGCACGCAGTGTATCCCGCTCACGGCGGAGCAGAACAATATCTTCATCACCCGCCTGCTGAACATGGAGGCGGTGCTGCAACGCATCGAATTTGTGGAGGGCGAGACCTTCGTGCCGTCCCCCTGTGACGCGGACAAAGGGGAAGAGAAGGCGTATATCCAGGAGGTGAATATCGACACGCTCTCGGAGAACGCCCGTTTTTTCTTACGCGCGCTGGCGGACGCGAATGCGAGCGGACATAAGACCATCTACCTGCCGAACGGCATCTATGACCTCGGCGGACTGACGCTCACGGCGATCGAAGCCGACGGGATAAGCATCATCGGCGAGTCGATGGAGGGCACGATCATCCGTAACAAGCCCGACTACCGGCTGGAGTCTATCAGCAAGACCGCGACGCTGCGCATCGCCAACGACGTGGAAGGCACCGTGCTGCGCGACCTGACGATAGAGAACGCGCTCGACTACTACGCGAACAACAACGGCCGCGCCGTCTGTCTCTGGGACCAGGGCACGAAGACCGTGTGCAAGCACGTGCGCCTGCTCTCGCACCAAGACACGTATTATAGCGACCAAGTAGGCGGACTGAAATATTTCGAGGACTGCGAGATCCACGGCACGGTGGATTATATCTGCGGAAACGGCAATGTGTATTTCAACCGCTGCCTGCTGTACTGCGAGCGGCGCGGGCAGGGCAATGAAGGTGCGGATTATATCACCGCGAGCAATGCCGCAGAGACGGACAAGGGCTATGTGTTCGAGCGTTGCACGATAAAGAGCGAATGCCCGATCGTGAGTCTCGGCCGCAGTTGGAACAACTACCCGAAATGTGCGTTCCTGCGTACGACGCTCGACTTCAGCGCCGGCGAGTTTAACCTGACGGACGGCAAGAGCAACCAACGCTGGACACTGCCCGGCATGCGCGTAGTGCCCGTCCGCTTTGGCGAGTACCAGACCCGCGACGTGAAAGGACGGATTATCTCACCGAAGAAGCACGAGGTGGTCTTCCACTTCCGCACACAGGAGCGTCCGATGAACACCATTCTCACGGCTAAAGAGGCGAAGGCCTACACGCTCGACGCCATCCTCGGTCCGTGGGCTAATGAAATACCGAAAATCATTTTAACAAATCAATATCAACAACAATGAGAAAACTTTTTTCTTTCGTGGCTGCGGCTCTGCTGAGCGTAGCTATGACGGCGGGCGAGAATGACCTGCTGTGGGATTACATGGATGCAGCGCCGAGTAACACCGGTGAAGACCACGGTTTGTACTGGAACACCAGTGCCGGAGTAGTGAATGATGCCGCGGGCACCAACAATGGTCTGAAAGGCCTTAAGATGAACGGTAGCGGCTGGTGCTATTTTACCAAAGCCGCTGTAGCCGGAAAACTCAAACTGACTTTCGGACCGCGTAAGAACGCCGATAAAGTGTCGATGGAGGTGTTTACCTGGACGGGCGAGACTCCTGCAGCTGAGACATCGATCGCCACAACGGCGGAGCAGTCGGAAAGTGCTACGCAGATCATCGACTTGACGGCTGAGGTAACGAATATCTATATCAAGCGTAAGGCATCGAAAGAGGCGGTTATGCAGAAGATCGAGTTCGTGGAGTCTGTACCCCGTTCGTTCGTGGATTTCGAAATGAAGATGGCGAACATGTCGGCGGAGTATGATTTCTCGACGCTGCCTGCAGGCGTCACCGCCAGCGGTACCTTCAACACGGACCAACACGGCTATCGTAACTTCACCATCACGGTGCCGGTAGACGGATCGGTGAAATTCACCATCGGCGACTGCCAGTTCGGCAACCAACCTATCGTAGTGAAGAACAGTGCCGGCGAGACGATCGCTTCGTTGGCTTATCCGAAAGCGGGTTGCTACGGTGCCTCTACGCCGGAGAAAGTGTTCAGTTATATCTATACGGGCGGCGAAGATGTGTTGACCTTCACCATGCAGTACTGCAACTATTTCAAAGCAGAAGCCACGGATATCCGTCCGTGTACAATCACCTATAAGGACCAGAACGGCGCTACCTTAGGTAAGGTGGAGACGTACGAGGGCGCTACGGTCGGTGAGATTCCTTATACGGTAGCAGATCTTCCGGCAATCGCAGAGAATGAAGCTTTCCGCGGTTGGTTCTATACGAACGAGAAGAAAGTGAAAGCGACGGATATGCTGACCGGTAACACCACTATTCAGGCGAAAGTGACGCCGAAAGAGTCTGTGACGGTGGGTTCCATTCAGACCTATGCGCTGAACAAAGAGACCTTCTATCCGGAGGACCATGAGACCATCACGATCAGCGGCAAGGCGTACTACCACGACGGCACGCACGGTTGGGCATTCAAGAACGGCGATGACATCGCGATCGAGGTTGCCGGCAACGCGCAGGTGATCTTGACGCTTTGCAAGGAAGGCAAGGCGGATGCTACGTGGGCAGTGACGGACGGCAAAGGCGCCGAAGTAGCAACCGTTTCGGCAAAGAGCAGTTCGGACGGCGAGACAGCGGCCATTCAGTATAAGGGCGAAGCTACGACGCTGCACTTCACACTGAACAGCGCCGGCGAGAACTACCTCCATAAGATGGTGGTGTATAACGTATTGGATTTCTTGGAGAAAGACGAGAAAACAGGCTATTTCATCGTTCCGGCTAACGACGGAGCCTCGCTGTTGATGGCGATCGCTATTGCGGAAGCGGGCGATAAGATCTTCCTGCCGAAGGGTTTGTATGACCTTGGCGAGACCGTGCTGACGCCGATTAGCAAGAATAATATCTCGCTTATCGGTGAGTCGATGGACGAAACAATCATCCGTAACGCACCGGCGTATTATAACGAGGGTATATGTTCTACCGCTACCTTGCTTATCAATAAGAACGTAAGTGGCACCTATATGCAAGACTTGACGATCCAGAACGCGCTGGATTATTTCACCGCCCTGGAGAAGACAGGTAATGGTCGTGCCGTAGCGCTCTGGGACCAAGGAACGCAGACGGTGTGCAAGAACGTGAAGTTGCTGAGCAACCAGGATACCTACTACAGCAACCTCGCCGGTGCCGTGCGGTATTTCGAGGATTGCGAGATTCACGGAACAGTGGACTTCATCTGTGGCGACGGTAGCGTCTATTTCAAGAACAACCTGCTGTTTGGCGAGAAGCGCAACAGAAATGGCGGCGGAGAAGATGCCTTGACTGCCAATAACGGTCCCTCGACCGACAAGGGCTTCGTCTTCGAGGGTTGTACCATCAAGAGTGTTTGTCCGACAGTGTCGCTGGGCCGCGCATGGAACAAGACGCCGCAATGTACCTATCTCAACACCATCGTAGATTTCAGCGAAGGCGAGTTCGTCTTCAACAGCAGTAAGATCCAGCGCTGGACGAAAGAGCTGATGAGCACAGAGACCGGATGGCCTGTGTTCGGCGAGTATAACACACGCTTGACGGATGGTACGCTGCTCACGCCGGAGCACAATGTCGTCACCTTCCAACAGAAAGCGCCGCTGACCGGTACCTTGGACTTGGAGACTGTGCTGACTGCAGAGCAGGCCGCTGCGTTCACGATGAGTTACACCCTCGGCGCTTGGGCTAGCACCGCTGAGGCGGACGCTACGCAGGCGGAATGCGAAAAACAATGGTCCGATCTGGATCCGAACGCTGTTTATCTGGCAGAATGTGAGGGAGAGTTCGTAACTCTGCTGAAGGGTAGTGCGATTGATCAGTTGATGGTTTATAACGACAAGACTTACACCTTGCGTAAAGCCAACGCCCGTGGCGGTTTCGGTGAAGTAGCCGGAGACCCGGGACAAGGTGTAGAGAACACCGCTGCTGAGGCTACGAAAGTACAGAAGATCTTCCGCGACGGACAAGTGGTCATCGTTCGCGACAACAAAGAATATAACCTCTTAGGAACAGAGATTCGTTAATGGATTGGCTGCATAACTTATTTTTCGGCACAGGTATCGCTCATTCGATATTAGTCCTGGCCTTCGCGATAGCCTTGGGTATCACTTTGGGCGCCAAACTGAAGTTCAAAGGGATGACCCTGGGTATCACGTGGATTCTCTTCTGCGCGATCGCGTGTAGCCATTTCGGTATGACGCTCGACCCGCTGGTAGAGTCGTTCGCCAAGGACTTCGGCCTGATCCTGTTCGTCTATTCGATAGGTCTGCAGGTGGGACCGGGTTTCTTCTCGTCCTTCGGACAAGGAGGTCTCAAACTCAATATCCTGGCGGCAAGTATCGTGCTCATGGGTTGTGTCACCGCTTATATCATCCACCTCGTCAGTGGTACGGATATCGCGACGATGACGGGTGTGCTCTTCGGAGCAGTGACCAACACCCCGGGTCTCGGTGCGGCCGAGCAGACCTTTCAGGATATGACGGGTGTAGCGAACCCCGATATCGCGTCGGGCTACGCGATGGCGTACCCGCTCGGTGTAGTAGGTATCATCGTGTCGCTGCTCCTCTTGCGCTGGTTCTTCCGCGTGAAGTTAGAGCGCGAGGAAGCGCAGGTGCAGGCCGAGAAAGGGGAGGTGCAGAAAGTGTCGCACTATGACCTCGAACTGACGAATCCTCAAGTGGACGGCATTCGTGTACGTGACCTGGGTCTATTGACGCATGTGACGATCGTCGTCAGTCGTATCATCGACAAGGACGGTAATGAGTTCATGCCTGATGCCGACACCATCCTGCATGTGGGCGACCAGGTGCGCTTTGTGACCGATGCGAAGAACGAACGCACGGTGTTACTGCTCGGTCCGTTGACCGAAGTAGCATGGGAAGAACGTGAGAAAGACATTCACCTGCAGAGCCGGCATATCATCGTCACCAAACCCAAGATCAACGGCAAGCGTATCATGGATCTTAAGATCCGCGAGGCGTTTAACATCACCATCACGCGTGTGCGCCGTGCCGGCATTGAACTGCTGGCAACGCCTGAACTGCGTCTCCAGATGGGTGACCGTCTGACGGTAGTCGGCGAAGCCGAAGCCGTAGAGCGCATGGCTGTAGCGTTTGGTAACTCGACCAAGAAACTCGATGCGCCGAACCTCGCGTCACTCTTCTTCGGTATCGTGCTGGGTGTGACCTTAGGAATGTTGCCAATCGCTTTGCCGGGACTCTCGCAGCCCTTTAAGTTAGGTCTCGCGGGCGGTTCGCTTATCGTAGCCATCCTTATGGGTGCTTTCGGACCGAAGTGGCACGTAGTGACGTATACCACCAGTTCGGCGAATCTCATGATACGCGAGATAGGTATTGCGCTCTTCCTCGCGGCCGTCGGTTTCGGCGCAGGAAAGAGTTTTATACCGACGCTGCTGGGCGGCGGATATGTCTGGATTGGCTACGGCGTGATCATCACCATGGTGCCTCTGCTCCTGATAGGTGTCATCGCGCGTCTGTGGCTCAAGCTGGACTATTTCACGCTTATGGGACTCATCGCCGGCTCGACGACCGACCCGCCGGCACTGGCCTATGCTACCTCGCAGAGCTCGGTCAATGACCGCGCAGCGGTAGCGTACTCCACCGTTTACCCGCTGACGATGTTCCTGCGGGTACTCACGGGACAACTAATGATCTTATTGTTCTTGTGAGCCTGAACCGCGAAATAGTACGTCTCGCGGTGCCAAGCATCTTGGCGAACATCACGATACCGCTGGTCGGCATCGTGGACACAGCGATAGTGGGGCACCTGAGTGATGCCGCGGCTATCGGAGGTATCGCGATCGGTACCATGCTCTTTGACTTACTCTATTGGAACTTCGGATTCCTGCGTATCGGCACTTCCGGCCTCGCGGCTCAGGCGTATGGGGCGGGACGTAAAGACGAATGCCGTAAGATCCTCATGCAGAGTCTTACTATGGCGCTGCTCGCGACCCTCTTTGTGTGGGCGATACAGTGGTTCTTCGTCAATGCCGTCTTAGCTGTCGTGCCTTGCTCCGCCGAAGCGGCTTCTATCGCGCGCGAGTACTTCTATGTGCGTATCTGGGCAGCGCCCGCTACGCTGATGCTCTTTACCTTCAAGGGTTGGTTCATCGGCATGCAGGACACGAAGAGTCCAATGGCAACGGATATCCTCGTGAACGCCGTCAATATGGGTGCCAGTTACTACCTGGCGGTGCATGCCGGCTACGGAGTGGTAGGTGTTGCCTACGGCACACTCGTCGCGCAGTATAGCGGACTGTTCCTCGCCGTCGCGATCTTGTTCCTTCGGTATTCCGGTATTCCGGTATCCCGATATACCGACTGGAAGGAAGCGATGCGCTGGCCGGAACTGAGACGAATGATGAGCCTGAACGGAAACCTGTTCATTCGCTCGCTCTGCTTCATGGTCGTCTATGTGGGCTATACCTCCCTCGCCAGCCGCTACGGAGACACGGAATTGGCCGTGAGCAGTATACTGATGAAGTTCTTTATGTTCTTCTCCTTCTTCGTGGACGGCTTTGCGTATGCCGGCGAAGCGCTGGTAGGGAAGGAGTTCGGGAAGATACAGGAGGCAGGATACAGGAGTCAGGATTTAGGGCAAATAGTCCGTCTGCTCTTTAACTGGAGCATCGGAGTAGGGTTACTTTTTACGGCCTTATATGCCGTCTTCGGCGATACGTTTATCGCCACAATGACCTCGGACTGCGAGGTGATAACGGCTGCCAAGCCGTACATGGGCTGGCTGATAGCCATGCCGATAGTGAGTGCACTGGCGTTTATGTGGGACGGTGTGTTTGTGGGAGCTACCGCCGGTGTACAGATTCGAAATGCAATGATTTGGGCCGCATTGGCCTTCGTAATAGGATATATAACGACCTTCACGTGGTTGGGAGCACAAGCGCTGTACATCGCGTATTTCGCGCACCTCATCGCCCGAGTCGCGTACCTGACCGTTGAATGGAAAAAGAACTATGGTGAAAACGTATAAAATAGGATGGATGGCGCTCGCGCTCTGCGGGCTGATGGCTTGTACCTCCAAGGTGCACCATCAGGAGTTTACGCAAGCGCCGATCAAAGTGAAGACAACCGTCGTAGCGCCGCAAGCAGGAAGTGCTACCTCGCGCTATGTTGGGGTTATTGAACCGACGCACGAGACGCCGCTGAGTATGGAGACCGCTGGACGTGTGACGACTGTTAATGTGAAAAACGGCGAGCGTGTCCGCAAAGGGCAAGTGCTGGTGACTGTGGATAACACGCAAGCCCTCAACGCCTTGCAAGGCGCCAAGGCTGCCCTTCAGCATGCCCAGGACGGTTATGACCGTGTGAGCAAGGTACATGCCAAGGGCGTAGTGTCGGACCAGAAGATGGTGGAAGTGCAGAGCCAGTTGGCCCAAGCCAAGTCCCTCTATTTGGCCGCTAAGAAACGCTTGGAAGAGTGCTCGCTCTCCGCGCCTTGTGACGGTGTAGTGAACGGACTGACGATAGAGAAAGGTCAGACGGTGATACCCGGAACGAAGATCTGTTCGATCCTCGATATCTCTGGCTTTAACGTACGCTTTACCGTACCCGAAGCAGAGATCCGCGAACTCGGCACGAAGGGCGAAGTGGAATGTGCGGCTGTGAATGCCGTCTTTCCCGTCACCATCAGTGAGAAGAGTGTCGCCGCCAACACCCTCACGCATACTTACGATGTCGTCGCGCATATCACCGGCGGCACAGACGTCCTGATGACCGGTATGGTAGCGAAAGTACAAATAGCGCAAATGACAAATGACAAATGTCAAATGACAAATAATGACATCGTCATTCCGGCGCAGTGTATCTTACTCACACCCGACGGACATACTGTTTGGGTAGCTGAGAGCGGCGTGGCTGTGCGTCGTACGATCACCATCGACGGCTACCAGGCTGACGGCGTGCGTGTGAAGAGCGGCCTGCAAGCCGGCGACACACTCATCACCGAGGGATATCAGAAACTTTACAAAGACTGCAAGATCATTGAAGACTAGTGCACACATAGAAGGAGCGATGAGGCGTCACGGACTGGTGATGGCCTTATTCATGGTACTGATGGCATTCGGTATCTGGTCCTTGCCGCAGATGAACAAGGACGAGTTTCCGCAATTCACCATCCGCCAAGGACTGGTAGTTGCCTACTATCCCGGCGCGACGGCCGAAGAAGTGGAGCAGCAGGTGACGATACCCCTCGAGGATTATATCAACTCCTTCGAGTTCGTTGATAAGAAACTGACGTTCAGCCAGAGTCAAGACGGCCTCGCGTATATCTACGTGATGCTGCGTATGACGGCTGTGAATAACGAGGCTGCTTGGGCGAAGATCCGTGCGGGACTACCGCTCTTGCAAAAGACCCAACTGCCGACTGGCGTGTTACAAACCCTCGTCATTGATGATTTCGGCAACACCTCGTCGCTACTCATCGCCGTGGAGAGTCCTGAGCGCAGTCCGCGCGAACTCGAGCAGTACGCCAAACAGGTATGCTCGCACTTACGTACCATTCCCGAAATGGGAAAACTGCGTATCATGGGTCAGCAGACGGAAGAGATAGCCATCACCATCGACCCCGAACAACTGTCCCGCTATGGTATCAATCCGTCCGCGCTGCAGGCCCAGATGGCGCTGCAAGGTCTGAGAACCGTCGGCGGCGAGAGCGATGCACACGGGGCGCTGCAAGTGGTGATCCCCTATATGTCCGAGTATGAGATACAGGAGCAGATCGTGTGGTCCGACCCTGTGACGGGGGCTACCATCCGGCTCAAAGATATCGCTGCTGTAGAGCGCCGGTATCAGGCGCCGAAGAACTACGTGGAGTTCAACGGAGCGTCCTGTCTTATCCTGAACATGGAAATGGTGCCGGGCAATAACATCGTTGCTTTCGGCGACGAGGTGGATAAGCAGTTAGCGCAAGCTGCGGCTTTACTACCGCCCGATATTCAATTCCATCGTATCACTGATCAACCGAAGGTAGTCAACGACTCCGTGCTCTCTTTCTTGCGCGACATCGTGATCTCTATCCTCGTGGTGATTGCTGTGATGCTGCTGCTCTTCCCGCTGCGCACTGCGCTGGTAGCCGCTACGGGCCTACCCGTCTGCACGGCGATCTGTATCGGCCTGATGTATGTCACGGGTATCGAACTGAATACTGTCACACTGGCGGCACTCATCTTTGTTTTGGGAATGATTGTCGATGACTCGGTCATCGTCATAGACGGCTATACGAACCTCTTGGCGCGTCGTCATTCGCGCTGGTACTCTGCCGTAGTGAGCACGAGTATGCTCTTCGTGCCGATGTCGCTCGCGACGATGGCGATCTGCGGCATGTTCTTCCCTATGACGCGTATCATCACCGGTCCGCTGGGTGAGTTCGTTCAACTCTTCCCTTGGGCGGTGCTCTTTGCGCTGGTGGCAAGTATTTTCTATGCTTCGTGGGTGACGCCGTTCCTGTCTTTCCGCTTCATTCGCGAGCGCAAACCTGAGGAAATGAACCTCGTGGAGCGCGTGCAGACGAAGTTCTTCACGTGGTTGCAGGGCGCTTACAGACATATCTTACAGCGCTGTTTCGACCATCCTGTCATCGCTTGGTGTCTCTTAGGCGGTGCGACTTTAGTGGGTGTGATCCTGTTGATGCATCTTAACTTGCAGTTACTGCCCAAAGCCGAGCGAGAGTTCTTCGCCGTCGAGATACACCTGCGTGATGGTGCGACCCTCGAAGAGAGTGCATCGGTAGCGGACTCCCTGGCAAACATCTTACGCCAAGACCCGCGTGTGACGAGTGTGACGGCTTTCATCGGTCAGTCCTCTCCGCGCTTCCATGCTACCTATACGCCGCAGACGCCGGCAACGAACTACGCCCAGTTAGTGGTTAATACCAAGTCCAGTAAAGCGACGAGCCAAGTGCTCAAAGCCTATAACGGTAAGTACGAGAACTATTTCCCGAATGCCTATGCGCGGTTCAAACAACTCGACTATCAAGCGGTGAAGAATCCACTCGAGGTGCGCGTGAAAGGCGAGAACTGGGAGGCAATGAAACCGATTGCGGACAGTATTCAGCAATTCATGCTCGCGCAACCCGAACTGCAGTGGGTACACTGCGACTATAATAACGTAGCGGCATCCACGCGTATCGTGCTCAAGGCCGACGAAGCAACCCGACTCGGCATTACCGAGACGATGCTCTCGCTTTACCTGATGGAGGCCACGCAAGGCGCGACGATCACGACGCTCTACGAAGAGTCCTATGCGGTGCCGGTAGTGCTCTACACGGCGGGTATCAACACCCTCAATGCCGATGAACTCGGTGCGATACAAGTGCCGACAGCTTTGCCCGGAGTATGGGTACCTCTGCGCCAAGTGGCGACCATCGAACCTAACTGGCACCATACCTTACTCGAACGCCGCAATGCCGTGCGTACGATGACGGTAGGTGCGGATCTGAGAGGTGCAACGAGTCAGGTCGATGCCGAGCGAAAGGTGAAGAATTGGGTAGACAACAATCTCACCGACCTGCCGGAAGGTGTGTCGATCGCTTATGGTGGCCTGACGGAGATCAATAACCTCATGATCCCGCAGATACTATGGTCTATCGTAGCCGCTCTCGCGGTGATGTTAGCCCTGTTGTTGTACCATTTCGGAAAGATCGGTTTAGCCTTGCTGACCCTCTCGAGTGCTATCCTCTGTCTCTTTGGTTCGATGCTCGGTCTGTGGATCTTCAACCTGGATATCTCTATCACTGCGGTGTTGGGCGTCGTCAGTCTAATAGGTATCATCGTGCGTAATGCTATCATGATGTACGAGTACGCCGAAGACGCGCGCAAATACAAGCACCTGACGTATAAAGAGGCCGCTTTCCAAGCCGGCCTGCGACGTATGCGACCGGTGTTCCTGACTTCGGCTACTACGGCCCTCGGTGTGCTGCCGATGATCATCGCAGCGACGAGTCTCTGGATGCCGATGGGTGTGGTGATTTGCTTTGGTACGCTGTTCACACTGCCGCTGACAGTCACCATCCTGCCCGTCGTCTATTGGAAAGTGTATGCAAAAAGGGATGAAGAAGTGAGTGAATGAGAGTGAACGTTTTTGATAGGATGGAGGAGTGCACGGAGGTAGAGGTGCAACGCCTGCTACCTCTGGTATCCGCTCAGCGCCGCGAACAGGCCTTGAAATACAAACATACCTTCGGGCAATATTGCTGCCTCAAGAGTTGGCTGATGCT
>JAEEGL013682926.1_pt1 | contig 11812 bp, 7 predicted proteins | sample 9134231 | NCBI WGS metagenome assembly JAEEGL01 (sample SAMN16246548, study PRJNA631951) | gut metagenome | biome: gut microbiome; feature: rumen; material: fiber-attached | host: Bos | place: Iran: Karaj | collected 2018-10 | reverse complement strand
TCTGGCTCTCTTCAACATCATCAGATTCAGCCTGCAAGATGGTCTGTGCATCTTCAACGGAAAGAGCCTGAATCTGAGATTCTTCCGCTTCTGAACAGGTAATGAAGACTGACTCCTCACGTGCTTCACGCTTGGCAAACTTCTCATTGTTACGATGATATTCTCTTATCGCTTCACCCATTTCAGGGGTCAGGATAAGAAAAGGCTTGTATCTCTGTATATCCTTCGAGTAACGAGCCTCGAGCTCATCAAGAGATAATGCTGTTACGAGTGCGTATTTTTCAGTGCCTGTGTAGCCGTCGTATTCTGCTGTTAAGTTGATGATTTTACAATCATCTTTGAAGGTCTTTGTATTTTTAGTTTTATTTGTCATATAAATTTCCTTTCGTTTGACAGCGCAAAACGAGGAAATCCATATGGCTTGCCAGTCTTTTCTTTCATTTGGCCACCTCGTGGGGTAATTCCCCGTTTTACGTAGGCGGCCAGCAAGATCGCGTTCGCTGGCTTCCTTGATTGAATTGTTCTCCACAGCTATAACTGCGATACACCCTCTTTGTCCGTCGACAGACGCCAAGGTGTTATGGCTATGGTTGTTGTGGTTTAGTAATCACTCCCTTCGTCAAACCACAAAAGACTCTTATATTTGCTGTGAGTGGTATAATTAATGAGTAATCAGCAATCCAACTCACATGAATGACCACAACAGGCTGTTTTTACAGGATGTTCGGTACTTGTAATTTGAGTATACAAATTGCCAATTACGCTAACTTGGACTTGTTTACGGACATTTTCAGGACCAATACGGACACTATTCGGACAATTCGGACAGACACAAAATGTGAGACGAGGATTGAATATTGAAATATAACAAATACTTCGAAAATCTATATATGGGACGAACCAACGGAGCTATTGTTGGTTATAAATCTAAAGAGAAGATTCCTGAGTTTGTATTAAAGGCAGCTCTTCGAGAAGAAGACTATTGTTGGCTGCCTACGAATTCTGATACATATCGTAGGTGGTTAGATGGAACAAGGACTCCAGATGGTAATCTATGGGGAATCGTTGCGGCTAATTTTCAAGAGGATCAGTTCATCGATAACTTTTCTAAGAATCTTAATGACAACGTATTAGTCTTAATCATGTCCCGCTTTCATATTTCGATTGATAAGAATAGCGTTCCAGATAAGAGGCTATTCGCATTTGCACTAGCTAAACAGTTCCTCGCAATTGCTAAGGGTAATGGTGAAGCCGAAGATATTGCAAAAGATTTTTATAAACCAGATGCTTCGTTATCAGTATTTCCTAAGTATAAGGAAAGGGCTTCTGAAAAATACAGCAAAATAAAGATGCCTTTCTCGGATGGTGTGGAGAAAGAATTAGAAAAAATATACGTTTGCAACAAGCTTAGCAGCAGTGCTAAAGAAAAGGTCAATAAACATGCTGGCAGTAGCAAATCTGCAGATGTTTTGATAGAAAAACCTACTTTACAAAACATAAGAGAGTATTCACCAAAGACCGTTTTAGTAGCAAATGGTGGAATGGGCAAATCTATTCTGTTACAGAGATTGTTTTTAGATTCCATTCATGAACATGAAACTACAGGTTTACTGCCTGTTTTGATTGAACTTAGAAACTTTAGTGCTGGCAGTGATTTGGTTACTGATTGTATATTAAAAGCAGTTAGTCGGTTAGATAATTCTATTTCTGAAAAAATTGTTAGAGACCTATTAGAATCAGGAAAAATCCAATTATTGTTGGATGCTGCAGATGAAATCGATTTATCGGATTCTATAGCTTTTCAGAACCAGTTGTCTGAGCTTGTGGATCAGTATCCATATAATCAGTACATTGTAGCGTCAAGAGATTGTGATATGATGAGGTCTCTCAGCGGCTTTGCGAAGTTATATTTGCAACCGTTTTGCAAAGAACAAGCTAATGAGTTGATATCCAATTTGCTTCCCGATTCTGAAGATGAAGAGTTACGAAATGAAATATCCGAATATGTTGATGGGGATTTTTTAAAAAAACATCAGGTTTTCGCGACAAATCCGATGCTGCTTACTTTTATTATCTTGCAATACCCAATAGAAAAAACATTTCACGGACAACAACGTCTTTTCTATAGGATGGCGTATAAAGCTTTAGTAACTATACATGATCTAGAAAAAGAGGCATACAGCCGCATATACCACAGCGCGAAAGACTCGGAAGAGTTTACTAAAGTTTTCCGCGAGTTCTGTGCTATCACATATATAGATTGTGTTCATGAGTTTGATGAAGCGACATTTGAAAGTTATTTTCTTAATCTAAATACCAAGGATGATTTAATTAATCCAAAAGCTATGACAATGAAGAACTTTATTCATGATGCTTGTGCAACCGCCTGCATGATGTATGAAGAAGATTTGAAAATACTATATGTTGATCCTGGTTTTCAGGAGTACCTTTTTGCTGAATATAACTTTCTAGCAAAACGCAAAGAGCGGATTGAAATGGGAAAAAAGTTATGGACGGTTTCAGAAAGCAAATTCGAAGGTGAAAACGCTTTTACGATGCTCTTTGAACATTCCAAGGAAAAAGTCGAATCCGGTTATTATATTCCGTATCTTAATGAAGTGTTTAAAGGCAAATCTGATGTCGATGCGTTTATTGATTTTTTGAGGCTAGGATATGGAGAACTGAATTATCAAGTTGCGGATTATGATTTGATAGCAAAATATATGGTAGAGAAGAAAGCTGAATGGCAACCTGTTCCTTCCCCGATTAACGAACCCTGTAATGTTATTTTTTCACTGATTCTGAAGGAGATTGACTCACCAGGATTGCTGTGTTTTGCAGTATTTGAAGATGCTCTAAATTATCCAGAATTCATGACAACTGGAATATTTGGAGAAGAATATTTTGATGTCGTTGATAAAAAACAAAAAATTATCGCTAGAAGACTTCTTAAAAACGATGTTGAAGATATTAAGTATTATGAAAAAACGCACAACGTTGACGGTTTTGTTAGAGATAAAAACAATAACCTAGTGTGTTTTGGACACGAGTATAAAGTCGATTTCAGCATAGTATCTACGGAGCCTGATTTGTACAAGCCATTAATAGAGGTATTAAAAACAAAGGATGAAGATGTTTGGCAGACATTCTTAAAACTTAAAAAATATTATGCTGACCTACTAAAAAAAGCAAAAGAATACAAAGACCCATAAAGTACATATTATCGGACAGCAATTTTAATAAAATATATGTAAATATAGCGGAGGAAATAAAATGGTTATAGACAGTAAAAAAGAAAAGGAAAGAGAAGAGGTTCATCGTGCTATTTGGGCAATTGCAGATGAACTTCGTGGAGCTGTTGATGGCTGGGACTTTAAGAATTACGTTCTTGGTACAATGTTTTATAGATATATATCTGAGAATCTGACTGCATATATTAACGAGGGTGAGTTTAAAGCCGGAAATGCAGATTTCGATTATGCTAGATTGTCTGATGATGAGGCAGAAGAAGCAAGAGAAGGATTAGTTGAGGAAAAAGGTTTTTTCATACTACCGAGTGAATTGTTTTTCAATGTTCGAGCAAGAGCTACTAGAGATGAAAACCTAAACGAAACCCTTGAAAGAGTCTTTCGAAATATAGAGAATTCTGCAAAAGGAAGTCAGTCTGAAGGGGATTTTGCAGGTCTGTTTGACGATTTTGATGTTAATAGCAACAAACTTGGCAGCACAGTTGCAAAAAGAAATGAACGTCTGGCTAAGCTTCTCGATGGTGTAGCGGCTATGAATCTTGGTTCTGTAAAGGATCATGAGATAGATGCCTTTGGCGATGCATATGAATACCTTATGACTATGTATGCATCTAATGCAGGAAAATCCGGTGGAGAATTCTTTACGCCTGCGGATGTTTCCGTTTTATTAACTAGACTAGGTACTGTTGGTAAAACCAAGATAAACAAGGTTTATGATCCCGCTTGTGGATCTGGTTCTTTGTTGTTGAAGGTTGAACAGATTCTAGGCAAAGATGCTGTCCTGAATGGTTTTTATGGACAAGAGATAAATATAACGACATATAATTTGTGCCGTATTAACATGTTCTTGCATGATATCGGTTTTGATAAATTCGATATTGCGTGTGAAGATACGCTTACTAATCCGCAGCATTGGGATGATGAACCTTTTGAGCTCATAGTATCTAACCCGCCTTATTCAATAAAGTGGGCAGGAGATGATAATCCGTTGCTTATAAATGATCCGCGCTTCTCTCCTGCTGGCATATTAGCGCCTAAGAGCAAAGCTGATTTAGCATTCGTTATGCACTCTCTTTCCTGGCTTGCGCCTAATGGAACAGCAGCCATAGTTTGTTTTCCTGGAATCATGTATCGTACTGGTGCAGAACAGAAAATCAGAGAATACTTGGTAGAAAACAATTTTGTAGATTGTATTATTCAGCTTCCATCAAATCTGTTTTTTGGGACATCAATAGCTACTTGCATTATGGTTCTTAAGCGAGGAAAGAAAGATCACCACGTTCTATTTATCGATGCAACTAATCTATGTGTAAAGGTTACGAATAATAATAAACTGTTGCCCGAGCATATTGACACTATAGTAGAACTGTTTAGCAAGCGTGAAGATGTTGAGTATTTATGTCGGTTAGTTGAGAACGATGAGGTTAAAGCGCAAGGTTATAACCTTACTGTTAATACTTATGTTGAGCAGGAAGATACAAGAGAAAAAATCAATATAAAAAAGCTAAATGATGAGATTAATGAAATTGTTACTCGAGAGCAGGCACTTAGAGAAGAAATCAATAGGCTTATAGAAGTAATAGAAGAATAACAAATAGTTCTATTTTTAGGAAGATTATTATGAATAATAGGCTGAATACTCTTATTACAAAACTGTGCCCTAGTGGCGTCAGATACAAGAAAATATCTGACGTTGTTAGTGTTGAACGCGGGAAAAGAGTGATTCGAAGTCAGTTACCAGAGTCAGGCAAATACTCTGTATATCAAAATAGCTGTAAGCCTTTAGGGTTTATTGACGAGTATAATTATAAGGGAAATAAGGCTTTTATAATTGGCGCCGGTGCTGCTGGTGAAATAGGATATAGTAGGGATGATTTTTGGGCAGCAGATGATTGTTATCCTTTGGTATGTTCAGAAGAAATAAGTGATAGGTTTATCTATCACTATTTGCTTTCTCGAAAAGGGTATATTGAATCGCAAGTCCGCAAAGGAAGTATTCCAAGATTATCTCGTTCGGTTATTGAAAAAATGTTAATTCCTGTGCCTCCAATAGAGGTGCAGCGTGAAATTGTTCAGATATTGGACAATTTCACATCGCTTACTTCGGAGCTTACAGAAAAGCTTACATCAGAGCTTATATCAAGAAAGCAACAGTATGATTATTATGCATCAAAATTATTTTCAGAATGTAATAGTGAATGGGTTGAACTTTCAGAAGTAGCGGAATTTGTCTATGGATATACTGATAAGGCTAAGGATGAAGGAGATACAAGATTTATAAGAATAACAGATATAAATGAACAAGGTTATCTCAAAGATAGTGAAAAAAAATATATTACTCTTAATGAAGAAGCAAAAAAAAGCCTTCTAAAAAAAGGTGATTTGATAATGGCTAGAACGGGAGCTACTTATGGAAAAACACTTTATTTTGATAGTGATTTTCCCTCTGTATATGCTTCGTTTTTGATCAAAATAATCCCCAATAAGAGATTGCTGAGCAAGTACTATTGGCACTTTACAAAGACAGCCCTTTATTGGGATCAAGCCAATAGACTTGTTACAACTGGAGGTCAGCCACAATTTAATTCTCCTGCTGTTAAAAAAATAAGAATTCCTTTACCGAGCATTGATGAACAACAGTGTGTAGTAAAAATACTAGATAAATTAGATAAGCTCATTAATACTCTAGCGGAAGATATTCCAGCCGAGATTGCTGCTAGAGAAAAGCAGTATGAATATTATAGAGATTTATTGATGTCCATTAAGGAGATTTCAGTATGAATGAATTAGTTACTCTTCTTTCTGAATTATGTCCTGAAGGGGTTGAATACAAAAAACTTAGTGATGTAGCAACTATCAGTAGGGGCGGAAGCTTCCAAAAAAAAGACTTTATTGATAGCGGTTTCCCCTGCATTCATTATGGACAAATATATACACGTTATAAGCGTTTTGTTTATGAATCTACAAATTATATTAGTGAGACCTTAGCAAGCAAACAAAAAAAGGCCACAACTAACGACATAATTATGGCTGTAACTAGCGAGAATATTGAAGATGTTTGTAAATGTGTTGCTTGGCTTGGCAAAGGAGAAGTAGCTGTTAGTGGCCACAGCGCCATTATTCACCATACCTTAGATCCTAAGTATTTAGTTTACTATTTAGAGTCTTCTATGTTTTTTGAACAAAAACGGAAAATAGCTCATGGTACAAAAGTAATTGAAGTCAAACCTGCTTTGCTGGGTAACATAGTCTTGCCTGTGCCACCAATTGAGATACAGCATGAAATAGTCAGAATACTGGATAGGTTCACAGAACTTACAGCTGAACTTACAGAAAAGCTTGCGGCAGAGCTTACGGCTCGTAATAAGCAGTATGAATATTACCGGAATTATTTATTAACGTTTGAATCAAATGTCCCGTATCGATTGTTGGATGAAGTTTGTAGCATATCTGCTGGCGGTGATGTTCCAAAAGAATCGATGGCTAAGATTAAAACGGAAGAGTATACGATTCCGATAATTAGCAATGGCATTGGTGAAAATGCTTTATATGGCTACACGGATAAACCTAAAATAATGGAACCCGCAGTAACAATTGCTGCCAGAGGAACAATAGGATATGCTGAATATAGAGACTATCCTTATTTCCCTATCATAAGATTGCTTACAGCTATTCCCAAAAACACAAAAGAGTTGAATACAAAGTATCTTTATTATTGTTTACAAGGTAAAGAATATAATGTTCCAACCAGCGGGATACCTCAACTTACAGCACCAATGCTTAAAAAAATGAAGATTCCCATACCAGAGATAGAAGTACAGGAAAGAATCGTTAATTTACTGGATATTTTTGATGCAATGCGTTCTGACTTAGAAACAAGACTTCCTTCAGAAATAAATGCCCGTCAAAAACAATATGAGTACTACAGGGATCAATTGCTTACCTTTAAGGAGAAATAGAAAATGAAGACGATAGCATTGCGATTTGGAGAGCATTTTTCTCCGGCCTGTGGAACTATAGCAGCCCACCAGGAGCTTATAGATAAGCAGGGTTTTGTTTGGTATGGAAAAATGGGAAACCCGGTTGCATCGCATATCGTGCATGAATTGAGTGAACAGGAGAACACAAGAATTCTTCTGATTAATAGTGGGAAAGCGGATCGTTACTGGGCTTATATTTCAGATATTAGTAAAGAAACGCCATCGAAGGAAGGAATTCCTGAATATTATAGATATCTATCTGACAAATTCAAAACTTGGTTTAAGGTGATAAGGTTTGAAGCTGCGCCAAGAGATATTATGTCAAGATGTGTTGTTATTTCGTCGGGTAATACGCTTGGCGAAGTTTCACGACATAGTATGAGTCCGTACTTCATCATTAATTACTCAGATAATGAGGTGAAATAAATGCCATATTTTAATATTGTTGCAGAGACAAGTCATAATACTGTTGTGACAGAGTATGAACCTACTAAGACACGCTCTGATAGCTACGAGTCTGAGGCTGCACTTGAAGGAGAGCTTATTCGCATATTATGTGAGCAGGGATACTCCTATCTTCCCATACATTCTGAAAATGAACTTATTATTAATTTGAGAGAGCAAATAGAAGAGTTGAATAAGTACAGTTTTTCAGATACCGAATGGGAGCGATTCTTCAAGGATTGTATAGCCAATCCTAATGAACATATAATTGAAAAGACTGCGAAGATACAAGAAGATTATGTTCAAGTTCTTATGCGTGATGATCATATGACAAAAAACATTACGCTAATTGACAAGAAAAATATACACAATAATAAACTTCAAGTAATCAATCAATACGTTCTTGGCAAAGCAGAGGGTGCCACCTATGACAACCGATATGATGTCACAATCCTTGTAAATGGTCTTCCGTTGGTTCATGTCGAATTAAAGCGCAGAGGGGTTGCTATTCGTGAAGCGTTCAATCAAATTGAACGTTATCAACGAGATTCGTTTTGGGCTGGAAGTGGTTTGTTTGAATATGTGCAGATATTTGTTATTTCAAACGGTACAAATACTAAGTATTATTCAAATAGTACTAGAAGCAATGCAATAAAAGATGCAAATTCCCGAAATATCAAGAAAGGAAAAACAAGTAACAGCTTTGAATTTACTTCTTTTTGGGCAGATTCAAATAACAGAGTAATTCCCGATTTGATAGATTTTGCAAAAACGTTTTTTGCTAAACACACATTGCTTAATATTTTGACCAAATATTGTGTTTTCACGTCAGAAAATATGCTAATGGTTATGCGTCCTTATCAAATTACAGCAACGGAGAGAATTCTAAACCGTATTGAAATAGCGCATAATTACAAGAAATATGGTGATGTTGCTGGTGGTGGATATGTTTGGCACACGACCGGTTCAGGCAAAACACTAACCTCATTCAAAACAGCTCGTCTTGCAACTCAGTTGCCATTTATAGATAAAGTTCTGTTTGTTGTTGATCGTAAAGATCTAGATTATCAGACAATGAAGGAATACGATCGTTTCGAAAAAGGTGCTGCCAATAGTAATACTTCAACAACGGTCCTTGAGCGTCAGTTGCGCGATCCCAAAGCACATATCATAATTACTACGATTCAGAAGCTGTCTACCTTCATTAAGCGAAATAAGGATCATGAGATTTACACTCGACAGATAGTTATTATTTTCGATGAATGTCATCGTAGTCAGTTTGGCGATATGCATGATGCGATTGTAAAAAGCTTCAAGCAGTACTATATGTTTGGTTTTACGGGAACACCTATATTTCCTGCAAACGCTGGTTCACGAATTAATCCGAAATATTTCACTACAGAGCAAACCTTTGGCGATCAATTGCACGCTTATACAATCGTTAATGCAATAAACGATAAAAACGTTCTTCCTTTCCGAGTAGATTACATTAAAACAATGGATATCGAACCAGATATAGACGATGAACAGGTTTGGGATATAAATAGAAAAAAAGCCTTTGAGGCGCCTGAACGAATATCACTAGTTGCAAATTACATTTTGAATCATTTTGATCAAAAGACTTATAGAGGCGACAAGAGTTACATCTATAATACGCTGACAAATATATCTGAAGTTGCATCAGCTGATCGTGGTAAGGTTGAAGAGATTAAGAAAAAGCAAAGACTGAGTGGATTCAATTCAATTTTTGCTGTTGCTTCAGTTCCCATGGCAAAACTTTACTATGATGAATTCCGAAAAATAATCAAGAATGATCCCACAAAAGATCTGAAAATTGCTGTTATCTATAGTTATGCAGCTAATGAAGAAGAAATAGAAGGAATACTGGATGAGGAGAATCCCGAAGAAACTTCCGCTCTTGACCAGAATAGCCGAGATTTCCTTGAATCGGCCATTCTTGATTATAACCAGATGTTCCATACAAACTATGACACTTCTAGTGACAAGTTCCAGAACTATTATAAAGATGTGTCTCTTCGTATGAAGAACAAGGAACTTGATCTTCTGATTGTCGTAAATATGTTTCTTACTGGTTTTGATGCAACGACATTGAATACTCTTTGGGTCGATAAGAATCTTAAGATGCATGGCCTTATTCAGGCTTTTAGCCGTACAAACCGCATTTTAAATAGCATTAAAACCTTCGGTAATATAGTTTGTTTCCGCAATCTCCAAAAGAGAGTTGATGCTGCTATTTCCTTGTTTGGTGACCCTGGTGCTGGTGGAATAGTTCTTATGAAGAGCTTTCGTGATTATTATTATGGTTATGAATCTATTGATGGGAAGTCAATGCCAGGCTATATAAAACTAATTGATGAATTAACTTCAAAATTCCCTCTTTCAGAACCACAGATAATTGGCGAACAGAATCAGAAAGACTTCATTTCTCTATTTGGTGCTATTCTACGTATGAGAAATCTGTTGGTTTCATTCGATGAATTTGCTGAGAAAGAGTTATTAGCAGAACGTGATCTTCAGGATTATCTTGGACGTTATCAAGATCTTCGTGATGAGTGGAAGCGTAGACGTGAAAATGGAGAAAGCAAAGATATTACAGATGATATCGTTTTTGAAGTAGAGTTAATTAAGCAGGTAGAAATCAATATCGACTACATCCTTATGTTGGTAAAGAAGTATCACGATACTCATTGTGAAGATAAGGAAGTGCTAATTACCATAAAAAAAGCTATTGATGCAAGCCCGGAACTTAGAAGTAAGAAACAATTAATTGAAGCTTTTATAGCCGGAATAAATGATATTGATGATATCATCAACGAGTGGAATGATTTTGTTCGTCAGCAGCGAGAGGTTGATCTTGAACAACTGATTCAAGAAGAGAAACTTAAACCGGCAGAGACTCGAGCGTATTTGGAGAATTCATTCCGTGAGGGAGAAATCAAAACAATCGGAACTGACATTGATAGTCTTATGCCACCTGTTAGTCGCTTTGGCGGTGGAAATAGAACTGCAAAAAAGAAGAGTGTTATAGAAAAACTTAAGGCATTCTTTGAAAAGTATTATGGTATAGGTACTAGATTTACAAAATAGGAGATAACATCATAAAAGTCTCAATTATGCGTAAAAAGTCTCAACTTTGCTGAATTCTATTGATTTATCAGCAAGGGGCTGTCATAGTGAAAACATCAACAATTATATGGAGGTGTTATTATGTTTTGGCAGCAAAGACCACATTCCAATAACTGGATTGAACAGATCCGTTACTTTACCGATTTTAGCAATAAGCTCACCGAAGACGAGTTGCGAGATGCTTTTATTAATCTTGCTCACTTATATGTTACGGATTTCTCTAATCTCAGGCTCCTTGAAGATGCAATCATAAAAGAGTTCGGTAAAGAAGGAGAGGACATCATAGAAGAAGCTATCACAGAAACATCCGACGGCATGGATTTAGTCGAAATTGATAATAATGATGGTGATGTGCGAGACATTCTCGGTATTACACTGAATATGTGCGACTATATTGAAGAAAAATGGTTCAAATAGTAGATATGTAAAGCATTCTCAAGTCACTATAGACAGTGACTTGAGAAAACCTGTTATAAATTATCCAACTACGCCAAATCCAAAAATATGATTACTGTTTGCTGAATATTGTTTTTCTCTAACAGCATCGTTACTGTTTCCTTCGACAGTGTAGATATAACCGTTTGCTACCTTGGTAACAATGCCAACATGGTTGGGTTTGCCGTCCGGTTCCCAATCGAAGAAGATGATCATACCAGGCTGAATGAGCTTGTCATAATTGGAACTGTTGACTTCAGAACCATCGATCCATTTGCCTTTTTTCTTGTAGAAGGAGACTCCGTCAGAGACAAACGAGAAGTAAGGAACCTGTCCTGCGGCACGAAGTCCGGTCTTGTCTCCGCACCACGATACGAAAAGGGCGCACCATTCACACCGTTTGCTAAGACCTGCCCATCTCCAGTACTTTTCTCCGCCTTTGTTGCCGAGCTGGGACAGGGCAAGGTTTACGAGTTCGCTGGAGCCTAATCCAACACCTCTAAGGATTTCCGCCCACAACGACGCATTCTTAACATCCAAAAGCTCGTTTAGCTGGGC
>JAEEGL013149521.1_pt1 | contig 11812 bp, 8 predicted proteins | sample 9134231 | NCBI WGS metagenome assembly JAEEGL01 (sample SAMN16246548, study PRJNA631951) | gut metagenome | biome: gut microbiome; feature: rumen; material: fiber-attached | host: Bos | place: Iran: Karaj | collected 2018-10 | reverse complement strand
GTCTTCCGCCGACCGCTGTTCTGAATGTTCTGTAGTCTGTGAATCTCATTTAATTAACAACTCCTTCCTGTTAATTACCTTACTTCTTCCGAAATGAGATATTTTGTGCGTTAGCGAATAAATACAAAAAGCGGGAATGTAAGTCCCGCTTTGTGTTTCGGTATGTTACTTTCTCAGTCCCAGACGAGCGATGAGAGTTCTGTATCTCTCGAGGTCCTTTTCCTTCAGGTAGTTTAGCATGTTTCTTCTCTGTCCTACCATCTTCAGGAGGCCTCTTCTCGAGTGGTGGTCCTTCTTGTGAACCTTGAGGTGCTCATTGAGGTCGTTGATTCTGTAAGTCAGAATAGCGATCTGTACTTCCGGGGAACCGGTGTCGCCTTCCTTGAGCTGATACTCCTTGATGATTTCCGATTTCTTAGCCTGATCGATCATTGTTTTTTCTCCTTTTCTTTAATACGCCTGAGCAGGGCCGCCGTTGGAGTTTCGGCCGGCTGAGCGCAGGTAATGCGCGGTTCGCGCTGTTTAGACGCCTTATGTTATCATGCGGAAACGATTATTGCAAGCGTTTTTCAGCGGTTTCGGCGTTTTTTTGATACGCGGTACGGATTATTCCTCAGGTCCGGAGATTCCGCGTCATATCTGCCGCATGATAACCCCGAGAGGCCTGCCGTGCGGCGGCGCGCCGACTCCGAGATAATCGGCGACGGTAGCCGCGATATCCGCGAACGTGTCACCGGTGCCGTAGTTGTATCCCTTCCTGACGTTCTTTCCGAAGAACACGGCCGGAACGTGCTCGCGGGTGTGGTCCCATCCGCTGTGGATCGGGTCGTTTCCGTGGTCCGCGCAGATGATCAGGATGTCCTCCGCGCGCATCGCTTCGCGTATTTCAGGCAGCCGCGCGTCGAATTCCTCGATGCACCGCGCGTACCCTTCCGGATCGCGTCTGTGGCCGTATTTCGAGTCGAAATCCACGAGATTGGTGAATATAAGGCCGCCTGCCGGAAAGTCTTCCGCCATAGCTTCAAGCGTCTTGTCGACTCCGTCCATGTTGTTCTCGGTGTGCACCGCGTCGGTGATGCCGCTGCCGTTGAATATGTCCTTGATCTTGCCGACCGCGTATACGCGCTGACCGGCCTCCGACAATATGTCGAGCACCGTCTTTTCAGGCGGCGACACCGCGTAGTCGTGTCTGTCGGAAGTCCTTACGCGCTTACCGTTTTCGTCGATTATATATGGTCTCGCGATGACTCTGCCGCACGCCACGTCGCCTACCAGCATCTCGCGGGCGATCGAGCAGATCTCATAGAGCCTTTCGAGCGGTATTACGGCAGTATTCGCGGCGATCTGGAACACGCTGTCCGCCGAAGTGTAAACGATCGGTTTTCCTGTCGCCTCGTGCTCCGGTCCGAGCACTTCTATTATCTCAGTGCCGCTCGCGGCGTAGTTTCCGAGCACTTCGGTGCCGATCCGCTTCTGGAATTCTTTTATGAACGATTCCGGAAAGCCGTCCGGATACGTTTTGAAAGGGATCTCCGTCCTAAGTCCGGCGATCTCCCAGTGTCCCGTTATGGTATCCTTGCCCTTCGACTGCTCCCTGAGCCTGCCGTAGGAGCCTTCGCACTCATCGGCCGGGATCGCGAGCCTGCCGCCCGCCGCGCCGTCTATGTTGCAGAACCCGAGCTTTCTGAGATTCGGTATATTGAGGTCCGGTACGCGGTCGAGAATGTGTCCCAGAGTGTCGGCTCCGGCGTCGCCGTAATCGGCCGCGTCGGCAAGTTCGCCTACTCCGAGGCTGTCTGTCACGATTATGATCGCTCTTCTCTTCATTTCTTCCATGACGCACGCTCCTTTTTATGTTAACGCGCTTATCAATCGGATACTGAACAGCGTCAGTCCTTGATTTTAAGCGGTTTGTTCAGAAGAAAGTCGGTCGACGTAAGCCTGTATTCGACCCCGTTAAATGAACCGTTGAGGCAGTGCTTCACTTTATCCTGACCGTGGATGTGGCCGTACAGCACCGTGTCGACGGAGTATTTCTCGAACAGCTCGGTGAAGCCGCTCGGACGCCTTTTGTCGTCGACCGGCGGGTAATGGATCATCGCGATTATCTTCTCCGCGCCCGATCCGCGCGCCGAAGAAAGCGACATCTCCATCCTGAGCAGCTCGCGCTCGTATATTTTTCTGTCGTCCGCGGTGAAATCGTCGTCACCGGGGCAGAGCCACCCGCGGCTGCCGCATATGGCCCACCCTTCGGCTTCGGTATGGGTGTTCTGCAGGAACAGTATGTCGTCGTGCAGCCTGTTGATCCTGCTGATTCCGTTCCACCAGAGGTCGTGGTTTCCGCGTATCGCTATCTTCCGGCCCGGAAGCTCGTGGATCCACGCGAGATCCGCCAGCGCCTCGTTCAGTCTCAGACCCCACGAGATATCGCCGCATATAAGGACAGTATCTTCCGCGGTGACCGACGCGAGCCAGTTATTGCGTATCTGTTCGGCGTGGCCGATCCAGGGGCCGCCGTATATGTCCATCGGCTTGTCAACGCCCTCGCCGAACGACAGATGCAGATCGGAAATGGCAAATATACTCATCGCTTACCCTCTCCGTCCGTGTCATCAGCCGCTCCGAACGCTCCGAAACCGAGCTGAGCGCCTTCATCCTCCGCGATATCGTCGTCCGGATCGCCGAACATATCCAGTCCGAGCATAGCCCTGCTCTCCGCGTCCGCGAGGCTCTGAACGCCGCGCAGCTTGCGCTGGATGCTTCTCGTCCTGGTGCCAATGAGCGTGTCGAGCTCCTTGTTCGCCTGGTTAAGCTTGTCCTGCGTCTTGGCGAGTACGTTGCCGAACTTGTCGAATTCGGTCTTTACCGCGCCGAGCACGTCCCATACCTCGCTCGAGTGCTTCTGTATCGCGAGCGTCCTGAAGCCCATCTGGAGGCTGTTCAGCAACGCCGCCATCGTCGTAGGTCCGGCGATATTAACCTTGTAATCGCGCTGCAGCGTCTCGACGAGCCCGCGGCGCACTACTTCCGCGTAAAGTCCTTCCACCGGGAGGAACATGATCGCGAAATCCGTCGTATAAGGCGGATCCACGTATTTTTCGTGTATATCCTTCGCTTCTCCGCGTATGCGCGTGTCGAGCGCCTTGCCGGCTTCCGCTATCGCCGCGGCGTCGCCCGCCTCGTACGCGTCGACGAGCGCCGAGTACGTATCGGCCGGGAATTTCGCGTCGATCGGCAGATAAACGGTGCTGTCGCCGTCACCCGGAAGCTTTATCGCGTATTCGACGCGCTCCGTGCCGGATCCCTTCGTAACGACGTTCTCGTCGTACTGATCAGGCGAAAGGATCTGCTCGAGGATCGCGCCGAGCTGGATCTCGCCGAGTATTCCGCGCGTCTTTACGTTGGAGAGGACCTTCTTGAGGTCGCCCACTCCGGCAGCGAGGTTCTGCATCTCGCCGAGCCCTTTATATACCTGCTCCAGCCTCTCGCTTACAAGCTGGAACGACTTCGAGATCCTGTCCTCGAGCGTCTGCTGAAGCTTTTCGTCGACGGTGTTGCGCATGTTCTCGAGCTGCTTGGAGTTGTCCTCCTGCATCGCCGCTATGCGCTGCTCCATCGTCTGGCGTATATTCTCGAGCTTCTGCTCGTTTTTGAGCGATTCGTCTGTGAACTGCCTGTTCAGCTCCGCAAGGCGCTTGTCCTGCGCCTCAGCCGATTCCCTCTGGCTGCCGGAAAGCATGTCGCCGAGCGACGAAAAGCTCGTCTGCATGAACGACGTCGTCTCCTGGCGCGACTTGCTGAGTTCGCTGCGCATCGTCTCGTCTACTCTCGCGACGTCGTCGAGCGTGGCGGTCCTCTTCAGAGCCTCGTTCGCGATACCCGTCTGGACCGCGACGTCCTGAGCCGTCCTGAGCGCCTCCTCGGAGAGCCTTTTCGCCTCGGTCGCCGCGTCGCCCGCCTCACGCGCGCTTCTGCCCGATCTGAGCGTGAGCACGAGATTGATCACGAGCAGCACGGCTATCGCTATGAGTATTATTATCAGTATCAGTGCTGTTGATATCGATCCGGTCATTTTCCCCATCCTTCCGCGGATCCGCGAATTACCCCGTAAACGCCGAGAGCCTTTGCGAACGCGAGCGTCGCAGGACTGTCGGTGCCGTATACGTATACAGGCACGCCCGTCGCGAGCAGCCTGTTCTTCTCGCCCGGCAGCATATAATACGGCAGAGCGATGCCGTACGGTTCGTTGCCGGCGATGAACTGCGCCGTCTTCTCCGGCGTCATCTCATCGTCGTCTACGTAAACCATTATATCATCATATCCGAGATATCCGATCTTAGTATATCCCTCAGTGCCTTTCAGAAATGGTACGATCCTGCTCCGCACGTCGTTGAAGAGAGCGTTCGCCTCCTCGTCGACAAGCTTTATCTCGCCCACGCGCCCCGTCTTTCCCGAGTATTCGAGCTCGAGATCCGAAAGCAGCTTTTCGGGATCGTCCGAAGCCAAAAGAACCTTTCTGCCGCCGTTCTCAAGCATGCCGTTCCAGAAATCCGCGAGCGCTTCGCTGTCGCCGCTCTCAACGTAAACGCATCCGAGCTCTCTCTCCGGCACTCTTGTTTCCGTAAACGAGCGGATTATGCTGTCCGCGTCTCTGCCCTCTTCGCAGTACTCGCGGAGAATATCGTTGTAGAGGTAGAACTCCGTCAGCTCGACGTCGCTCTTCGATTTCAGATACTTGTCGTACGCGCCGCTGAAGTCGAGCTCTTCGCCGGTGGTCCTGCTCCATGCCCTTCCGTTCTCAAAAACGCCGTCTCTCGACATTTCGAAGACCATGTCGCCGCTCACGAACGAGCCCTTGATCATATGCGTCTGGATCGGCGCGAGACCGCCGTCCTCCGCCGTGAACAGATTCTGCCCGAGATAAATTGTGTCGAGCGTGTCGAATCCCATCAGGTACGCGAGCGTCGGAAGAAGATCGATCTGTCCGCCCGCGGTATGAAGCGTTTCATGCTCCTCGACGCCCGGCACGCGGATTATGAGCGGTATGTTGAGCATCATGTCGTATCTGTATTCGGTCCCGAGCCATCCGCTCACCGCTTCCGCTATAGCGGGATCCGACTTCGAAAGCCCGAAGTGGTCGCCGTAGATCGCTATGAGCGTATTGTCCCAGAGGCCGTTCTCTTTCATCATATCGAACAGCTCGCCCAGGCACTTGTCGGTATATCTGACCGCGTTCATGTAATTGCCCACGATGCTCTGCTCCGAAGGCCTGAGCTCGATTTCCTTCAGGTCCTCCGGCAGCCTGAACGGATTGTGGTTCGAAAGCGAGATTATAAAGCTGTAAAACGGCTCTTTCATGTCGGACTCTATGTAGTCCATCGTCTGCTCGTAGAACGCGTGGTCGCTGATGCCGACGATATTGCCGCCGCCGATCCCCTCTATGTGATCGTTCACGAACTCGGTGTCGCCGTAGAACTTCTCGAATCCGAGCTTCGGATAGATGTTCTCCCTGTTCCAGAACGACTTCTCATAGCCGTGGAACACCGCCGTTTTGTAGCCCTTTTCGCGGAGCAGCCACGGTAGCCCGCGGAAGTAATTGTCCTGGAAGAGCTGATACGTAAAGCTTTCGAGGCAGCCCATCATCGAATTGTTCGACGCGAATTCGGCGTCCGATGTGTTGCCGCTGCCCACGGACTGGAAGTAATTATCGAAATAGAAAGTGCCTTCCGAATCTATGAGGTCGTTCAGGCAAGGCGTGAACTCCTGACCGCAGTAATCCCTGCCGATCATAAGGTTCTGCAGCGATTCCACCTGGATAACCATAAGGTTCATGCCCTCGGCGGCACCGAAAAGCGGGCCGTCTTTCGTCTGCTCGTACGTTCCGGTCGAAATGTACAGATCGCCCGGCGTTCCCTCGTCCTCGTATCCGCTCAGGTAATCAACGAGATCCCTGACGTGGTAAGCGTAGACCTCTGTGCTGTTCAGCGCCGTTCCGAACGCCGATCCCGCCGGATTTACCAGCACCAGCGCTATGATTATCAGCGCTATTGCAGCTTTAATATATGCACGTACCGGTTTCGGCAGTCCTCTCATCAGTTTGCCCTTTCAGCTTCTGAGCCTGTCCTCAGTTTGCCCTCTCAATGATGCCGTCGCCGTCCATATCGGCGTATACAGGCGTGTCGAGCCCGAGCAGCGCGGCGTACTCTCCTGCGGCCTCCTCAGCCGTCAGATATACCGCCCACACGTTGTTGTTCTTTATGAATTCCATGATCTCTTCAGGCGTCTGACCGCTCTCGCCCGCGTCGAGTATGCCGTCGAACTTGCCCGAATACTGCGAGGTCTCCGGGTGCTCGACTATGAGCCTGTCGTTCAGCGACTTGTTCTCCTTCATCACGAGCGAAATGAAATAGTCTCCGCTCCTCTGGACGTTCGCCACGAGCACCGCGTTTCCGTGCGACTCGAGCCATTCGATAATCTCTTCGAAGGTCATCGCGACCTCTCCCGTAGCCCTGTCGAGCGCCACCGGTCTGCTCTCCTCGTTCCAGTCGATATCGAGTCTCAGAGTCTTGTATTCCTGGAGATACGAATAGTCGAGGGCTTCCTTCGAATTCGAGCCGATGAGAGCCGCGTCAGGCGCGCCTGCGACACAGATCGACTCAGGATATGCCCTGTGCACGTCGTACTGTCCCGCCTCCTCGGCGGACTGGCCTTCGAGCAGTATCTTCCTGAGCGCGTCGCTCTTGAGGATATACTCGGAAGTATTGATTATATCCGTAGCCTTCAGGTAATTTTCGTAGCACTCCTCGACGTCCACGCTCTCGCCGGTATGGATGTTCCACGCCCTGCCGTTCGCGAATACGCCGTCGCGCGACATCTCGTACGCCACGTCGTTCGTGAAGAACGAGCCCTTTGTCATGTACGTCTGCTCCGCCACGAGTCCTTCCTCTATCGTGAGCAGGTTGTGGCCGAGGTATACGGTGTCGAGCGACTCGAAACCGAGCAGATACGCCAGCGTAGGCATAGTGTCGAGCTGACCGCCCGCGGTGCTGACCGTGCGGGTGAAATTGAGCGAAGGATCCGCTCCCGGCATGTGGATTATGCACGGTATATGCATCAGTTCATCGTAGTCGTACGTCTTTCCGAGAATGCGGTCCATCGACTCGTTGACCTCATGCGAGTGAGTCAGACCTACGTGGTCGCCGTACATTACGAATATCGAGTTCTCATAGAGCCCCGCTTCCTTCAGAAGCTGGAAGAACTGGCCGAGCGCGAAGTCGGTATAAGCCGCGCTCTGTATGTAGTTGCCGACCATAGTGTCCTCGTCCTCCGGCAGGAGGTCTATGAACTTGTAATGGTCGAGCATCTTGTACGGATGGTGGTTCGAGAGCGTTATTATAAAGCTGTAGAACGGCTGCTTAAGGCTCTCGATGTACGGCATGGACTGGTACAGGAACTCGGTGTCGGTGAGGCCCCAGCCCATCCACTCGGTCATATCGTACTGGCCTTCCGGCTCGCGTCCCGTAAGGCCGCCGAAGAAGTGGTCGAAGCCCTCGTTCGGATACATTGCCTCTCTGTTCCAGAAAGTCTTGTCCTCGTACGCGTGGAATACGGCAGTTTCGTAACCCTTGTCCTTCAGGAGCCAAGGCAGGCCTCTGAAATAGTTGTTCGGGTAGAGCTGATAAGTGAAGCTCGTTATCGAGCCGTATATCGAATTGTTGGTCGCGAATTCCGCGTCGGAGGTGTTGCCGCTTCCGATCTGCTGGTAGAAGTTGTCGAAATAGATCGAGTTGTCGTTTATGATCATGTTCAGATTAGGCGTTATCTCGCGTCCGTTGTACTCGCGGCCGATAACGAAGTTCTGGAACGACTCGATCTGGATTATGAACACGTTGCGTCCCTCCGCCACGCCGAAGAGATCGCCGTCCTTCTCCGACTCGTAGCTGTCGGTGAAAGCGGCCAGATTCCCCTTCTTCTCGATGGTGCCGGAATCGCTGGCTGTGACAAAGATGTCTTTGATGTGATAGGAATAGAACTCGGTGTTGGAAAGCGACGTAAGAAGATCGCTGCCGAAATTGAGTATGACGATAAGGCACACGATAACAGCGCATACGACCAGCGCCACGCGTGCCTTGTTCTCTCTGAGTTTTCTTCTTTTGGTGCGTTCGGAGTCGTTCAGCCCGCGGCGTTCAGACTTGCTTTTTTTTTTATTTCTGCTGTGGGCTATCGCGATGGCGATGAAGATCAGTACGCAGTCGGCGAGGAGCAGGAAATACCTGAACTGGAAGATTGCGAGGATGCTTTCCATTACGTCGCCTATGAACTGCGCCTGGCCGGTGAGCCTGAACGAAAGATACTTTCCGAAATACGCGCAGTAGAGCGTATCGCAGAACATCAGGCACGAAAAGCCGGTGAATATTGCGGCCGGGATCCACTTGATCCTGAACGCCGAAAAGAGAGCGAGCGTAAAGAAGCAGCTCAGTATCGTGGTGAGCACGATATGAGTCGCGAATCCCGTGAAATTGTAAAATAATATGAATTTTATAGCGCAGCATACCGCGGCGATGACGCCGACGATGCTGTATTTCTCAATAAACGTTTTCATGACGATTTATTATATACCAATCCCCGGTGTTTTTCAAGAAAACAGAGGCGCAATTCTTTTCGGAAACGCCTGATCTGTCCGGGCGCGGACCCGCCGGAATCAAACGGTTTAATCGTTTATTGTAAAGAAGCGGAAAATGTGCGATTATAGTATAAGAACGCCGCTGTTTCGACGCGTTCGGAAACAAAGAAACCTATCGGGGGATCTGAAGCTTTTTTGGGATAAAGAAACTAATCAGGGGATCTGAAGTGGAAACAACTGAGAGAAAACAAAAGAATACGGCCCGCCGCGCGGCGGCTTTCCTGCTCGCGGCGGCTATGGTCATTGCCTGCGCGATGCCCGCGTTCGCCGCGAGTACGGCTTACAGCGCCGACAAGTGCACCGTGCGCTACAACGGCTCGCGCATTTCCGGGAACGGCTATTATATCAAAAATACGCCTTACCTTCCCGTAGACCTTATCGGCACGTACGCGGTGAACGGCGGCGTGACCGTGGATAAAAGCAACCTCAGGCTTATAGTCGACGTCGCTCAGGAACGCATCCGCGTCGGAGACGACAAGACTTCGGAATTCATAAGCGCCTACGCCGGCAGCATATATATCCCGCTCAGAAACATCGACGGCACGCTCTGCTTCCCGCTGAACGTGACCGATCAGCTTTTCAAGCTCGGTTATTCCGTTTCGAACGGCGTTATAAGCCTGCACAGGTATTCCGGCACCGACCGGGTATCGCGCGTCAACTACGACACGAACGCGGCGATGTCGCTTTTGACCGGAGGCTCCGGATACGTCTCGCTTTCCGCCGGCGACCAGGTATATATCACCGGCGAGACGCAGAACTATTACAGAGTCGACACGATCGACTCGGAGTCCTGCTACGTCATGAAGAACGCGGTCACGACGCAGGACGTGGACATGACGTCGTACGACATGTATTTCCAGCGCAAAAACAAAGCAGTCATTAATTCCGGAAGCAAGATCGCGGGAACGTGGGAATACGTAAACACGACTACTCCGGACGCCCCTTCCGGCATCGCGGGGATCGACGTGCTCGCGCCGACGTGGTTCTCTCAGATAGTTAACGGCGACGGCAACATCGCGAACAGAGGCGACCGCGGTTATACGGACGCCTGCCACGCCGCCGGCTACTCCGTCTGGGCCACTATCAACAACAGCATGTCCACCACCGGCTCGACCAAATACACCACGGCCGTGCTCGCCGACGACGCTCTCATGAAAAAGACCGTCGCGCAGTACCTTCTCTACTCGTGCATGTACAACGTCGACGGCATCAATATCGACTACGAGGACGTCGCGGACGCGGACGCCGCGAATCTCGTAAACTTTGTAAAGACTATGCGTTCCTACACCGAAAGGCTCGGCCTCGCGCTGTCGATAGACACGATGCCTCCGGCTACGTGGACCAAGGAATACGATTACGCGAAGCTTGCCGACAACGTCGACCTGCTGATCATAATGACATACGACGAGCACTACTCCGGAAGCAAAACGGCCGGCTCCGTTTCATCCCTGCCTTGGACCGAGGCGTCGATCCGCAATACGATCCTGGCGGGAGTTCCGGCGAGCAAGCTCATGATAGGCATACCGTTCTACACGCGCGAATGGACTACCGACTCCTCGAACAACGTGCTGTCGCAGCGCGCGCTGAATATGGTAAGCGCGCAGAACGTCATATCATCCAAGGGACTGAGCGTTGCGTATCACGCGGACACTGGCCAGAATTACGTCGAATATCAGAACGGCGAGAATACCGTAAAGATATGGCTCGAGGATGAAACGTCGATAGCGAACCGCCTCGACCTCGTCAGCAAGTACGATCTTGCGGGCTGCATGTGCTGGCGCCGCGGTCAGGAAGACGCGTCGATCTGGAACGTATTCGCGCAGAAAATATGACGACCGGCGATCATAGATCGGCCGGCCGCGTTGAAACCGTATCGGTATGTTAACCTGCCGGGCTTTTATCCGGCCAGTATATCCCTTATAACTTCAGAAGCGAGAAGTATACCCGCCGCGGCAGGCACGAACGCCATGCTCCCCGGCGGGGTCTGTTTTTTCGGGAGCTCGTCGGACCATACGACCTTCAGGTGAGTTATCCCTCTTTCGCGCAGCTCCCTGCGCATCACCTTGGCCAGAGGGCATACGGAAGTCTTCGAGATGTCGCCCACTCTGAGCCTCGACGGATCGAGCTTGTTGCCGGTCCCCATCGAGCTTATTACCGGCACTCCGGCCGCTGCGGCGCGCGAGATCAGTTCAAGCTTCGCGGTGACGTTGTCGATCGCGTCGACTATGTAATCGAATCCGGTAATATCGACGGAATCGGCCGTTTCAGGCAGGTAGAACATCTCAAGGGCGTTCACCTTTACCGACGGATCGATGTCGGCGATCCTCTCAGCCATTATCTCGACCTTCGGACGGCCGAGCGTGCTCGTAAGCGCTACGATCTGCCTGTTGAGGTTGCTCTCGCTTACGACGTCCTTGTCGATGATGTCGAGCGCTCCTATTCCGCTGCGCGCGAGAGTTTCGGCCGCGTGGCCGCCGACGCCGCCGACGCCGAACACGGCTACGCGCGATCTCTTAAGCTTTGCGAGTCCCTCTTCGCCGATGAGCGATACAGTCCTCGTGTATCTGTTTTCGTTCTCAGTCATCGTCATCCCTCACTGTGCCCAGCTTTCCGAGCGCGTAATAAATCGCCGACGCGTCGTATCCCTGAGACGCGAGACGCCTCCCGATCCTGTCGCGCGACTTCTTTTCGGACATGTCCAGCCCCGCGGCAAGGCCTTCCGCCAGCTTCAGCGCGCGGGCGCGCTCGGCGTCCCTGTCCGGTTCTATGACCTCGAGCGCGTCGCTCTCGATCCCCTTTTCCGCGAGCTCGCGCCTGACTCTGTTGGCGCTCCTGCCCTTCGCGTACGCGATCTCCGCGTACCGCGAAGCGTAACCCGCGTCATCGAGATACCGCATTTCTTTCAGCGACGCTATCTCCTCTTCTATCTCGTCCCTGCCGAATTCGAGCGACGCGAGCCGCTTGCGCATCTCGCCTGTGGTCCTGTCCCTGTAGGCGAGGTATTTCAGCGAAGCGTCCCTTATATCCTCCGCATTCCCGGCGTTTCCGCCGGCTGCGCCGCCGGCAGTTCTTACCCCTGTTCTGCCGGAGCTTCTGTCCCCTTTTGCTCTCATATCTCTGTGATTCCCT
>JAEEGL013009662.1_pt1 | contig 11812 bp, 10 predicted proteins | sample 9134231 | NCBI WGS metagenome assembly JAEEGL01 (sample SAMN16246548, study PRJNA631951) | gut metagenome | biome: gut microbiome; feature: rumen; material: fiber-attached | host: Bos | place: Iran: Karaj | collected 2018-10 | reverse complement strand
TGCTACCTTGATAGCTATGCTTTTTTCCTCTATTTTTCAAATGTTCTTTCAACTGTTTTTCTTTTTCTTTTTGATATTTTTCTATTTCTTTATCATAATCATCATTAAAATCAAAATTAGAAGAAGGTTTATATTCAGATAGTTCTTTCTTTTTTTCTGCTTTCTTTTGTTTTTTCTCAACTACGTCTTTAGAAATAATAGATCCTTTATCTCCATAATAATCACCAGTAATAGGTCCTTTACTAAATAATTCTCCCTCTTTACTCTTAGCATCTTTAATATATATGCCACCAGTAATATCTTTTTCTAAAGTCGTTCCTTTATTTCCATAATAACCTTCTTTAAAAAAATCTTTATTATAAATGAAGTGTTCCTTATTACCTTTTCCATCATTTACAGTAAAACCTTTTCCATATGTATCTTTAATTATAGTTTTCTTAGCCATACTCATTCTCCTAAATAAAGTATAAATATATAAATAATTATACAAAAAAACCAGTCTTTCGACTAGTTATTTTTTCAAATGGAGCGGATGATGGGAATCGAACCCACGTGGTCAGCTTGGAAGGCTGAAGTTCTACCATTAAACTACATCCGCACATTGCTTTAATCATCTCAGTCTTTCCGATAACCAAGACGACTAAATTCAGTAGACATTTATAATTATACTATATTTTCATTATTTGTCAACAAAAAAAGACCAACTAATTGGTCTTTTTATTTTTTGCATTTTTTCTATTTTCTTTTCTTCTTTTGGCTTTTTTAACAGCTCTTTTAATTTCATCTACACTGAAACTTTGTGTTAATTCTAATTGTTCATATAAATTCTTTTCTGAATCAGTACTTCCTTGAATAACATTAGACTCATCTATTTTTGGCATCATAGAAGTTCTTGTAATTTCATCTTTTATGAAGTCTTCAGTATATTTCTTATTAACTTTAAAGTCTGAATGAGGGATTTCAGTTACATCGAATACTGGTACTTCTCTTCCTTCTAATTTAGCTTCTATATCTACTAATCTTAATGCATATACATAAATAATACTATTAGTAGCAGGTATTATAAAGAATGTTCCATTCTTTCTTTCATTTTCTAACATTAATATTGGTTGTTTTAATGTATCTCTTATTTCTAAGATATCATTAAATGTTGTAAGTTTAATTACTTGAGATGTTCCAATATCATATGTATCACTTATCTTTTGAATATATGAATCATAGTTTGTATTTATATTCTTTAATTCTTTTTCATAAATCATTTCTGCAGTTCTAGATTTAATTGAATAGAATATTATATATACTATATAAACTAATCCAGTTATTAGAATTAATAATCCAAATACTAGGAATACTTTTCCTATACTAGTATTACCAATATCATATTTTACTGATCCACTAGTATTGTTTTTAGCTATTGAAATAGTATTTTCAACTAATGGTAATTCTAATGAAGCTATCTTTTTATTCTTAATTGATTTTGAATTACTTTCAGTACCATTAAAATCTAAATACATATTTACATTTAATGTTCCTTTAGAATTACTTAATTCATATGTGTTTTTAAAATTACTTATTAATTCATTAAATTTAGAATAATCTATATCTGCTGTTTCATTTATTTCTAAATTTCCTGAATTATTAACTGTTTTCTTTTCTAATATGTTTTCTTGGAATTTATAAATAGTATTATCATTTGTTACATCTATTACTTCTACTTCTGCGACTATTTTATATCCATAAACATAATCAAATTTACTTGGAATGTCCATGTTATATTTAAAATTGGCTTCTACTTTATCAATAAGACTTGCGATATATTGATTATCTTTTTCTAGATAGTCTTTTTCATAGAATTTATTTTCTTTTAAATATACCTTATAATCTACATTACTATTTTCACTGAATGCTACTACTGATAATTTTGATTCTTTCAAATAGAATACTATAAATATAAATCCTATTATTATACCTATAATAGCAATCATATACATTTTCATAATTGTATCTTTTCTATCACTGTTTCTAGCCATTTTTCATCCCTCTTTAACTAAACTTTTCTCTTAACCAAAGTGTTGGTTTACCTAAATATTTAATTTTAAATAATAATTTACCTAAAACTTTTTTTTCATTTACAAATCCATTATCCATAGTTTTATTAGCATCACCTTTTGTATAATAAATATTTTCGTTATCTTTAGATGATATTTTAATAACTCTGTGGACTATTTTCATATTATTCTTTTCGAAGACTATTACATCTCCTACTTTGATTTTTTTACTATTCTTAAATACTACTACATCGCCTTTATCTATTTCTTTTTGCATAGATCCAGATCCAACTACTATAGCTCCAAATGTGAATTTACAAGATACAAGCATTATAAATAACGTTAAAAATATAAATAATGCTACTGCTGTAATATTTTGTTTTCTTTTATCTACTGTTCTTTCTACTTCTCTATCTGGATTATATCTTGAATCAATATGTAGATACATTGCAAATGGATATATTATTCTTATAAAGGTTCTAAAGTAAATATAAACATTTGGTGTTACTGGAATAATATAAACAAATAATGTTGTGATTAATCTATATATTATTATTGGTTCTTTCCCATATCTTGGTGACATATAGTTATAAAAAATATTTGTCGAGAATGATGAGAATATTAAGAAACCTAATACTATAAGGAAATCACTTAATACTTTTAAATTATAAATATTTACATACAATAACACATCTATTCCTACTGTTATTAAGGTAACTAATAGATATGATGTTTTAGTATTTAAAACTAATAATTTATTTCTTATAATCTCTGTTCCTACTATTGTTATTGTAATAGGAATTATATATAAAAATATATTTTTAAAACTAAATTTTATAACTGATTCATAAAAACCAGCATAAATACCTAAAGTATAAAATAAGGCAAGATATAGAATCGCAAAGACTATCATTGCAGTTCTTACTCTATACCTAGATGTATATGGAATACTTTCTTTTTTTACTAAAAAAGGTATTCCTATTGAAAATATTAGTACAATAATTGATAAAACATATCTTGTATTAGATGAGATAAAAAAGGCACATATTAGTAAACTTAATAATAATATAATTTCAATTGTATACGCTATTTTTCTATTAATTTTCATGTGCCTTTCACCCATATTCTTTTCTATTATTTATAATTATTGTACTGGAGAAGCTACAACTGAAGCTGTAATGTTAGCTGTTACGTCATCAACAACTGGAGTTTTAATTACTTCTACTACAAGTACTAGATTTGCGCTTCCACCATTAGCAGCTAATTCTGTACCTGCTGTTGGAGAAGTAGTAGTAACTGAGAAGAATTCAGTATTATCATTTGTTATTGAAGGTGCTCCTAAAGAAGATTTTAATGTTTCACTTGCATTAATAATTGGATAAGTAATTGTTACTTTATCTCCTTCTTTAGTTAATCCTTCAATAGTGAATGTAGCAGTTGTATCATTTGATCTTGTTAAATTTACAGTTGATCCAACAGGATTACCTGAGTAAGAAAAAGTTGATACATCATCATATTTTACATCAAAGTTAGATTGGTCAGCATTTACTGTTGCTTGGCTGCCTGTAACATTTAATGTAACATTAGATATAACTGCATAACCTACTCCTAATACTACTATTGCGATTAATATTGCGATTACTCCATATTTTTTCTTCATTTTTTCATCCTTTCCTTCCCTAGAACATATCATCCTATTATGTTTAAATTATATCATAATTATTTTTATGTTGTAAATAATATATTATCTTATATTATAATTTTTTATCCGTGTCTTCCTCCACCAGAAGAGTGGCCTCCTCCAGATGATCCTGATGATGAATGGAATCCTCCACCACCTCCACCACTACTTGATGAAGTAATGATATGATGTGTTGTATGTGTACTTATCAAATGATCATCTTTTGCATCAAATTTAGTAGATGCTTTATCTAAATAATCTACTGCTCCTGTTGCTTTCTTAATCATTTTGTTCTTTCCAACCATTATTACCATAGATATTAGTGTAATTAATCCTGAAAATAGAGTTATGAACATATAATGTATTCTAAATACTGCAGGCTTTTTTTGTAGAAAGCCCATATCATCTACGTAATAATTTTCCATTTCTTTTGCTATACCTTTATCATAATAAGCATTCATTAAACTAATATAATAGCTAAATCCTTGGTGATATTTTCTATTATGAATATCATCATAGATAGAATCTAGTATAGCATCATTTCTTCCATCTCCTTGATAATACAATTGAGCATCTCCAAACATATATAAATCATAGTATGGATCTTGTTCATATGTATTTCTAAAAAGAACGGTTCCTCCATATTTATTTAATTCTAATCCAAAATCATTATAATCATAGAAATCAGCTGCGAAATCTTCATTTTCTTTATCATATGAATATGGAAGATTTTTTATTACTATTATTAGTTCAAAACCTGTTTTTTCCATGTATTCATTTATTTTTGTTTTTAAGTCTTCTTTTTCTATGTCTGTTAAAACATTTTCAAAGTCATAAATCTTTTCTGATGCATCTACTTTTGGTGTTCTTAATATATTGTCTTTATTTTCGTCTGTTATTTTCCATTTTTTATTTACTCCATAGTTATCTAAAGTATTTCTATCTTGAGTAACTACTTCTGCATTTACTACTGTTAAACAAAGAGTAAATGTTAGAATGGTAATTAATAATATCTTTATCTTTTTCATATTAATTACCTCCTAACATGAAGAATACATAAGATAGTATTAAGGCAATTAGAGCAAATCCTACAATTTGAAGAATTGTATAAATGACAAACTTCTTGCCAGAGACTGGTATATTACCAACAAATTCTCCTGTTTGACCATTCATTGCGAATGTATGCATCTTTCCATTAAATTTTATATTTACCATCCATACTGGTAACATAGCATATTCTTTACCTACTTCTTTTGGTTCTAAAGTATTCTTTGTTATTACTTCTGTTTCATATCTTCTTCCATCATTTTTCATTACGTCTGTTGCGGTATTTTTAGCTCTATCATATACCTCTTTATATACTGTTTCCCCTTCTTCATCATATCTTTCTGCATAAAAACCTGATAGATATGCGTGGTTATATGGAATTAATTCTTCATAATTAAATGGTTCAATAGTATTCATAATATCATTTGAGAATCTTGATGCTCCATCTACTGGAATTCTTTTAAATACTACTGTTCCTGCTCTATGTTTTGAATAAACATCTGTTTTTGTATATTGAGTATCTCCTGATGTCCATGATGTTACATTTGTTCCTTTTACATCTAATTCTCCTGAAACATCTACGTTATATAACCAAAATGGAATATAAATACCTTTTATCTTTTCTATGTTTTCTTCTTTATTGAAGAATTTAGGCATTAATGGTCTTCCTTTATTTATTGACTTAAATGCTTCTACTGCATCTTCTTTTGTCTTTTTAAATGGAATTAAACAATCTGGAGCAAATTTTCCATCTAATTTAGATTTTAAAATTGCTGTATTTCCACAGTATACACAGAATGTTGCGGCTGTTTGTTCATCTGCTACTATTTCTGCTCCACATGATTGACATTTATAAGATACATAATTACCTGGATCTTCTTCTTTACTTACTTTTTTCTTTTGATTTTGTTTTGCTTCACTAGAATTCTTATGTTTTTGCATTTCTTCTACTGAAAAACTAGATCCACAATAATCACACTTCCATTTTTGTTCTTTTGGGTTAAAACTAATTGATGCAGAACATGCTGGACATCTTGTATCTAGAGACGTTTCATCTACTTCTTTTTTTACTTGTTCTTCTTTCATTTCTTCACCATCTTTTTCTTATATTCTTCTTTTGTTATTGAATATGATATTAAATCATTTATTTTTTTATCTTTTGTTATTACTCTGTTTTTTAAAGTTCCTTCTTTTGTCATTCCTGACTTTTTCATTACTTTTTCACTAGCTATATTATCTGACATACATTCTGCATAAACAACGTTTGCTTCTACATCTTCCATAAAGAATTTTATAATTCTTTGGATAGTTTCTGTCATATAATTTTTATTCCAATACTTTTTAGATAAAGAATATCCTAATTCAAATGCTCCATAGTCTTCATATTTATTGGATTGAGAATCTATTATTCCTATTATTTCATTTGTTTCTTTTAAGACTATTATCCATCTATATACATCTAAATTTCTATATTCTTTATACCATATTTCAAATAGTTTTTTAGTGAATTCACTACTTTTATGTTCATCCCACAAAGAGTATTTTGCTACTTCCTTATCTTTGTACCAGTTCTCATATGCTTCTTTATAATCATTTATTTCTAATCTTCTTAATATTAAGTGTTCTGTTTCTAATGGTTGTGTTCCTATTAATTTCATTCTTCTATTTCAAGATTTCCTTGTCTTAATATTTTTATTTTATCTTCTTTAACTTTTACTATAGTTGAAGATACTCCTATAGGAGTTTTTCCTCCATCTATAATAATATCTATTTGATTATTAAAAACATCTATAAAATCTGCTACTTCAAGACCACTTGTTTTACCTGATTTGTTTGCGGATGTTACTGCTAGAGGGTTTTTGAAATTCTTTAAGATTGCTAACGCTATTTTATTATCTGGAATTCTTACTCCTATTGTATCTATACCTGCTGTTAGAATGGATGGTACTTTTTCATTTTTATTTAATATTAATGTTAGATCTCCTGGCATATATTTACTTATTAGTTCTAATTCTTTATTATTTATTGAATCTACTACTTTATACATTTTTTCCACAGAATCTGTTAATACATTAATTGGTTTATATGAAGGTCTTTCTTTTATTTGATATAATTTCTCAATAGATTTTTTATTAAAACAATCACATGCTAATCCATATACTGTATCAGTAGGAAAAGCAACTATTCCACCTTCTTTTAATACTTTTTTTACTTCATTTAATTCGCTTTCTCTTATCTTATTCTTCCAATAGAATACTTTCATTCTACCATTCCATCCTTTCCTTACTCTATTATAACATATATGCTATAATAAATGAGAGGTGAATTTATGTCTATTTTAAAATTTCCTAATAAAATTCAATACATACATAATAAAGATTTTAAAACAATAATTATTAAGATAATGTTTCCATTTGATAATACTGTAGAAAATATAGCTTTAAATGCAATGCTTCCTCCAATGTTATCATTTATGACAAAGAATTATCCTAATGAAGAAGATTTAGTTATTGAAAAAAGAAAGAGATATATTTTAAGTAGTACTATTTATAAAAATATTATTGGTCCTAATGGATGTTTATGTTATGAGTTTACTATTCCTGATAAAAGTTGTTTAAAAGAAAATTATTTAGATAAACAATTTGAACTTATGGAAGAGATTATTTATAATCCTAAAGTTACTAATAATTGTTTTGATGAATTAGATTTTGAAAGAGAATTAAAAAACACTAATTTAGGATTAGATAGTATTGATAATAAGATGAGATCATACCAACATTTTAAATTATTAAATTTAGTTGATGATCAAGGATTACTTTCTTTAAGTTTATATAATAATAGAGAAAAATTAGATGAAGTTAATACTAATAATTTATATGAATATTATAAAAAGGTTATTAGTAATACTCCTTTTATCTTTGTATTTGGTAATTTAGATGAAGATGAGTTTAATAGCTTATTTGATAAATATATTATTAAAAGTAAAGATAAAGAAATTATTGTAGATGCTAAATATGATAATTATTTAACTAATTATAAAGATAATTATACTTATTATGAAGAAAAGAAAGATTATAAAGATTCTTCTTTATCTGTTGTTTATAAAATTAAAGATTATAGTGTTAAAGATAATAAGTATTTATTTTTAGTTAGAGGTATCTTGGATTCACTTTCTACTAGATTACTTGATGGTAAGTTAAGAGGAGAACATGACTTAGTCTATGGCTCTGGTTGTTCTATATATAAACACTATGGTTTGTTTTGTATTACTACTTTTATTAATAAAAATAATAAAGATTTAGTCTTTGAAAAGATATTAGAAGTAATGGAAGATATTAAGAATGAAGAATATATTGCTCCTTTATTAGATAAAGTAGTAGAAGGAGAAAGAATTTCTTTATTAAAGAAACAAGATCAAAAATATGTTATATTTGATGATTATATTTTAAGTTATTTAGGTTTAGAAATGAATAGAGATGATTTATATAAAGAATTTTTAAAAGTTAAGGCAAAAGACATAGTTAATTTCTTAAATAGATTTATTATTGATACTGTATATTATCTAGAAGAAGGTGATAATAATGATTAAAACTATTGAGATTAATAATGGTCCTACTCTATATTTATATAAGAATTCTAAGCGTCATTCTGTATTCTTTGAAATAGTTACTAAGTTTGGTGGTATGACTAAAGATTTTATTTCAAATAATCAAGAATATCATTTGCAAGATGGAGTTGCGCATATTCTAGAACATTATGTTGTTGAGAATAATGATGTTGGTAACTTCTTAGAAATATTGGGTGATAAGCAAATGGCTACTAATGCTTCTACTGATAATTACACTACTAGATACTATTTTGAAGCAATTGAAAACTACAAAGAAGGTATAAAAACTATATTAGAAGGAATATATAGTGTTAGTTTTAATAAAGATAGATTAGAAAAACTTAAAAACCCAATTTATCAAGAAATTAGAGGTAGAATGAACAATAAGTTCTATCATGCAAATAAATTGGAAGTACAAAATTTGTTTCATGGAACTACTTTTCAAACAATTGGTGGTACTCTAGATGAAGTTAAAAATACTACTATTGATGATATAAAAATATGTTATGATACTTTTTACCAACCATCTAATCAAGTGATTTTTATGGGTGGTAATTTTGATACTAAAGAAGTTATAGATTTAATACAAGATTTTTATAATAAACTAAATCATAAAAATAAATCTTTCTCTTTAATAGATAATAAAGAAAAAGATAGTGTTGTTAAGGAAAGAGATTTTTTAGAATTTCCTACTGAACAAGATTTTTGTAATATTAGTTATAAGATAAATATGAGCAAATATTCTAATAGAAAAAGATTAGATTATGATTTTTATTTAATATTCTTTTATCAAATGTTTTTTGGAGTTACTTCTAAATTATATAAAGAATTAGTTAAGGAAAAGATTATTACTGGTTATATTTCTACGACTAGTACTCTGTTTGATAAGTATTTAATAATAAGTATTGGTACTTATACTGATCATGGAGATATATTTATTAATAAAGTTATGGATACCATAAATAAACTAGATGGGTTTAATGAAGAATTATTTGAATTATATAAGAAGAATTTTATTGTTTCTTTAATACTTAGAGAAGAAAATATTATGCATACATTATTTCCTTTTATAGATAATGTTTTATATTATGATTATCCTTATATGGATAAAATTAGTGATATAGAAAATATGACTTATAAAGAATTTGTTAAGTCTATGAAAGATTTAGATTTTACTAATTATTCAATTACCGAAATAGTTGATAAAAAATAAAAAACAGTTATTAAACTGTTTTTTTTATTCCATTTTTCCCCAGAAAGAACCTGTTTTCATTTTAGATGACAATACTTTATCTACATCTATTTTCTTATAGTAAGATTCTCCTCCTTCTAAAGGTCTATATACTGAATAGTCCATTATATCTTTTACATATAAATCTATAGCAGGACAAGTACTATTTTTTCCTCCTTCTGCTGCATTATAGATTGCTTGAAACATATTTCCTTTTGTATTAGAGAATCTTGTTTTTGCTAGTTCATTTCCAATATAAATCATTGTATGAGAATTATTACATCCTCCTGCTGGATCTTTTTCTCCTGCTATTAATAAGTCTCCTGGTTTACAATACTTTTCGAAGCTGTCTCCTGCTCTTATAACTCCTACTTTTATCCATTTTGTAGGATGTTTTTCAATATAATCTATTTGAGCACAACTATTATATGTATCAAAGTCAGGATCTACTGTTGCTCTTACAATTGCTCCTGCGGCTTGAGCACATGAACAATAGGCAGGATTGTTATATCCAATATGATAATTTGGATTACTTGTATCATCTACTTTATCTGTTACAGTTGCATCCATTATTTTTATATAATCATGCATTCTTTTATCAGCAGTTGCTCTATCTACTCCATGACCTAACCAAGCATCTGCTTGAAATCCAAATGTTGGATTTGCTACTGGAGCTACTTTTACTGCTAATTCAGCAATACTATATGCAAGTTCAGATGAACCTTCTCCTATAACATATGAGGCATTTTCATCTATTGGTGTTTCTTCTTCTGGCTCCTCTTCTTCTACTGGTTCTTCTTTTACTTCTTCTTGTGGTACTTCTAAGTTATTGTTCCAGCAACTACTTAAATTGTTTTTATCTCCTAAGAAATACATTGATGCTATAAATATTGCTGGTATTAAATATAAGATGACTAATAAAATAAATTTAGCATTTATTTTTTTTATTAGTTTTCTTTCTTCTTTATTTTTACTTACTTTAATAAATTCTTTAGTTATATAAACAAATAATATAACTGGTAAGATTATTTCGAATAGTAATAAGCCTTTTTCTAATAAATCTAATGTTTCTGCAAAAGAAGCTGAATTACATACTACTAATATCATTCTTCGATTAGTGAATCACCATTTATTTCAACTGGTATTGGTAAATCCATTGCTTTTAAAATTGTTGGTGCTATATCTGCTAATTTACCATGTTCTAGTAGTTTTAGTCCCTTTCTTGTAATAATAAATGGTACTGGGTTTGTTGTATGTGTTGTACAAACTGTTCCGTCTTCATTCATCATTACATCACAGTTACCATGATCTGCTGTTACTATCATGGTTCCTCCTATTTCTTCTATTTTGTCATAGAGTCTTTTTACACACTTATCCATAAACTCTACAGCAGTTACTGCTGCTTCATATACGCCAGTATGTCCAACCATATCTCCATTAGCAAAATTCAATATTACTAAATCTAAATAATCCTTTTCTAATTCTTCTAATAAACTATTTGTTATTTCTTCTGCACTCATCTCTGGTTTTAAATCATAAGTTGCAACTTTAGGAGATGGAATTAATATTTTCTTTTCATTAGGTAATTCTATATCTTTATCTCCATCAAAGAAATGAGTTACATGTACATATTTTTCTGTTTCTGCAATTCTTAATTGTGACATTCCTAGGTTTGCAATATATTCTCCTAAACTATTTGTAATCTCTTGATGTTCAAATGCAGTTAATCCTTTTACTGTATCAGTAATTGGCATCATTGAAACAAATTTAATATTGTTAAACTTAGTTGTTTCCATTGGAGATTCTTCTGGATTAGTTATTGCAGTAAACATTTCTCTTAATCTATCTGGTCTATAATTCCAAACTATTATTCCATCATTATCTGTTAATTTACCATCGTTAATAATACTTGGTTTTATAAACTCATCTGTTATATCTTTTGAATATTGATCATCAATACATTCTTCTACTGTATTATAATGTTCTCCTATTCCATAACAGATTGCATCATATGCAAGTTTTAATCTATCGTAGTTATTATCTCTGTCCATTGCATAATATCTACCAGATATTGTTGTAATTCTTCCTAATTTTGTTTCATCTATTTTATCTTCTAGTTTTTTAATCCATTCTTTTGCTGAATGAATTCCTGTATCTCTTCCATCTGTAAATAAGTGGAAATATATTTCATTAATTCC
>JAEEGL012916877.1_pt1 | contig 11812 bp, 4 predicted proteins | sample 9134231 | NCBI WGS metagenome assembly JAEEGL01 (sample SAMN16246548, study PRJNA631951) | gut metagenome | biome: gut microbiome; feature: rumen; material: fiber-attached | host: Bos | place: Iran: Karaj | collected 2018-10 | reverse complement strand
GGGTATGTTTTCCTTCTCGCAAAAGTCATCCAGAGCTTTAAGAAGTGCGGTGGCAGCACCGAGCCGGCGCTTATTCTCCGAAATATATAATGAGATGATCCGAAAGCCGTTATCGTCCAGGGCCAGAGCCATTCCGCCGCAGGCTTTATACTCATCTTCATCATCGATCACACCCAGGAGCAGATCCGCCCCCTCGGTTGTTTCCTTCGTAAACGCGCCCATAAAGAACTCAATATTACTGTCGTTTATCGCTGTAACGGTCATATCAGATTAATCTCCTCCTATCTGTGATAATTTATTTTACCATTTCACAGGACAATTATTTCCATTTTCACTATAATGATCCCAAAAAATCTCTGATCACAGCATTGACTTGTTCCGGCTGATCATCATTAGCATTATGTGCCGCTCCTTGAATGATAATGAGCGGAAATCCTGTCTTCCTCGTCCATTCTTTATTATACTGGGTTACCTTTCCAACTCTGTCTTTATCTCCGAGCAACAGAATACTCTTGCATGGGATGTCCACTTGCCTGTTCTCCGGTATGAATGCGGCTTCACCGACATACAGCAAGTGGCATAACTCTTTCTTAGTGTACGAAGATAACATTTCTATCATGCGCTTTTGTGCGGTCCCGGTCGATCCGCATATCTTTGCCATTGAAATCCTAAGCAGCTTATCAGGGAACAATCTGCACATCCACTCCAATTGGGACAGCCAAAACATATCTGATCTCGAGTAATAATCTCCGAAAGGAACACTGTCGACCGAAATAAATCCGGACGCTTTATAAGGATGCCGATCGATATAATACTGAGATATCATCCCTCCCAATGACTGGCCGATGAATACGGCGTTATCCACACACTCTTTTTCAAGGATGCTATCCAGTTCGTTGCAGACATTGGAATAAGAAAACTCATCATAGGGCCTCGACTTACCGTGGCATGGGCAATCCCACACCAAAACTTTGAACTCATCCTTAAACTGATCGAGCTGAGATTCAAACAGTCTGTGATCTGCCGATAACCCGGGCAAAAATACCAGTGATATGTCACTCTTGATCTCATTTGTCCAGTAGTAAGTTATTCCATGATCCGAAGACACTGTTTTTTCATACAGATTAAGCATGTTTATCCCCCTACTTATTGTAATGATCCACGATCAGTTCCGGATCATAATACACTTTATCTATATCGATGATATGCGCTTTTCCGCCTTCCGCTTCAACTATGGTAAAAGAGCAATTGTAAGGAGCGTGACCCAACCAGTAATCACCCGGCTTGTCTGTCAGATAATTGACCATTCCCCTCATAGCGCAGCCGTGAGTACTTATGAGATAGGTTTTCCCATCATCTTTGGCGATCAATTCCTTCAAAAAATCCTGTGTTCTGTCGCAAACATCCTGTATCGTCTCCCCATTCGGAAACCCGGCGAAATGAAATGGGGCATAAAAAAAATCAAGCCCATCTTCTCCCATTTCAGTGAGTTCTTTTTCATCCAGATCTCCGAAATCCATCTCAACTATACGATCATCCGTATCGATCGGAATATCGTTTCCACTTTCGCGCAGAATGATCTTTGCCGTTTCCATCGCACGGTCAAGGGGACTGGAGATACAGCAGTCGAAATGAATACCCTTCATGGCTTTGCCGGTTATTTCCGCAAGATCACGTCCGCTTTGGTTAAGCGGTTCATTGATCCGCCCCTGCAGAACTCCTTTGGAATTCAAGGCGGTTTCTCCGTGGCGTACAATGTAGATTTGCATTTTAATTCCTTTCTGATATCAGGTAGGCATCACATTTCGCGATTCTTCCTATTTGTGATGTCCCTGCAAATTCTAATTTATCGAGTTGTAGTTGTATAAAGCCTGTTTTGGGCCTCACCTGCTCCGGAAGCCTGTTTTGAGCTTCCACAGCTATAATTTCCACATTTTCCTGCCATATTATAGCCGCACACCTGCTTCGGAAGCCTGTTTTGAGCCATCACAGCTATAATTTCCCCATTTTCTTGCCATATTATAGCCGCACACCTGCTCCGGAAGCCTGTTTTGAGCTTCCACAGCTATAATTTCCTGGTTTACTTGCCGTTTTATAGCTTGGTTGACAAAGCAGCGGGATTTGCGGTTTGCCGGTTTTCCACTGTTTTTGATATTTCTTCTTTGATTGCCCGCAAAAATCCGATTTGTATTATTCTATCATGATTTCCCTGTTAAAAGTTTCTGAGAAGCCTGTATTTTCTGACTTCCTTTCTACTGAGTCTTATTTCCGTTATTTGATTCCCGGAGGAATAAAAGTCAAAAAAGTAGATGAAAAGTAGATAAGGAATGAAAAAGCGGGTTTCCGAAAACCCGGAAACCCGCTTAAATACTCAATCGGAGTGACAAGACTTGAAGAAAACGCTTTGAAATCCATGTTCCAAAAACCCAGTAAAATAAGGAGGTTTGAGAGCTCTGCATCTACGGATTTCGTTTTTCTACCAGTTTTCTACCTGTTTTTCTACCATATCAGCATGCGCTTATACAGATGTATTCCAGAAAACATTCAGGTATAATTCTTTTGCGAAATGTTAGCAACAATGAGATTATCTGCCTTGGCGTTCACCTAGAAATGGTTTTCTAATTCGCCGTAAGTCATATTGCTATCCATAACAAAACTCCCGAAATAATAATACAATAGTTAGTCTTTCGATGTATAAATCAGAGACGCCTTTGTTATCCGTCATGTAACAGGAATTATACCACACTACGGATATACGGTTGACCTGATAACTCTTTCAGCACCGGAAAACAAAATGATGCTCGCCTTCTGCCATCGCGTCAGACTCGGGAAGCCCCATGGCATTAAAGAAATTAAGAAGCGACTCTGCATCTCCATATTCATCATCCCTGAATCCCGCATGGATCAAAGCCTTGGGATCGACATCCCTTACTATGCTCCGAAATTCTTCAAAAAGGGCAGTGCCCGCTCCCATTCCTCTTTCGTCAGGCTCCACATAAAGTGACTCTATGCTGTACATGCCGTTTTCCGACCTTGTGCCGGCTATGGCGCCGATGCTTCTGCCGTCCTTACGTGTGCCAAGCAGAATATACTGCCCGGCACCCGTTATTTTTTTATTTATATTACCGGTGAAAAGTCCGGAGAACTCTTTTAACTCCTTTATTGTCAGCGGGATTATCTCATATTCTTTCTCAGTCATTGTGCCTCCTTATTCTACTGTTCCTCTTTCTTATCCTCGTCCTTTTTCACTGCGGATTCTTTCTTATCTTCTTCCTTCTTTGCCTCGGACGCTTTCTTATCCTCGATCTTTTTATCTTCGTCCTTTTTCACTGTGGACTTCTTTTTCTTCTTATCCCCGGATTTCTTCGCAGTTCCTTTCTTGCCGGATTTCTTCTTTGCCGCAGCCTTTTCCTTTTCTTTCCTTTCCTTTTCTTTCCTTTCCTTTTCTATCTTCTCCTGCGCTTTCTTTTCTTCATTTTCGGCGCATTTTGCGATCCGCTCCCTGTCTTCATCGTTCAGCTCGCGCTCTGCCATTGTGCTGAAGTCAGACTTTTTAACACCGTACAGGGTTTCCTTTTCTCCGAACATATCGAGGATGCTTCCCAGATGGGTCTGTCTGACAGCTTCATTTGTCACGGGTTTTGTCTTTATGCCGCGTGTGATCTTATCCAAAGATTCCGCCAGTGCCTTAGCCGTATTTTTTTCATTCTCATCGGCGGAATGCACCGAAACCTCGTATGCCTTCTCCAACATCTCAAACAGCTGTCCCAGCGTCTCGGCTTCGGTTCTTGACCAGCCGCCGATACGGGCATCGTGGACCAGGTCGTCTCTTTCATGATGTCTTCTGCCTATGCGCTCCTCAGACATTCCGGTCTTTCTGCGATAGTAGTCGGCTTTTGAGCCCATGCTGTACCCCAGATTCTCGATCTTCTCAAGCAGGCTGCCGGCTTCGGCCTCATCAAAGATATTTTTGTATTTGTTTTGCTTGGATTTATTGGCACCGGTTTCTTTGGTAAAGCTCCTTATGACTCCTAAGATGTTCTTCTTGCGGTCATACATATCCGTCTTTGTATCGGTGAGATCCGCAAACAGCATCTTCATTTTACCGATATCCGCTACTGCGTTTTCCTTTCTCGTTTCGAAGTCATGGTCAAATTCTCTCTGGCCCTGAGTAAATACGGGTTGTTGCAGCATGACTATGCGATAGATGCCCCTGAATACATCTTCTGCGCCGGCTTCATTCCAGCCGTTTTCCTTCATCTTCGCTACGAAGGCTGCTTCGCCCTGCTCACCGGTGTACTCCTGCTTTAATGTGGGCTTTTGCTTGGATTTTGCCAACCATGAGAAATAATCCCGCTTTGTTTTGAACCGGTTTGCATTTGCTTCATCCGCGATCACCTTATCCCTGAGAGCGGCGGCTTTAAGATCGCTCAGTTTATTCGCATGCAAACGATAGCTCTTTTCGAATCTGTGTCCGTGGATCACCAGAAGTCTTGCACAGATCAGTCTTGCCTGATCTGCCTCCGGCGAATTGTCACCTGCCATGGAATTCATTGCGGTTATGACTTCGGAGGGCTGATCGCCGATCATCTGTCCCAATAAGTTAAGTCCTGCCAGCGCACCTCCCGCATTTGCTTCACCCTTCATCAATCTGATGAAGAATTCCTCACCGCCGTTGTTTCCGGGCATCTCCACAAACAGTTTGTGCATCTGCGCTTCCATGCTCAGTTTCTCAAGATCATTTGCTCCGCTTTCCATGCGGGTTATATCCGCATTCATCGCTGCAGTAAACCTATCGATGAACGCTTTGAGTACAGGAACCTGTCCTCCGTTCTCCACGGCGGCCCTCTGGTCTTCCCTCAGCCACTCTTTTCCGTTTACATACGTGTTCACGATATCTGTCCAAACCGATTTATAGGTAATGGCAGCGATCTGTTCCTTCTCCTGATTGGTCTGGCGGCGACGGGATACATTTTCCGCATAGACCGCGTACTCCGCTGCGGCAGCTTCCGCACCGGATTTAAGTTCGGTAATACGTCCCTGTATTTCAGATGTGAAATTCCTGTCTCTCTTAACGTCCCTCAGAGCCTGGGGCTGTTCATCCTCGGGAACTTCATATTCAGCCTGTTTGGCATCCGCAAGCATAGCCTTGTCGGCATCGCTTAAGTCTTCTGTCTGTACTGCTCTTTGGGGTGCCGCATTAACTGCAAACGTACGTCTTTCAAGTTCCCTCTTATATCCGATCGACTTAAAGAATGAGAGTCTGTCTATTGAAGCACTCATATGGTCCCCTACGACATTACCCATTACATCAAAGAAGCTCTTTACTTCCCTCGAAGCCACTTCTTTTGAGTCCTCCATGGATGTAAGCCTCTCATAAGCCAGATCATAATACTTATCCAAAAGCATGCGCTCAAGATCTTCCGCTTCGTCAGCGTAGCGCTCGTCCGCTTTTGCACGTCTGTAGGCATCATAGGTGTCACGCAGCTCACCTGTTGTGTCGGCCGCAAAATAAGGCTCCAGCTCACGTTCCACTTTGGCCTTTGTTTCAGGCGAGGCACTTCTTAAATGACTCCTTAAGCTCTGCCCGGGTTCAGATGCATTACGGTGTTCTCTGAATGCCGCTTCATATGCCTCACATACCTGTCTTTCACATGTCCTGATATTGGCCGCGTTCTTTGAGCGTTGTGCCAGACGCAAGTTCGAGACTTCCTGTTCAAACCTCTCCGTATATTCATTATTCTGAGGAAGAACCGTAATGTATTTGGCGGTGAAAGCAGAAACATCTCTTCTTCCGGTCTTTCGAAGATCCCGAAGCATTCCTGCCATATCGGGTCTTATCTGCTTCTTAACTGCTTTTATTGCCTCTGCTTCGGAGATGTTGTCGTGTCTTGCCTTTTCGGATGCCATAAGAGCCACATCGAAGAAAACCGGGCCTCCGTCCAGTGTTGAAAGTTCCTCCAGATCACGCCTGATGGCATAGATCGTGGCATTTATGGAATCAACGGTATTCTGTATGCGGATCTGTGACTGTGACAATCCGGTAATGGAAGCAGGTACTTTCAGTCCCAAAGCCTGAGCACGCATAAGTGAAAGCGCTATCATCTGCCCTGATGCTTCTTTTGCGCCCACTGCAAAAATGCTTCGAACCGCAGCCGAAAACTGCGGCTTCTTCTCTTCCCATGTTTCTTCCGGAACCCCCTCCAGAAGAGAATGGAATGCCTCTATAAAGTCATCTGCCTTGCCTACGGAAGCCGATGCGGCAAGCTGAGTGACCAGCACCTGCTGCCGGGGAGTAAGTTTAACCGCATTTCCGTAGTCGATGATGGTGGCGGAATTATCATCTATCATGATATTTCCCGCATGCAGATCCCCATGGTAAAAGCCGCTTCCGTAGATGCTTTCCTCGATCCATTTTCTGGCTGCCTTGGCGATATGCGCCTGCCTCTTTGTGAGAGTGGCCAGTTCTTTTTCCAGAGTCATTCTGGCGCGGGTGATATCGGATATCTTTTCCTGCGGTGCATGAAGGATGGGACGTTTGCTCTCCTGATCGTATATGACATTTCCCTGCTCATCCTTGCGATACAGTCCCTGCATGGCACTTTTACGTGTCTGTTCGATATCCTTCATATATCTGTCCACGGTAGTACCGGGGGCCTTCTCCAGAACGATGGTATTACCCGTTGCTCCCAACAGATTCTCCACACCTACCGACTTAACAGACCTGTCGCCGTAATTATATATATGACCTGTTCTGGCGTTCTGTTCCTCGATCGACAGATCGAGTTCTTCGCCGATCTTTTCAAACTGCTTTTCATAGGTCGACCGCAGTGCTCCCGTGGGATCGGCATGAAGCGCCGAATCCAGCAGAACACGCTTCTCACGTTCCATCCTGTTCCTGGCTTCGGGACGGAGCAGTTTGACCACTACTTCCTTACCCTCTTCGGGAAGATTCGGACCGTGCAGACGACACAGGAAGGCCTGTCCCACCGAGGCCGCTCCGAGAGACTTTTCTACGGTGATATGGGTAACGACACCTTTGGAACGCTTCACCAGATACTCCATTCTCTGTCGGACCACATCTGCCGGGATCTGCGGGAGATTGGACTTCATATCCGCCAGGGCTATGCGCATGGCTTCGGGCATTCCCTGTTCTGGAAGTCCCTGAAGCATCTTCTGGAACAGCGGCCCTGCTCCTTTGAAGAATCCCGCCAGGTTGTTGCCGGCAATACGTGCTTCTTCGGCCTTTTTCTCCTGCTGGGTCATACCCGCCGTGTCTCGCTTGACCACACTGCCCCTAAGCATGGAGGCTACCATGATCCTCTTTTCGATATCGCTGACACCGTTAAAGTACTCCTTCATTACGGTATTCATGAAACGTCCCTGTCCCTGACCGGACTGGTACTCGTTTTCCATGCGTTTCTTCAGTTCGTCGATCCTTAAGTTTATCCGCCTCTGACGCTCCTCGATCGTAAGATTCTTAGCATAGGGATCCGGCAGGTTGTTTACCTCTTCATGATGATCCTGTCCGCCGAAAAGCTTGTCAGCCATCCGGGAGATCTCACTCTGGACTGATGCAGTGACGCTTTGTGTATGCTTATCTATACGCTTTTCTATATCCTCCAGAACACCGTCTTTACGTTTGTTTTCCAGGAGTGTGAAGAAAACCTGCTGGAGGAATTCGTCGTTTCGTCCCTGTTCCTTAAGGGCCATGATGTCATTGATCTCTTTACTGTTCAGGATCAGGTTCACTTCATCTCTTATGGCCTGTTTGAAACTCTTCTGCTGCCCCTGCTCTTCTCCTGTCTGAACATCGGGGAAAGCCATCTTTTCCATGGTACGATCCAGGATAGTCTTATCCTGCATAATGAGAAATACTGCCCGGGCATTTGCCTTAAGCGCGGCCTCAATGCGGTATCCGCGATGAGGAGCCAGTTCAGACCGAATCTCTTTTTCATAATCACCGATCCACGTGTCGGTGGACTGAACCATATCGGCGATCAGATTTTTGACGGATTCCTCTTCCTGTGTCCACGCCGGTCCGTCATTTACGTTTCTGACTTTGTCTTTTTCCGCAGGCACTATGGTGATCGTCTGCTCTACATTAACCAGATTTTCTGCGGCATTTTGCACGAGGTATCTTAAGGTCTCATGATCATTGAGAGTTCCGTTGTTATCTGTCTTGTGAACTTCTTCATAAATTCCTGCCTTAACGTTTTCCAGATCCGCTTCATCGGCCAGGAGCAGGCTGTCAAGAAACTCACACAGTTCAAAGGTATCGCAGTTTGACCAGAAGTATACCGGCTTGCCTGTCAGATCGGACAGAGCCTTGATACACAGATCTCTGCGCCTGGTGAATTCGCCCTGGTCCGCCCTGCCTCTGTTATCCTTAAAATCACCGTGCCCGAATATTTCTCTGACTCGTTCGAAACCGTAGAGATTAACATGTGATGCTATGTCAGAATCCAGATAGTCGGCAAAGCGCTCGGCAGTGTAGGGCAGAAGTACTGACCTTCCGTCATGCACAAAATACAGAACTCCGCCGGGCTTCTGCTCCAGACTCACACTTCCGTCCCCGAGGGGAACGTTTATATAAAAAGGTGTACCGGACTTGTAGTCACGCAGCATGTTTCTGAGATAGTAAAGCGCTTTTGCACTGTCATCCTCAGGTGCCTCTATCAGATCAGAGGGTGCTTTTCTCATAAGCAGGATTTCGGCGATCTTCCGGGATGCACCGCTTAATCTGTCATATTCGCGTTCTTCGGCTTCCGTAAGCTTAAGTCTCAGGGGCTCGTTTACGGCATCATCGGGAATATCCTGACGCAGCATTCTTGTCTTTTTGAGGTTTTGTGCGATCACACCTGCTTCATCGGCAAAACGGACACCGTTGTCATATCTGTTCCTGGCCACAGTGAATCCGCGATGGAAACGGGTTCCCTCCAAATGGGGCAGAATGTGTGAAAAAGGATTTGCCTTTGACAGAGTCTCATCTATGCGACGTCCGAGATCGCGCATTTCGCTTTCTTTCGGTTCATAGTCGGAGTTTCTCTTGGCAAGGCCTGTTTCGGTCATCTCAGACATTCTGTAGAGTCTGTCACAGAACATCGAGAACTCCAGTATCTCATCCCGGACTTCCCTTGAGTCATAGTCGGGGATATTGGCTTTAATCGTACTCAGAAACTCCGTAAGCCCGTCGTCTCCCTTCTGTGAGAGCTCGGTGATGTAAGTATTATCGATCATTTCTTTCAGTTCATTTTTGCCGGCACTCTCAAATGAACTGTTGTAGATCAGTTCGCTTAACTGTTGTGAGGCAGTGGAGGGTCTGTCCATGGTGGCATCGACCATCCTGGCGATCTCAAGAGCTGCAACCTTGTTCAGCAGATCCATCGTAATGTAATTAGCGGGATCGGCATTTGCTCCTCCGTTTATATTCAGGATAGTATTATCCATCGTCAGCAGATCTTCGAGGATATTATCTCTGAGGGTATTCAGGTTTCCGTTCAATATATTGTCCAACTGGTGCGTGGTCAGAGTCGCGGTTCGGATGCCGTGTTTCCTGCCCGCTCTTACGATACGGTTTAACAGTGCGGAATACAGGCTCCGCTCATTTCTGCTTGCAGGAACTCCGCCGATCAGTCCGGGGAGGAGTTCATCTACCTTTCTCGCTATGACCACATGGGGATGAGGAGCCTGGTTTTCGGGTGCATTCTGCTGAGCATTGTTTGCCTGCATGCCTGCTTTTATGAGTTTGTTCGTCTTCGACGTCATGAGACCGACTTCTGTGATCACCTTTGCTATGGTGTCTCTGGTAAGCGGCATGGATGTGGTCTGGTCCGGATCGTAGAGATGGAGCATCGCTGCGAGCTTCGGTTTGTAGTAATCGGCATCCTTAAGATTCAGACGCTCCATGATCACCGTCATAAAGCGCCTCTTTACCATAAGATTATCCTGATTTTCCGTACCCTTTTTGGAGCAGAACTTACCGTTATTGATTATGACCAGTTTTCCGTTTCTTAACTCCACCTGTCCGCGGTTCTTCGAACCTACCATGGCGGCAAAGTCCTCAAACCTAAGCACATCGGCCGACATATCCGCCAGTTTGTTACCGGTAAGATTGACAGACAGTTTGGCTTCTTCCTTTCTCAAAGCCGCGTAGATAGTATGGCCTTTCTTCTCCTTTTCTCTCTCTTTTATCCTCTGCTTGCCGAACTCCCCGCCCATGGTGGACAGTATCTCATACTCTCCGTGTCCTAACCTGGCCTGGATGCCCCGCTGCGCCATATTACTCTCTATAGTGTTGATAAGGGAATACATCTGTTTTTCCCGACAAAGGATCAGGTTCCTGGTATCATCGGAAAATGAATAGTTCAGATTCCTCGCGCTTGTCAGCATACTATGCAGAGAGAGGATCCTGTTATACATCCTTATGAAAGCTCCGGTATTATGGTAAAGCCATTCCAGATCGGTCATCTGCTCCGATATGTCGTAACTTAAAACCTCTGCTATGCAATCCGAGATAAACTCTTCCTGTTTATCCTTGTCCCCGGAATAGGCTTTGAGTATCCTAATGTTTTCTTCCGCATCATCACCCATCCAGTACTTTAAATCTTTGTTCTCCGCCAATTCACGGACTTCGTTTGCTCTGTCGCCGATCTCCTCCCGGATATCTTCAATCGCCTGATTTAACAAGGCGTTATAAGAGGCATGGCCATCCTTGAACTTCGTAAGCAGTTTATGATCCAGCACGGTCATGAGGTTATTGTTTTTGTCATGCATCAATCGCTCGCGTGCCGTACGTTCTTCCGGTGTCTCAGTCAAAGTTACCGGCATCACATAGAGATCCTGTACCCCCGGTTTTCTATACAGAGTCATGCCCAGCATGATGTTTTCCACATTTTCACTGTAGGATTTTAAGACCTTTTTCTCGCGTTTTATATCAAGCTCTTTCAGGTCAAGAGTCTGCTGTTCGGACAGATTCATAAACCTTCGGGCTTTCTCATGCTCTTTAATCCTGTTCTGCTGCTCAACTGATTCCATCTGCAGGTTATGACTGAGTCTCTCGTCTTCCCAGCGCTTCATGTCCGCCTTTTCGGACGCAGATGCCTTATCCCATTGCTGCTTGGTGAATTGGTCTGAGTATTTCCTGTCTTTGTTATTGAACAGATCCATTGTTTTTCTCCCTGACTTCAAATAATGTTTTTCGTATAGTGTCTTTCTTCTTCGGTCAATCCAATGCAGGTAATAAAGCACTTCCTGATATAGCTTAAGGAAGTGCCTGAATTCATCGTGATATAAGCTATATGAAATTATATCAAAAGATTGTTAAAGTTCCTATATAGAATAGCGTCAGATAAAGTCATGACAGTGGATTCTTTTTTCATCTGTGTTGTTCATGATCGAACAACACAAATCGCAATTGTCTATATATTGAACCGATTTTGGGGGGTTAGATGACTCATATAGCAAAATAGCCGATATGTGGTCAATGCCTTTCGAGGCTTTGGTTGACTCAATAAGCGAAAATCTGATATGCGGTCAATGCCTTTCGAGGCTTTGGTTGACTCATTTTGCAATATGCCGATACAAATGGTTATATTGATGCCTCAAGATCGGCAGAAATAACTAGAGATGAGGCCAATGTAATCTTCGTAAAACCCAGTGTTTTCACGGGATAACACATTTTTCTACCTTTTTCTACCACGAAAAAGGCCCGGTTCAACAAAAAAAGAAAAACCCGAAACCCTCATAAATACTGAAGATTTCGGATTTTCCAAGTCATCGGAGTGACAAGACTTGAACTTGCGGCCTCTTC
>JAEEGL011217095.1_pt1 | contig 11812 bp, 12 predicted proteins | sample 9134231 | NCBI WGS metagenome assembly JAEEGL01 (sample SAMN16246548, study PRJNA631951) | gut metagenome | biome: gut microbiome; feature: rumen; material: fiber-attached | host: Bos | place: Iran: Karaj | collected 2018-10 | reverse complement strand
ATGCGAGGTGTCCCTCGGAGGCTCCGCCAAGGCGGACATCGCCTGCATCACCAACCTCCTGGAGAACTACGGCATCGCCAAGAAGTCCAGGCTGGCGGAGGAGGCCAAGAAGGACATCCTCACCGACAATACCAACATAGTCCTGGAGAAGGAAGAACCGATCTGGTCCAAGTACGGGAAACCGCTCAAAACCGTGAAGCCCAGGGTCAGGCTGATAGGCACTCCCGAACTGGGCGGCGCCATGGAGATAGAGTTCGATTACAGAGGAAAACATGAGGCGCTCATACCCGGATGCTGTCTCGGCATGCAGTACATCGAGGCGCTCGAGATGGCCCTGGAGGTATGCGATTCGCTTTCGATCCCTCCCGAGGCCATAGTGGAAGGATTGGCCGACTTCGGCGGAGTACCCGGAAGAGGGGAGGTCAGGAAGGACAAGGGAAGATGGTACATCCTCGAGCGCAATCCCGGGATCTCGCACATGTCCGTGAGAAGGACGCTGGAGACCCTGAATGCGATGGATGCGCTGGACGATGCCTTGGTCATAATAGATCCCGTATCCAAGAAGGTCTGCGACAAGCTGGACCGCGACCAGATCGAAGCGGTCGTGAAGGAATACGGCGTGGACCTGATAGTCACTCCGGGGGACGGTTCCGAACCCGAGGTCCCGGATTCGGTCAAACTGGTCATCAGGATGATCAAGGAAGGATACCAATGAGCAAGGTGTTCCACCCCCGCCCGAATCCGATAGTGGCAGCGATGTACACAGCCAGGGACATGAACGTGGATGTCATCGTCATGCACGGTCCTGCGGGATGCTCGTTCATGGCATCCAGACCGCTGGAGAATGCGGGAGTGAGGGTGGTCACATCATCGATGAAGGACAATGACCTGATCTTCGGAGGAGCCGACTCCCTGGAAAAGGTCCTGAAGGATGCCAAGGAGAGGTTCGATCCCAGGACGATGGCGGTCATAGGCACATGTGCCAGCACCATCATCGGTGATGATATCAAAGCGGTCATCGGCAGGGTCGACATGGGAGATACGATATGCTTCCCCATCGACTGCCACGGCTGCATGGACAACAACACCGAAGGCGCCATCAGGGCGCTGAACGCGGGTGCCCAGGCAGGGATCATCCCCAAGGAGGAAGCCACTCGTCAAACAGACCTCCTCAAGGCCGCGACCGCCCTCGAGAAGAGGAGGGGGATGACCGCCAGTGCATATCTGTCGCCGGCACAGAGCCCTACCAAGCTCGCAGTATGCAAGAGGATAACGGAGACGCTGTCATCAGGCGGGAAGGTTGCCGTGGTCATGGTCGCCAAGAAGGAACTGGCCTACCGCTTCGCGGACATGTTCCTCGCCGTGGACGATACCCGCAGGAAACTCGGCGGAAGCACGTTCTTCGTCGCCAACATCGACAGGGAGAAAGGCCTTCCCAGGATCAGAGGATACTGCGACGATATAATCCGTGACCTCGACGCCCACGGAACGAAGATCGACAGGATAATCGGCGGACTCGACGAGTACGCCATCATCGGGGACGAGATGGCTGAGGCCGTCTCCGCATTCAAACCCGATCTCACGGTGGTACTGGGCATCTGCCACGGATACCCGAAGCTCGGGGAGGACTGCATACTGGTCACCGACCAACCCCGCGAACTGAGGAACTACCTCCAGCAGGGACTCTCCGCAGTGGGGGAGGCCGGCAGCCACGGCATGGTGATGGGCGCGGACGGCATCGTGACGCTGGAAACGGCACAGACCCTCAGGGAGCTGATCTGAAGATGAAGGGCTTCGTGATCGCCGGTACAGGCAGCGGCGTGGGCAAGACCTCCGTAACCACGGGGATAATGTCCCTGCTGTCCCGGAAATATAAGGTACAGGGATACAAGGTCGGTCCGGATTTCATCGATCCGATGTACCACTCGTCGGCCACGGGAAGGCCCTCCAGGAACCTGGATTCCTTCATGATGGACAGCGACACCATCCGCAATCTGGTCGGATACTCGTCCAAGGGCGCGGACCTGTGCGTCATCGAAGGCGTGAGAGGACTATACGAAGGATTCCGCGGGGATTCCGATGAGGGTTCCACCGCATACATCGCCAAACTCCTGGGGCTTCCCGTCATACTCGTGGTGGATGCAGGTTCGCTGAACCGTAGCGTTGCCGCCATAGTCAACGGTTTCAGATCATTTGATCCGGATGTGAAGATTGCAGGAGTGATCCTCAACAGGGTATCCGGGAAGCAGCACTCCGACAAACTGGACGTCACCATGTCCACATATTGCAGGGACGTCGAGGTCATCGGGAAGATCCCCAAGGACAGCAAGAACACGATAGGACAGAGGCATCTCGGCCTCCACACGATTGTAGATCAGGATAAAAGCGGAGTCTCCGCACTGGAGAGGCTCGCGGAACCTTTGGATCTCGATACACTTATGAGGATCGCGGAATCCACGGATTCCGACCTTCCGACGTCGTCCCCGTACAGCGAGGGGAATGCGTGTGCCAGCATCGCAGTTCCGTATGATGATGCCTACTGTTTCTATTACAGAGAGAACATCGAATGCCTCGAGGAGGCGGGATTCTCCGTTAAGATGTTCAGCCCCGTGAGGGGCGAGAAGGTGCCCGATGCAGACGCGATGTATCTCGGCGGAGGGTATCCGGAACTGTACGCGAAACAGATCTCTGCCAACAGGGACTTCCTCGACTGCATGAAGCAGATGTCATCCGATGGAAAGCCTGTCCTGGGAGAATGCGGAGGGATGATGACCATGTGCTCCAACCTCGTCACGTCGGACGGCGTCAGCCACAGGATGTCCGGGATCTTCGGATGCGACTCCGTCTTTGTCAACAAGCGCCACGGACCCACCTATGTGATAGCGGAAGCCACGAAGGACAACCCGTTGTTCAGGGGCACGGTGCGCGCCCACGAGTATCATTACTCCGAGGTGCAGGCATCCGGTTCCGAAAGATTCGGCTTCGATCTCGCCAGAGGACAGGGCATAACCGGCGGGAAGGACGGTCTTATCTCCGGCAATTCGCTGGGTACCTACATGCATCAGCATGCATTGTCGAACAAGGGCTGGGCATCCGGATTCGTTGAGAGACTCATCTGATCTTATGATCCCGTCAGCCGCTCGTGACGGCGGCACCGGGCTCGCGCAGTACGTCCCTGATGTACGCTTCCCGTCCGTTCGTATCTATATCATATCGGTAGGGTTATAATCCCCATACGGCGATTCCCTATACAAGGTGGGTAAATGAAGGCTTTGAGTAACGTCGAAAGACTGGAAGCTGTAGTGAACGGAGAACAGCCCGACAGGGTCCCGGTACACGACCTCGCATGCATCACCATCTCGAAGGTGATGGGGTACCAGTGGAAGGACCTGAGGTATGAGCCCGTCAAGTGCGCGAAGATCACGAACGAGTACAACAAGCTGTCCGGGAGCGACTTCTGCTTCGGTATGCTCGAGACGCCGGCGATGTTCAGGGACCTGGGTGTGGAGGTATCTACCCCGGACGACAACTACGGCAACGTGATGTCGACGTACTTCAAGGAGCCCGAGGACGTCGACAGACTGGAGATGTACGACCCGTCGAACCCCAAGGAATCCGAATGGATGAGGAAGGGTATCGCCGACAAGGTGAACGAGTACAGGAAGGTCAACGACACCGGAGCGCTCACCAGCGGATGGAGCTGGGGTGCGGTCACCGCAGCAGGATTCCTGCTCGGGGTGGAGAATCTCATGATGTATGTCATCACCGAGCCCGAGATCGCAAGGAAGGCCATCGCCAAGGCGAAGTACCTCGTGGACGGGGTGATGAGAGCGGGACAGGAAGGAGGAGAGTGCATCTGGCTTCCGGACCCGACCGCTTCCGGATCGCTGATGGACATCAACACCTTCAAGGATTTCGTGGTGGCACCGACAAGCGAGATCGTCAACGGATGGAAGAGGGATTACCACGTGCCGGTCATCTACCACGTGTGCGGGGACACCCTGCCGATCATGCCCGCCATTCCCTGCACGGGAATAGACATCCTCTCCGCGGACCACGCCATCGATCTCGCTGCGGCGAGGGAGATTGTCGGAAAGACGATATGCCTCATGGGCAACGTGGACCCGATCACCGTGATGTGGAACGGCACCCCAGAGATGATCAGGGACGAGTCCTACAAGTGCATCGATAAGGCCGGGGCCGACGGAAGGTTCATTCTCGCCGCGGGATGCGAGGTGCCCAAGGAGACTCCGCTGCAGAACATTCAGGCCATGGTCATGGCCGCAAAATCCTACACCTTCTGAAACCATAACGCTCCGGGGGATCCCCGGAGCCTATGTTTCTCACATCCAGAACGTCTTCCTCTCGTCGCGCGGGACGGTGCGCCTGTACTTGACGCGGGGATGCCCGATCACGTACACGGCATACGCCGTCAGATCATCTCTGACGTCGGGGAAGAACGACATGAAACGCTCCGGATCCTTCTCCGCGGCCAGCAGCATCCATCTGGAATGGAACCCTCCCAAACCCATGGAGTAGGCCATGAGGTCGAGCTGCTCGATGGGTATGATGGCATCGATCGGGAAGCGGGCGAATGCGATGACGAGCTGCCTGCCCTCCCAGGTGAACGGATTGTTCTTCTCCTTCTGTCCCGCATCGACATAATCCACGAACTGCTTGAGCCTGGGGTGTTCGCCCGTGTATGGGCGGAGTATGGAGGCGAGGAGCTCCATGAACTCCCCGAAACGGGAATCTATGACCGCATATTCGACGGATTGGGAGTTCTCAGCGGTAGGCGCGTAACGTACGCTCTCGAGCAGCGTGCGGAGTTCCTCACGGGTGCAGTTCCTGTCGAACCAGCGGAGGCTGCGCCTGGTGCGTAACAGCTGTGCCAGATCGTTCGATTTGACGGGGCAGGAATCGTATTCGTCCTGACCCTCGTCCTCCTTGAGCCTTATGGCACCCTTGGGACAGACGGAGGAACAGTGGCCGCACCTGAAGCAGTAGTACGGGGATTCGATCTCGTGGACCTTCTTGTCCTCCAGCACCTTCAGATGTCCGCGTATGCAGACCTTTACGCACTTTCCGCAGCCTATGCATGAATCACTGATGACGAGGGTCTCATCCATCATATCACTGGAGGAGGATGAGATTTCACGTTTTAATCGTTTATGATTTCTGAACGAACATCCGACGGCCGTCACCGATAGTATTTGTCGATGCCGCCGTATCCAGTTATGATCCTTCCCTTGCGGGTGATGGATATGTAATTGTCCAAGCGCTTCCTGAACTCCTCCGGACGGTCGCGCGCCGCATCGATGTACCCGATACGTATCCTCCTGTACGGCAGGGTCTGTTCGGTGTAATGTCTCCAGACCTCGGGATCGCTCTCGATCTCGGACATGATGTCCTCTGAAAAGACGAACTCCTCTGTTATCAGATCGATGACCGAAGGCCTGATCATAGGGTGGATGAGGCCATGCGAATCCAGCCAGATCAGGCGCTCTATGTTCGCCCTGGAATATTGGCTGCCCTGACGTCTCGGTGTGAAGCGCCTTATCTGATGGGTCTCGTCCAGACGTCTGGCGGTGCTGTCGATCCATCCGAAGCACAGCGCCTCCTCCACCGCGTCGTTGTAGATGATGCCGGATTCGCCGGAATCCTTCGTCGGGAACACCAGCCATATCTCCTCGGCGCTCTCGAAATTCTCGCTGAGCCAACGGCGCCACTCCTTGCGATCGTCGGTACGGAACAGCTCCGGCGTCGTATCGCCGGTCATATGCTCCCCTCATGAATCCGTTGGGACATCAGGCAGCCATGGGATTATCTGTAGTTCAAGGTTTGCGGGACTGACCGTGTCCGAAAGATGATGTTCCAGTCAGGATCACTTGAAGATGACATCCATCTCCACAGGCCTTTTGCTGTGCTGGATACCATAAGTTTCCACAGTGACCGTGACGAGACCGGAACCGTTGAACCACATATTTTCACCGATGGCGTTGAATGCCGATTTCGTGGTGGCATGGCCCGACCCGCCATAGCATACGAACGCGTTCACATTCCCGTTGATCGTGAATTCTATGGCCATCGGAGTATCGTCCCCGAACTGAACCGTGGCGCGCAGATAGGCCTTACCTCCGTCAGGGATGAGCCTGACCACGAACTCTTTGCCTGACGGAACAGTAAATGTGACATTGACGATACCGTTCTCATCAGCTATATTGGGGTCACCGTCATCAGCGACGACCGATATCGCATCGTGATCGCCGTAGTCTTCCGACCTTTCGTCAGGTATGTCGGCGGGCTCGAATCCGGGAGTTACAACCACGATCTGCGACAGCTGCACTGAACTGTTCTCCGTGATCGTGCTGTTCATCGAATCGTTTATCGTGACGATGATCGAAGCCCGCTGGGACAAGGTCGACCCGGTGAACTGAGAACTGCCGGAGACGATCATCGACAGCTCGACCTTGTAATATGTGTCCGCAACCAGATCCGTCACGGCCTGATCCTCACCGTCCTTCAAGACGATGGATGATGAGATCCCGCTGATCGGGGTCTGGTTATCTGTCAGGGTGACAGCGGAACTCGCACTGAAAGTGTGCGTGCCGCTGTACGGGACGTTGTATTCCGTGATCATCATGTAAAGGGAACTGACTGATATCGGGTACGTACCATCCACCAGCGTCTTGTTGCCGCCATCCTCGTTATAGCCTACGGCCCCTCTGTTGAGGACTGTGGCCGATATCGGATTATAATTGCCCTCCCCGTCCTTCAAAAAGAGAGAGACCGTGAAATAACCCGCAGAGACCTGACTGTCATTGTTGATGACGGTGGTGGAAGAGCCAGTCGGCGCTGCAAATCCCTCGGCCGCGGGTAATAGGACGATGGCGGCCGCGAGGATGACCAATACCAGATTCAGCCTGCCGATGGACATCTCTGAACCAATCCTTACTTTGCCTACCGTTTGCGTATATAAAACGTTTCTGCATTCCGAAGGTCAGCCCCCTAATCGGAAGCGGACAGCCGGTCACGGTGAGCATCTACATCGGACCGTTCAGCAGCTGATCCCGTGCGACTTATCCGCAGGACGTTCAGGATCCGTAAGGATCACTCGGTCGGCCCGCACATCCCGTCGACTACCTTACTCAGCAGTTCCGCATCGTACGGTTCCGGGAACAGGATCATCTCCCCTCCGCCCTCGTACGGGAAATCGGACGGGAAATCGGCCAGCAGCGTGGCCGACAGCTTCGTGATCTTGATCAGCAGCCTGTCGTCGTAGATACCGCCGAACAGCTTCCCGTTGCGGTAGAGGAGGTATTCACCCATCATCTTCCTGTGGGTGATGTCCGGGAGAATCCCCTTCACGCGCTCCAATGCCGATGCATCGGAAGGCATGTCACCTCTCCCACATCTCCAGGACCGATCCCTCGAAACGGTCGTGGATCGTCTTCTCCGGGATGTAGTCTCTGAACTTGAATATCGATCTCACCGTCAGCACCGCTCCCGCGATCACCACAAGTGCCATCAGCACGGTGGCGGGGATCTCGCCCATGATTATCTCCATGCTCGACAGCATATCGAACGCAGAGTGTGCGACGATGGTCACGTGCAGTCCGTACTCTATGTACACGTAACCGAGCAGCAGACCCGATATGAATGTGTCCGGGAACTTCATGATGCTCCATCCGTCGAGATGTGCCAGACCGAACAATATAGCGGATATGAACAGCAGAACCGCGGCGATCCTGCTCATCCCGAAACCTCCCAGCACGTCCTTGGCGCTGGCCCTCTTCATGAACGCGCAGATTATCAGCATCGGCACGCCGATGAGCAGGAACCTGAACACGAACTCCTCGATGGGTCCGGCGGACATCATGCTCGCTATGTTCTGGTAGTCGGACATCTCGTCGATGAAGCTCTGCGTGACCTCCTGTCCGAACAGATACACGAGACCGATGGAGATGAGTGTGGTGACCATCATCACGCCGAACAGGACCGATGTGTGCCCCATCGACGTACCCATGAACCGCTCGGACGCCTCTCCGCGGGGGCATCCCCTCATCTTCCTGACCAGGTCCCTGATAACCAATGCGAGACTTGCGACGAACGCTATACCGCAGATGATCGTCTGCCCGTATCCGTCGGCATCCTCGCCCTCTTCCAGCACATGAGCCTCCGAAGGCGCCAAGACTATCAGGTAGATCAGGCCGATGAACGATGCCGCCAGTATTATCACTGCAATGATCATCGAGCATGTGGCATACAGCCAATCGCTGGGATTCCTCAGATCGGGTCTTTCCATTCTTGCTGGTAATCGGTGTGGATAGATGTATGTTGCGATACCTGCGGCCGATAGGGATATACAGAAAGGTAAGGGGTTTGACGCCCATTGTAACGGGCGGATGCCGTTACAGGAAGTCGAAGAATCCCTTGGGGATCTCGATGTTACCGTCGGAATCCGAAGGCACCTTGATCGCGACGTAGATTCCCTCGATGATACCGATGAGTCCACCGAAGAATACGAAGTAGAGGATCAGGTGCACGATTCCGGGAACGATCCTGCCCGACAGCAGCTTCATCAGCCACGCGAACGGGAGGATGTCCAGAACGACGTACAAGATCTTGTTCATTTTGTCCATTGGTTTCACCCAATTTCAATATGAAATGGGAGGATCGATATTTAAGGATAGTCCAGCGAACGGTAATCGGCGTTCACATCCTGCGGAACCCCGTTAACGGGCGGTGCTGTCCCATCTCGTTATTTTATGGCGAAACATACGCTATCCGTAAAATCAATCTGCATATCGAATAAGATGAAATATGGATATTATAGCAATTAATATGCATATTTTATATTCTTAAATATACATATTATTTCGATGAGAAAGTACGATTACAGCTTCATCGAGAACCTGCCTCTTCCATCTAGCATCTTCGGTTCCATGCATAGGATCCTGTCCATGAACGATATACTGGAACAATCCATCGAAGGCAACCCGATCATTTTCTCCAAACTCATGGAGATCGCATCGGTAGAATCGGTCAAGGGCAGCAATGCGATAGAGGGGATAGGGTCCACCGACGAACGCATACGCGGGATAGTCCTCCATAACACAGAACCCATCGGCCATGACGAGAATGCGATATCGGGTTACAGGGACGCCTTGGAACTCATACACACGAAATGGAACAGTCTCCCGTTCGATGAGACGACCATGTGCGGACTGCATAGGACGATGTATACGAGGATCGGGGGCGGGGGCCTATTCAAAACGACGGACAACATCATCGTTGACAGGACGAGTGAAGGGGATAGGGTCAGGTGGACCCCGGTGCCTGCGAACAGGACCGAACAGAACGTGCACGCCATGGTCCTTGCCTACAAGGAGGCATGCGCCAATCCCAGCATAGAACCGATAATCCTCATACCGTGTGTCATACTGGACTTCCTCTGCATACATCCTTTCGGCGATGGTAACGGCAGGATATCCAGACTTCTGACCGATCTGCTGATGTACCGCCACGGATTGACCGTACAGAGATACATCTCCATGGAATCGGCGATCAATGCCCACAGGGAGAGGTACTATGAGGTCCTGAAGGACTCTTCCGACGGATGGCACGAGAACAGGAACGACTACGTCCCGTTCATAAGATACTTCATGGAGATACTGAACACCTGCATCATTGACCTGGATAAACGCAGGATCACCGTGATGCCGAAGAAGAATGATAAGACGGAAAGGATTGAGGCGACGGTCCTGGAATCATTGATGCCCATCTCGAAGAAGGAGATCTGCGAAATCCTCCTGGACGTGTCTCCCAACACCGTTGAATCCGTTCTGTCCAGGATGCTCAGGGAAGGCAGGATCGTCAAGGTAGGTTCGACCAGATCCGCCAGATACAGACGTGCCTGATGCCTTGCATCACATCTTCCTGAACCCGCGGAACATCCAGGCGAAGACCGAGTGCAGCACGTAGTATACCGATCCGATGATGTACCTGCTGATACCCCTGACCTCGACCCTTCCGGCCTTGATCTCCCCGATGACGTCCTGCCACGTCCTGCAGTCGTCGGAAATTATGATATAAGCCCATCCCGCACTGAAGCGCGAATGGGCGTCGCTTCCCGCGGTGATCATCTTTCCGAAGGACTGTGCCAGCTTCCTGGATCTACGGTTGGCGAGTGGTGTGGATTTCGAATTCCATGCCTCGATGCCGTCGAACTCGGGGATGACGTTCTTCCTGCCGAGCCCGGACCACCATCTGTAAGGATGGGCTGCTATGGCGATGCCCCCCGCCTCGTGTATGGCGTCGATGGTCTCCTTCACGCCCATGCCCTTGGGGATCTCCCTGTCGATCCCCAATGCGATTATATGGCCCTCGGAGGAGGACACCTCCTCCCCCGGGATGATAATGATACCTTCGGAGTCCTTCACCTCTTCATATGCGCGGAAGCTGTTGTGGTCGGTGATGGCGATGCATCCGAATCCCTTCTTCCTGCACTGCCTCACGACCTTGTCGGCGGGCGACCACCCGTCGTCCGAGTAGCGTGTGTGGAGGTGGAGGTCCGCCTTCATAATGCGGGTGCCCCGTCCGTTATGTCGGATTCCACGGTCACCAGGCATCCGCCCGCGCTGAGCGGTACGGCCTTATCGCCGTCGATGACCGCGACGATGCGCTCCGGCGCCCCTTCGGGCAGGTCGATGTCCATGCCCAGGAACTTACCGTCCTTGACCTTGGCGATCTTCATGGTAACCCTCTCGACATGCTTCATGTCCGCGCGCGACTCGGAGATCTCCATGCCGCAGTCGAAGCGGGTGCCGTTCGGAACGTCCTCCGCGGGATCCAGGAGCAGCAGCTTGTCGCCGCCCATCTCCAGATCGTCGGCCGCCATCAGCATGCCGAATGACTTCACCCCACGGAAGTTCGCGGGTTTCAGGTTGGCGATGATCAGCAGCTTCCTGCCCATCATCCTCTCCGGCGGGTAGAAGGACTTGATGTTGGTCACGACGGTCCTGGGTTCCTCCTCGCCAACGTCCACCTTCAGGATGTACAGCTTCTCCGCTTCGGGATGATCGTTCACTTCGGTGACGGTACCGGCGCGGATGTCGAGCCTCCTGAAGGCAGCGAACGGTTCCTGTACCTCGTCGGCCATTCATCTCACCCCTGCTCCGTCCTTCAGCGTGCGGGCGACGGTCGCGAAGCATCCGTTTCCGTCGCTGAGAGGCATGACCTTTCCGTCGTCTACAACGCCGACGATGACGTCGGGCGTACCCGCTGGCACATCTATCTTGACATTCTCGGAAACGAAGCATCCGTCCTTAACTGCGGAGACCTTCATGGTCACCGCGGAGAAGTGCTTCTTGTAATCTATCTCGCCGGTCTCGGTGCCCATACCGCAGTCGAACCTCGTTCCCACCGGAACGTCCTTGGTGGGCTGCAGCAGGCAGACGGTGTTCCCGCCGATCTCCTCGTCGTCCGCCGCCAGGAGCATTCCGCAGGAATCGACTCCCCTCAGCGGCCTGGGCGCGAGGTTGGACACAACGATGACCTTCCTTCCGGTCATCTCCTCATGAGAATAGAACGCCTTCAGTCCGGCGCAGATCGTCCTCGGCTGTCCCTCTCCCAGATCCACGGTGAGCTTGAACAGCTTGTCCGCGTTGGGGTGGTCCTCCGCTTTCAGCACCTTGCCCACTCTCAGGTCCAAACGTCCGAACGCCGCGAACGGTCCTTCGGGGACATTCTCCTTCTTGGGCTCCTTCTTCTCCTCGGCCAGTTCGGGGAACATGGCCTTGAGGTCTATCTT
>JAEEGL015978134.1_pt1 | contig 11813 bp, 13 predicted proteins | sample 9134231 | NCBI WGS metagenome assembly JAEEGL01 (sample SAMN16246548, study PRJNA631951) | gut metagenome | biome: gut microbiome; feature: rumen; material: fiber-attached | host: Bos | place: Iran: Karaj | collected 2018-10 | reverse complement strand
GTAGTAGATGCCGCGCTCGTGACCGATCTCCTGAACCTTGAACGGCATAAAGACCGCGAGGCTTTCGGTGGTCAGCGTTCTCAGCACATTGATCTTTCTGCACCCGATAGGCAGAACGGTATTCAGACCGTCCATCTGCTGAAACTTCAGCACGGCAAGCTGGCACAGATGGCGTCTTGCCGTCGAAAGCAGGGCTTCGGTATCCGAATCAAGCTGTTCCTTCGTGTCCGCCTCGTGAACAAGCGTTATGGTGGCGCACATCATACGCTGATCGCGTGTGGTCAGGTCGTCGAGAAACTCACGGCTCTCTTTTCTTTGAAGTTCCATATCATACGGGACGGCAGCAGAAAAGTTATTGTTCTGATTCTGCTTTCTCTGCCAGTTCGTGATGTTCGTCTCTATCCCGAGCAGACGGTTCTCGACCTCGCGAACAGCCTCGTCGGTCGGAATAGGAACAATGTCAATGGAGAGCATCAGATTCCTGTTCAGTTCGCAAAGCTCGGAAACCATACTGTCCTTGATATACGCAGCAAGGTCCTTGATGAAAAGCACCCTTGCGAACTTGTCTCCGAGTTTCACATAATCATCAAAGCGTTCAATACTGTCTGGACAGATATAGTCCTTGAAGTCGTGACCTTTCCTCGCCATTTCCGCCATATCGAAACTGAAGTAAACCTCCTGACCCGGACGGTAAAAATCGTGGAGTATACGAAGGCGCTCCGTCGCGTCAAGTTCAACAAGTTCCGACCCGAGACTCTTGAAATGCGCTTCAAGATCGGATCCGATACGGGCGAAGTAAGTTCTGGCGTCTTCAATGTCCTTTTTCACAACTGATACAGTGATATATTTTTCCTGCACGATCCCATTTGCTTCCGCCGCTTTTCCTTTCAACATTTCGTTATACTCGTCACGATAAATATCGAGCCCGTCGTCGCGCTCCGGCATAAGGATGTTCTTTTCAAAATCGTTTTTGTTAAGCTTGTGGTTGTTGATCGTCAATTTGGTCGTCGCCCCGCTGTCAAGCGAATTCAGGAGTTCGGAATAGGCAAGGAACATCGTCTCCTTGTCTTCCTTGCTCGCAACGAGATAGTTGATATCATCGAACTTATACGTCTTGGAGTATTTGCTTCCCACCTTGAATATCCCCTCGGAGTAGATCCCGTTGACGGGAATATAGTCGTGAACACTCTTCGGGACTTTATACTGTTCCTTATCCTGATGCAGCAAATTCTTGAGTGATCTCATCATTTCGTCCTTTTTTCCTCCTTCTTTGAAGATTTTTGTGCGGTCGCTTTTTCAACCGCTTCGTGGTAGAAGGTGTCACACTCAAACTTCACCTTTTTGGGCTCAATAAACTTGCTTCTGAGCCATACCCACGCAAACTGCTCTGCGGTCATACCGTTGTAGGTGATGAAGCCCATCGCCACAAACGGCGCGGCGGCAAGCATGCAGACCCACGACAGCGTTTCCGTCCCGAGGCTGGAACGAAAAGCAAAGTATACAAAAACTGCGATACCTACCCCGATAACCGCAAAAAAGAACTGTCGCATAGACAGCCCGAAAAACATTGATTCCGTATAATTGCGGATCTCCTTATTGATTTTTATTTCCAATACGATACCTCCTTACAGTCCCATCATTTCGCGTACGATCCTGTCCGCCATCTTCACGCTGCCTGTCAGAACGAGCATGTTGAATATAAGCTCACCGACATACGTCCACACTTGCGTCACCGCTGAAGCGGATCCATCAACAATCGGCGGACTGGAAGCGAATACGGAGAAGATCACACATGCAAGCACGATGATTCCGCCTTCAAGCAGGACTGCGCAAAAGCTTTTGAGAAAAGTCTTTCCCACGTTCTGCGTCGGCTCTCCTGCAAAGGTAGCCATCGGGACGGGAGCGATAGCGGCGTACATATAGATTTTAAAGAACCTGCCATATACGCTCATGATCATAATGAATGAGAGAATGGTGATAAACAGACCGCCGATCAGTGTGACCGCCCATAACGGTATGCTCTCCCAGAAACCGCAATCCTCTATCGCATCAATAATTCCCTGAGGCAGCATAGTGGAACTGCCTGCTGCCATACCGGATGCCGCCATAATCTTTGAGATTATGCCCTGCATAATTGCGATGAGCTTCAAAAGCAGTTCCAATCCATGCGTTATCACAATCTTCGCTATAGCAAAACGGATAAATAGTTTCAAAGCATGTTCGGGCTTTTTCACGTCCGCAAACGATCCGCAGGTCTTGATCACGCCGATCACAAAAAACAAGACAAGCAATGCGTATCCGATTGCCTGAAGTGCGCCGTGGATGTTTACGATGACATCCCAGATCGCGCCGCCTTTGAAATTCTCCGGTGACTGTGTGAGAAGCCGCCAAAGCTCCGCAAACTTATCGTTCCATGTTTCAAGTGCTCTTTGGAGATTCTGTACAACCCAGTTATCGGACAATATGAATACCTCCCTTCGTTTGATTCGGGCGAAGCACGTATAAGGTGCTCCGCCCGTAGCTTTTCGTTAGCCCGTGATCAGGTTGAGAATCTCTTTTGCGAAGGTGATGATAATACCGCCCGCTACAGTCAGAAAGCCGTTGGCTCGCTGAGACGGGTCATGGCTCTTGAGAGACAGACCGACCTGCACGATACCGAAACCGAGCAGAATCAGACCGACTGCCCGGATAAGCCCGAACATAAAGTCTGAGAGGTTGTTGACGACTGTCAGCGGATCATTGCCGGCAGCAAACGACGTCATAGTCATCCCCATCAGCATTGTCACCGTCATTACGACCGCACACCAGAGCATGAAGCCTCTTTTGGCTTTGCCGCTCATAGGCAGCTTTGCTGTCTTACTGTCCCTCTTGTTCTTGATAGATAAACCCTTCATTTTCTCTTTCCTCCTCATTTTTCCTTGGTTGGTTAATTGGTTTTCTTTTGCCGTACATGATTTCGTAGATTTCTTCTTCTGTCAGGATCACAAATTCGTCCTCTTCAATATCTTCCACACTGGTCTTGGGCGCTTTCAGAAGTGTTTCATCAAACACGAGCGTTGCGAGGTTGTAATCCTCCTTCTCATGATTGTAAGGTTCTGCTCCCCCGTCTGTCGTCATGGCGATATTCGGATGCTTTTTAAGATCGTACTTCAAGTCCTTAACAGGCATCTCGCCACGGATAAAGAGAAGCGCATATTTGTTGTCAAGCCGACGCACCTCATCGGGCGTCATTAGTTCCCGACCGGTTATCTGCCAGTTTGTGGAGTAGTTGCCGTTCCTACCGCGCGACTGTCCGTAGGTGTTCATGTCGATGGTTTCTTTTCCGAGCAATTTTGTAATATATTCATGCGTTGAGAGTTCGTTGCCTCCGAGATATAAAAAGCTGTCGCAGTTGCCGATGATATTCTCCCACTGCTTTTCATACAGTGCCTTCAACTGCGCGAGGTTCTGAAGAATGATCGACGCTGAAATATTACGGCTTCGCATCGTGGCAAGCTCGGTTTCAAAATTGTCGGGCAAAGCAATGTTTGCAAACTCGTCCATCACCAGATGCACGGGAACCTTGAGCCCTCCCTTGTACACTACGTCGGCTTTGTAGTCGAGCTGTTGGAACAGTTGGGTGTAGAGCATTCCGACAAGGAAATTGAAGCTCGTGTCGTTATTCGGTATTACGGCAAAGAGCGCCGTCTTGCGATCACCCATCAAACCAAGTTCCATTTCGTCATACGACGTGATCCTCGTGATACTGTCAAGATTGAACTTTGACAGGTGGGACAAGAGTGTAATCTGAATGGATTTCAGCGTTTTGCCCGCACCTCGGCGGTAGTCGGTATAGTGCTTGTAGGCGATATGCGTCGGCTCTCTTTTTCCGAGTTTTTCAAAGAGCTGATCGAGCGGAGACAGCATGGACGAATCCTCCTCACTCACGTCTCCCTCGCGGATCATTTCCATAATCATCTGGAAATTCTGTTCCTCTTTCGGAGCTTCGTGATAGAGATAGAACATCAGAGCAAGAAGCATCATCTGCGCCGCGTTATCCCAGAACGGATCCTGCGGCTGTGCGTTCTTCGGCGTGGTGTTCTTAAAAAGATTGGTTACGAGTTTCAAGATGTCATCGTCACTTCGGATGTACTCAAACGGGTTGTAACAATGGCTGTTGTCCGTGTCGATCAGATCAAGCACTTTGATAACGTATCCGCGCTCTTTCAATAGATTTCCGGTATCCCGGAGGATCTCGCCTTTCGGGTCGAGTACCACAAAGGAAGTGTTCGCCTGCATGACATTTGGCTTGGCGTAAAACCTTGTTTTTCCTGCGCCTGAGCCTCCGCAGACAAGAACGTTCAGATTGCGCATATGCTTTCGCCCGTTCAGTCCGATCTCAACGTTTTGTGTCAGGATCTTGTTTTTCTCGGGCTCCGGATCCCTGTACCGTTTGTTCACGGCTCCTGCGTTTCCCCATTTCGCCGAGCCATGTTCTTCACGGCGCCTGTAATTCCTTGCGGAAGATAGGTAAATACCGATCCCCATACCGTAAGCAGCGACAAAAATGAGGACGGTTTTCAGGCTGTTCTCACACCACTGAATGTGAAATGGGTGTTTGAATATATCCCCAAGGTTTTCGATCAGGGACGGAAGTCCGCCGCCGAAGGCCGGCGCAATGAGAAGCGCCAGCCATACGACGGGGATCACCCCGAGACAATAAATCAAGATGCTGGTCTTGGAAAGCCTATCTTGCCGCACGTTCCGGGACCCGCAATTCTCTTTCGGGCGGGGAATCAATGATCTTTATCATCAGATCACATACCCGATCTGTCGGCTTACCCTCCTCAATACGCTGATTACGTGCTTCCATCAGATATTCGACCAGCTCCGAACATTCTTTGTCCTTGAGCGTAATCACTCTTTTCGGATCTGCCATGAGAACACCTCCTTATCTGACAGGCTCTTCCCTTTTGCGAGAGCTCTTCTCCAAAGCCTCGAACTGACGGTTCATCTCGTGAGATATATCATTGGTCGTATCGCGGATCGTTGAAAGATCGTTTCTCACAGCCTTACCGTCCATATCTTTGAAGCGTTCGGGCGCTCTGTCGAAATTGAAATCTCCGGTGTCAAATCCGTTGCGTTCACAGAGAACATAGGAAGCGCAATAGGCATAGAAAGCACAATCCTTTCTGTCCATATCCTTTGCAGCGTATTTTGCAACAGCGATTTCCTGTGCAAGACTGCGGAAAATGTCTTCACCGCTCATGCCCTGACGGATATAGATCGTATCCTTGTCGGGAGAATAGAACGCCAATACATTCTTCGTCGCCTCGTTGTTCATTTCGATTCCGCAGGGCGCAGACTGGATCAGCGCTTTGATTGCCGTGCGCGGATCCGTATGTTTCTGCTTTTGCGGTTTCCCGTCGACGGTCTGTGAAACGTCGAAGACCTTTTTGACGTTGACGCTGAAGCCGGTGGAACCGTCCTCTCTCTGGTATTCGCTGCCCGGTTCAAGCATTGTTATGGCGCTCTCGCCTTTTTTGATATTCACGTCTGCTTTTTTCCAGGTATTGAAGTCTGCGAGCCTGGTCGCTTCGTGCATCTGGTACGCGATAAGGATCGCATTGGAAACAGAGTAGCGATCGAACCTCGCCTGTACGTTGAGGTAGTCGCGGAACTTCTCACAGTCCTGCGCAATCGCCTCCGTCCCCTTGTCGATTAAAGCGTAGGCGTCGGCGCGCTCCTGCTTTTTCTTCTCGACCCATGCATCCTTGTCAAAGGGCTTGTCTTCTTTCTGAAACTTATTACCGGCTTCCGTTTCTTCGTCCTTTACGAAGAGATCGTCAAATTCATTCATTTCATTCCTACCTTTCTTTGTACCTTTTCATTTTTTTCTTTCTTCCGGGATCTTTGTGCTGAATTGTTTTTGTCTGAGTTCTGTTTCTGTCCTTCTTGGCGTTTTGTTCCATTTCTGCTTTGATTTCTTCAAGCTCCTTCCGGACCGACTTTCTAGGCTTCGGGTCATGTGTCACCGGAGAAACGTCCGCTTGTCGGTTTCCTTGCATTTCGGAAATAGGCTCGGATCGACCGGAGCTTGAAGTCCGAGCCGTCGAAGGGTCCGCACGGTGTACGCCTTCCTTTTCGGAACGGCTCTCTTCCGGCTTCTCCATGAGCCTGTCAACAAAGTCATCGGCGTTCATCGCCTTTTCGGCGGGAGACTCATTCTTCGCTCTTTCGTCCATTTCCTTTGTCAGCGTCTCCTTGACCTGCGCCAGATACGACGGATCTTTGCCGAGCTTGGCGAAAATCATATTGAATTTCTCACGGTCGTCCGTTTTGAACATGATCTCTGTCACGCCGTCTTTTGAGTTTTTGCTTTTCAGCACGGTATAAAGAATGCCGTAGTGCTTTGCGTCGGTGCAAAACTGCTTTAAATCCGTATCGGGGATACGGGCGATGTCAAGCTTCCTGCCCGAACGGATCAGATTGTTCAGCCGGATCGCGCCCTTGGTTTTATTCGTTTCCTTTGACGCGGCGACGATTGCTTTAGCAAGCAGTTTGGCCGCTTCAATGGAACCCTTCCCGGTGACCTTGAGCGCAAACTCAGCCCCGTTCAAACTCATCCTTACAACTTGATCCGCTGCTTCTGCTGAGGTGTTCATTTTTTCCTTACCTCCTCTCTCTGATTTTTCGTCCTGATGATTTGTTCTGTCACTTTATCTTTGTCAGGTGCGAATCTTACAGGTTGTTCCTTTCCGCGGAACTTGCTCTGTTCGATCCTCATAAGGTTTTCCCTCATTCTGTCGATCCGCTCCAAAACCTCGTCACAGGAAGTGACCTCGCGGCGGAGCTTTGAAAGCGAAGAAGTACATTGTGTGATCGTCATTCTGATTTTGCCCGATAAGGTTTCACCGTCCGATCCTTTCAGCCTTTGCGCCCGTTTGAATTCAGCCCACAGCTGCCGCCTCGTTTCTGTCAGCGAGTCGATGTCAGCCATTGCCTTGATCTTATACGCCTTGACCTCCGCTTCACTTGTGAGATGATGCTCCGTCACAAGGTTCAGCTGATCCTGATAGATGCGCATCGCGCTGTGATCCTGTCTTATGAGAAAGTACATTCGCCTGTTGGTCTTAGGTCTTTCCCGCGTAACGGTCAGGGCTTTGAAATAGCATCGGTTGACCTCGATGTAGTTCATCTTTTCTACCGGCTTGTCTTCTTCAAAGATTTGCTTCGGCGACTCCTGCGTAGGAATATCGGGATATTCGATCTCTTCATTATTGTAAATACGACCGATGATCTCGTTCACTGAGTATCCCGGTCCGAGCGAATCAAAGCGGACGAAACGTTCGTTTCCGATCTGCTTGATTTTTGCGTGTTTTCCATGCTGGTCGATGACGAAGCCCATCTCGTCCATTGCGGCAAGAAACTGCTGTTGGGATACAGACCCTTTTATCGCCATGTCAATGGCTTCCCGGATCACGCTCCGGAGCGTTGGTCTTCCCTCCTTCTCAGCCAGCCACTCGCCGTAGTTCTTGCCTTTGTCTCTTGGATTTTGGATAACAGATAAACCGTACTCGTGGCAGAGTCGATCCGACTCCTCCCGCATTCTCCTATAGTCTTCATGACTGTTTCTGAACTTCGGTCCATCAACCATCGGCTGTGAACAGATGACAAAGTGATTGTGATAATGACCGGTGTTGCAGTGTGTTGCTACCACAACGCGATACTTGTCTCCCCATAACCGTTCGGCGAGCTTCTTCCCGATTTCATGTGCGGTATAGGCGTCCACTTCGTTTTCAGCAAACGATTGATACCCGTGATAGCAAACTCGCTCGCCTTTCTCACCGCACCGACTGAGGTCATCCTTGAACCGCCGGATCGCATTTTGAATATTACAGTTGATTCCGGTCACATACATGAGTTTTTCTGTTTTCATCTCATCAGCCGCATACTCGATTATGTTTTCAACAGCGTGAAGCGCGGCAATCTTTTCCGCTTTTTTCTCTGTCGTCTTTTCGGGATTGGCAGCGTACCGGATCACGTCGTCGACCCTGCCCTTGATAGGCCAGATAGAAGTGACAGCCATCTTATCGACCGTCCGGTGCAAACGCTTTCCACATCGCGTCCTCTATTGCGTCGAGTTCATCAAGCTCCTTTCGGAGTCTCGGAACGTCAAGCAGATTTTTGGTATGCGCGATGCGGAGTATCTGATCGATGTTTGAACCGACACGATTTACCTCGCGGATCAGCTTTGCAAAATCGACTGGCGGTGCATCGTACACGCGGCTGTCCGAAATGATTTTGCGGATGTAGTGCTCCTTTGTCATACCGGACTTACTGACTTTCTTTTCAAATTCAGCAAACTCTTTTTCAGTCAGCCTGAATGACACGTTTCTGCTTCTTTTTCTCAATCAATCACCATCCTTTCCGCGGGGTTTTAGGGGCGGCAGCACCTAACAGGCTGTATTTGGCGTGCCAAATGCGTTGCTTGTGAAGGTATGCCGCCCACTCTCCCCACGGTTGAAATCATCTTTCAATCTGCCTCGGCGGGAGGGTCACAGTAGGTTCGAGATCGCTCATGAGCTTGTCGTAATCGGCTTTTATCATATAGCATTTCTCGATCTTCCAGGCGTTCTCGCCGCGCATATATCCTTCCAGTCTGAGGCAAGGATCTGTCCCGTCAAGGCAAGAACCGTAGATGGAATATCCGCCCATTCCCGACTGATATGCTTTATTGTTCGATGAGATCGCGTAGGTGCGCGACTCTTCGTTGTAGGGCTTATCGAAGCTGTCGGCTGTGAAGACGACGTACCCGACGATAGCGTCAAGGTGTTTGTCATTCACCGAACTGAAAAGAGTCGCCAATTCTGCATAACTCATTTCCTGTTTTGGAGCGGCATCTTCTGCTTCGTAATCCACGTCTACAAAGTTGTCTGCATCAAGTACGTACTCTCCATTTGCCCATCTGTCCGCCACAATCTGTTCCGCTTCCGCCTGACTTTCTGCTTCAACGAAAACTGTCATTTTAGATGTCTCGGTTATCGTTACCTTGTACTCCTTCATCTGACCGCCTCCCGTTCCGGATCATACTTGACTGCGAGGATCTCTCCATTGATTCGTGCAAACCTTTCAGGCATCAGAAACTGTTTCTTGTACTTCTGCATCAGGTCGTCAGGAAGCGATTTGAAGTTTTCCGTTGAGCAGTCGCAGATGAAGAACTTTCCACAGATAATGTCCATCATCTTTCCGTCCTCTCCATAGATGGCACGGTTCGGCTTCGAGCCGTTGATCTTACCTTCATCATCGCAGACAAATACCACAAGATCCGATACTACCGGATAAAATGTTTGGATGCAGTCACAGTCGAGCGCCGCGTACAGTTCTTCAAGGCTTGTCCCGATTTCCTTTTCATATGCTTTCTTTCCAGGTTCAATCATGAGCACTCGAATCGTCTCATTGGGTTCTAATGGAGTTGCCTGCTCGGGATCAAACTCAACTTTATCAAAACCGATGCTGTCGCAGAAATAGAAGCCCGGTTCGAGGTCATCTCCCTCAATGATCTCCACGATATCGGACACGGAAAGCGAACGTCCCCTGTATCCATCCGGATGATCCACATTGAACTTCTGAAAAACGTTCTCAATTCCTTTGCAGTCTACATCGCCGTCAAAAACACAGTCATAAATGGAACTGTCAATATCAGGCGATGACAAGAAATGCTCCCGTTCGTCCATTCCCATAAATGCAGTTCTCTTTTCGTCTCTTCCCATGTTGACCTGATAGATCTTAATTTTCATCATCTTGAAATCTCCCTTCTTTCTCTTTCAATTTTCAAATAGTCGTTGTAATCTTTTCCCATACGAGGCGGGCAATCGATCAGCTCGTATTGGCCTTGCAGAGCATCCATGATTTGTGAAGTCGCTTTGCGCCCGATCTCATCGCTGTCAAGGTGGAAGACGATAACCTCATTATTCGGGTTCCGATCAAGATACGCCTGCAACGCTACCGGTACATTCCGCTGGTTGTCGTCCGTTACATAGACTCCTCCAAGTGACAGGAAATCCATTGTCGGCCATCCGCGTCCCGCTATAATATCCAAAGTGATCGAGCTTAACAGGTCAATGGCAGACTCAAATACACAAACCGTATTCGTTTCCTTCGGCATGGTGATTCGGAATGAATATTGCTTATCACTTCCGTCAAGTTCACGTTTGAACGCAGTAACCGTACTTCTTACAGCTCCGTATCTCGGCAGTCCGTCACGATCCCGACCGACAAAAATACAGTTATGATATTTGGCGTCCTCATACAAGATTCCGTGTTCCTCGCAATAGTCGATTAACTTACCGTAAATCCCGCGGTGCATAAGGTATCGTTTCACCTGGCATATATCCGAATTCAAAGGCGGAAGCTCAAATGCTTTTATAACGTTCTGCTTCTTACTTTGCTTTTGCGGCATCGGGATCGGCTCGTCGCAAAGCAACTCAACAGCATCAGTAAAAGAAAAGCCCTTGACTTTGGTCAAATAGTCAAGAGCGTTTTTCCCGCCAATATGTCGTGAAAACCAGTGCCACAGTCCGTTTGAGTTTGAGATCTTGAGCGAATCATGTTCTTTTGTGCAGTAGCTTTCGTTGCCGATCTTTCGGATATTATCCGGTTCATAGCACTGAAGATATGAAACAAGGTCTATCTGTTTTGCCTTTTTGATCTGTTCAGGAGTCACCCACACTATCACCACCTACTTTCCGATCTCTCTATCATACATCTCTTCCGGCGTAACGCCTGCAGGAGTAATGATGTCATAGATCCGATATCCGAGTTCCATTAGAAAGGTATATACGTCTTCATCGGTGTCGCTGTCTCCGATATACTTCTCTCTCTGCGCTTCGATTTTCATAAGCTTCCCACCGAGAGAAAACAGACCTATCGCAGATCTCAGCGGCAGATCATGGGCAGACAGCACCGACAGTATTCTTCTGTGAAAATAAAGGAGCTCCATCGCCTCCGAAATATGATTCGGATCCAAGCAACGCAGCCCGCTTATATAACAGTCGTATTCTTCTTTCATTTGATCATAAAGCAGATCATTGATTCTCATTTCTTTTGTGATATGCTTTACTCTGTGAATATCAGTCCTCATTAGTCGTCACCTCTTTCCTTTCAGCGGTCATCACGCTCTTCTCTTGCCCTTACGGGCTCTTCTATTTCGTCCTCACGATCATTGTCTACAATTTCGTTCTCGTTCTTGTTCAGGTCGAGCATTGCATTGAGTTCAGCGAGTCGCGCGGATTTTGTTTTCAGTTCTTCCTCGTGAGCGAAAGGCTTATCCAGTTCCGCCTTTGCGTTTTCAAGCTGTACCTTTTCGTTATCGAGTTGGTTCTCACAAGCCGTCTGCTTTTCAGGGAACGAAGCGATCAAGTTGTCGAGACGCTGGATGTTACCGAAGATGTCAGTACCGAGCGGAGTGGTATGCCGCAGTTCGTTCTTCAGCGTGATCTTGTATTCACGGCTGAAGGTATCGAAGAAGAGTTCCATTTCAAACCCGCGATAACTGCCTATCTCGACCGATTCCGGGTTCGTCATTGTTTTGCATACAGCAAGGAGTTCCGTACCTGCCGCCTTTTTGTCGGTAAATGTCTCGCCCTTGATGACCATTGGCGAAAAGCAGTCTTCGTTCGGATGCGTGTTCGCTTCGGCGTATGCAATATCCGCTTTGTACCCGGCGATACGCTGTTCAAGTGAAGCGATCTTCTGGGGTATCTCCTTTAAGATCTTGTCCTCCAAAGCGTAGTGTTGAGACAGGTGATTTGCCTTCAACAGCTTCAAACGAG
>JAEEGL013610723.1_pt1 | contig 11813 bp, 8 predicted proteins | sample 9134231 | NCBI WGS metagenome assembly JAEEGL01 (sample SAMN16246548, study PRJNA631951) | gut metagenome | biome: gut microbiome; feature: rumen; material: fiber-attached | host: Bos | place: Iran: Karaj | collected 2018-10 | reverse complement strand
GGTAATGACATCCATACCTACGATTTCATCTTTCGGACGGAGGCGCATACCACGGACACCCATTGCAGAGCGGCCCATCACGCGAACCTCCTTCTCATTAAAGCGAGTAGCCTGACCAGCAGAGGTAGAAATCACGATTTCTTGCTCACCGGTGGTCTCTTTGACCCACTTAAGTTCATCGCCCTCATCGAGTTTGATTGCGATGAGACCATTAGAACGAATGTTAAAGAAGTCTTTAATGGCGCTCTTCTTGATGGTTCCCTTCTTGGTAGCCATAAAGAGGTAGCCATTCTCACCGGCATCACCCTGTTTGATGATTGCAGTAATCTTCTCTTCTGGATGCATATTAAGCATATTAACAGCAGCCATACCCTTAGCAGTGAGTGATGCCTGTGGCACCTCATAAGCACGAGTTCTAAAGATGCGGCCTTGGTTCGTGAAGAATAAGAGATGATCGTGTGAATTGGCGGTCAAAATCTGCGCAATCACATCCTCTTCCTTCGTAGTCATACCACGCTTACCTTTTCCGCCTCTGTTCTGGCGGCGGAAATCAGCTTGTGGAACACGCTTAATATAGTTTTCGGTAGTAAGAAGAATTACGCTTTCCTCCTCTGGAATCAACTCTTCTTCAGAGAACTTACCGACCTCGTGATTAATAATCTTGGATCTACGAGGATCGTCGTATTTCTCTTTAATTGCAATGAGTTCTTCCTTAACGACGCGGAGGACTTCCTTCTCATCAGCCAAGATAGCTTCGAGTTTCTTGATAAGTTCGTGGAGTTCCTTGAGTTCTTCCTCAATTTTATCGCGCTCGAGTCCTTGGAGACGGCGAAGTTGCATCTGAAGAATAGCGTTCGCCTGAATCTCGGATAAGCCAAACTTAGACATGAGTTGCTTATCAGCATCATCATAAGAGGCACGAATAACTTTAATGACCTCATCGATGTTATCAAGAGCAATCTTCAAACCTTCGAGGATATGAGCACGTTCTTTTGCCTTACGAAGATCAAACTCAGTTCTGCGGCGAATCACCTTCTGGCGGTGCTTAATGAATTCAGCAAGAATCTCTTTAAGACCGAGAATACGAGGCTGAATACCGTCAACGAGTGCAAGCATATTGTAGTGGAAAGTGGTCTGAAGCGGAGTAAGCTTGTAAAGTTGGTTCAAAATCTTCTTCGGGAAGGCATCTTTTTTAAGCTCAACTACCACGCGTACCTTACCACGAGCAGACTCATCCCTAGCGTCGGCGATATGATCAAGTTTCTTAGCCATCACGAGATCGCGGACCTTATCAATGAAATCTTCCTTGCTCATACCGTAAGGGACCTCTGTAATTACGATGTTGTAGCGGCCATTCTTGCGCTCTTCAATATTAGCAACGGCACGAATCGTCACAGAACCTTTACCGGTAGCATAGGCTTGTTTCATCGGTGCACCACCGTAAACTTCAGCGCCAGTTGGGAAATCTGGACCCTTTACATATTTCATCAATCCCTCAAGAGAGATTTCTGGATCATCAATCTGAGCCACGGTAGCATCAACCAACTCACCAAGATTGTGTGGTGGAATGTTGGTAGCCATACCCACGGCAATACCCATCTGACCATTCAAGAGAATGTTTGGCACAGCCGCTGGCAAAACTGCTGGCTCTTTCTCTGTACCATCGAAGTTATCGCGAAAATCAACAGTTTCCTTCTCAATATCAGCAAGAAGCTCAGCGCCTACCTTATCGAGGCGAGCCTCGGTATAACGTGAAGCAGCGGCTTCATCACCATCCATCGAACCGAAGTTACCCTGACCTTCAACGAGCGTATAACGCATCTTCCAAGGTTGAGCAAGGTTTACCATTGCATCGTAAATCGAAGAATCACCGTGTGGATGATACTTACCCATAACCTCACCGACGATACGTGCAGACTTTACGGTAGCATGTGGAGCGCGCCAGCCGTTCTTGTTCATTGCATAAAGAATACGGCGGTTTACTGGTTTGAGACCATCGCGCACATCTGGAAGTGCACGGTCGACGATCACGGATAGAGAGTAGCGAAGGAAGTAATCTTCCATCGTGTTCTCTACTGAGCGATATTCGATACCATCTTCAATTACCGCAAGACCATCATCGGATTTAACAACATCACCTTCGGCAACTTCTTCAGCAGCCTCAGTAGCTTCCTCGGAGACATTCTCTTCTGGAGCTTGAATATCTTTTTCTTCCTCAGGTTTTTCGTTCATTCCGCTGAGGTCGATATGCTTTCCTTCATCATTCTTTGCCATGTTGCCTCCTTAAAAGTCCAGGTCATCAAGGTCAACTGATGCTGCCCTTGCCTGAATAAAGTTTTTACGTAGGTCTGCCTGATCGCCCATCAGTTTCGTGAAGATTGCATCGGCCTTTTCAGCATCTTCAATATTAACTCTAATCAGTACACGATTTTCCGGATTCATTGTGGTTTCCCAAAGTTGAGATGCATCCATCTCACCGAGACCCTTAAAGCGTTGCTGTGCGGTATATCCTGCCTGTTTGAAGCGTTCAGCTTCTTCGTCGATCTTCGTGCCAGCAGCTTTTCTCTCTTCGATTTTCTTCGTCAAAGTCTCTTCAAGAGCTTGTTCGTCGTAAATATAATCAATCTTACGTCCGTTACCAGTACCTTTAATGAGACCAAATAGAGGCGGTTTAGCAAGATAAACATGTCCACCCTTAATAATCTCTGGCATGTAGCGGAAGAAGAATGTAAGTAGCAGCGTTGAAATATGTGAACCATCAACATCGGCATCGGTCATGAACACAATCTTGTTATAACGAAGACCGTCGATATTAAACTGGTCACCAATTCCTACACCAAGACCCTTAATAAGGGATACTAGCTCAGCATTGGCAAGCATCTTATCAAGACGAGCACGCTCGGTATTAAGTACCTTACCACGGAGTGGCAAGATTGCCTGAATCTTAGAGTCGCGACCTTCCTTGGCGGAACCAGCTGCGGAGTTACCCTCTACGATGAAGAGCTCACAGTCCTCAGCGTTCCTAGAGGAACAGTCGGCAAGCTTAGATGGTAGATTAAGACCATCAAAGGCGCCTTTACGAATAACGTTATCGCGGGCAGCACGGGCAGCCTTGCGAGCGCGGGCAGCAAGCGTAGCTTTTCCCACAATCTTTTTCGCAATCGCTGGGTTTTCCTCAAGGTAGTAACCAAAGTACTCAGTCATTACCTTATCAACATAGCCACGAATCTCTGGGTTGCCAAGCTTGTTCTTGGTCTGACCTTCGAATTGTGGATCTGGAAGTTTCACCAAGATAACAGCGGTAAGACCTTCCTTGATATCATCGCCAGTGAGGTTATCTTCTTTCTCTTTAAGAAGACCGTTCTTGCGGGCATAATCATTAACTGTGCGAGTAAGACCAGTACGGAAGCCAACTACGTGCATACCACCATCAGGGGTAAGAACGTTGTTTGCGAATGGTTTCAAGATTTCAGAGAAAGTGTCATTATACTGAAGGGCAATTTCCACCTCAGAATCTTCAACTTTCTTCTCTACATAAAAGATATCGTCGGAAAGGACTTCCTTGCCGTTATTAAGACGCTTAACATAGCTTCTAATTCCCCCTTCAAAGTAGAAGGATTCGTGAGCGCCGTCACGCTCATCTTTAACAGTAATTAAAATTCCCTTAGTAAGATAAGCTTGGTGTCTAGCATAGCTTGATACCCAGCTGTAATCAAAAGTAGTTGTTTCTTTAAAAATGGTCGGATCTGGATAGAAAGTAATCGAAGTACCAGAGGTACGTGGTGCTCCTTTTGTAACTTGAAGATCCATCGTGGTTTTACCGGTATCAAACTCGATATGGTGAGTCTTGCCATCCCTGTAAACCTCCGCAATCATGTGCGTAGAAAGTGCGTTTACAACTGACGAACCTACACCGTGAAGACCAGATGAAACCTTGTAACCACCGTCACCAAACTTACCACCTGCATGTAGCACTGTAAGCACTGTTTCAAGAGTAGATTTACCAGTTTTCGGGTGAATATCCACTGGAATACCACGCCCATTATCGTCGACTCTTACACCTCCGTCAGATAGGATCGTAATGTCAATTTTATTTGCATACCCCGCAATCGCCTCATCGATCGAATTATCGGCAATCTCCTTGATAAGATGATGAAGACCATCATACCCAGTCGAGCCAATGTACATACCAGGACGTATTCTGACAGGTTCTAGTCCCTCGAGCACTCGAATCTCAGACGAATCATAAGCTTCCGCTTTATCGGCCATTTTTAGTACCTCAACTTATAAAATATACCCTTTAATTATACATATTATAGATATATTTACAACCCCCTAAGCACCCCTTATATAGGCTCCTACGAGCTCATAGGAGGCTCTACAGGCCCTTCTTCGCTCTGAGCCGCATCATTTTGCCTTTTCTTCACCCACTCGTCTAAAAAGCCCCTCTCCGCGTCTTGTGCGGCTATTTCTTGCTCGGCTTCCGCCTCCTTTTCGCGCTCCGCCGCGTTCCAGCGATTCTGAATCTCCTGTTCCACCTCTGCACGACTGCGACCATACTTTGCAGCAGTGTATTCCTTGAGCCTCTTCATGAGTTCTTCGTTTGGTTCACCCATTGGGCGAGGCAAGTTCATCGTAAAGGCAGCCGAAGGCATGCCAAACATCATCACCTTACAGATAGCGGCGTGATTTGGCGTCTTGGTAAGATCTTCTGCCGTAAAGGTTGGCGAGAAGGCCTTCACCATGAGATCTGCATCAGTTACACCGACACGACCACAGATGATTGTACCGACGTTACCAAGAAGTGCTTCCCTAATCTTATCAGTAAGCTGAGTCATAAACTGGTTAGCTACGATAAGGTTAAGGCGATACTTACGAGCCTCAGATAGGATTGACTCAAAGCTATCTGTTGCAAAGTTCTGGAACTCATCTACATAGAGACAGAAGTCCTGGCGTTGATCTTCAGGGGTATCTGCCCTACTCATAGCCGCTTGTTGGAACTTCATCACGAAGATCATACCAAGGAGGTTAGCGTTAATATCACCAAGACGACCCTTAGAGAGGTTCACGAGGAAGATCTTCTTATTGTCCATAATCTCGCGAATATTGAAACCAGATTTAGTCTGACCCAAAATATTACGCATGATAGTATTCGAAAGGAATGGCCCCCACTTAGAGGTGAACCAAGTGATAACTTCACCAGCATCGTTAGACTTCTGAGAGGCTGGGAATTCCTTAGTCCAGTAATCGAAGACTGCTTTATCTGTTACATATTTAAGCTTAGACTTCACGAACTCCGGATCAGTGAAGCATTGAGGAATATCGACGAAAGTTGCCCCATGAGGATCAGACATTAAGAGAAGCGCCGCGTTACGGAACATATGCTGACCACGAGGACCAAAGAAGCCTTGGTTGGTAGGGTCAAAGAGACTCTGAAGCATATTAATACCCTCTTGCACAATGAAGTCCTTCTGATCCGGATCGGTAAATTCAAACATGTTCATGCCGACTGGATGTTCGATATCGGCTGGATCAAAGTAAATAATATCGTCAATTCTCTCTTGTGGTACACGCTGGAGCAATGCTTCTACTGCATCACCGTGCGGATCAATAAAGGCAAAACCACGACCATCACACATATCCTGGAAGGCAATATTCTCGAGAAATACGGATTTACCCATACCAGTTTGACCAATTACATACATATGACGGCGCCTATTATCATCGTCAAGCCAGATTTCCTTCTTTACGCCACGGAATTCGTTAGTACCAAGAAGTACGCCCTCTGTTGCAAGCTTAGCAGGACCATCCACCTGTTTAGTAAGCTGACGCTCAACCTGCGAGTTTGGAATAGCATTTTGTTCTGGCAAATGGAAGACCGACGCAAGCTCCACGCTGTTCAAAATATTTGAACGGGTTTTCAAGGGGAAAAACCTAAAAGTGAAGTCTACGACAAGCTTCTTAACATCCTTGAATACATTTATTTTAAAACCATTCAGAGTCGGCGAATCAAACTGAGAGAAGGCAGAAGCTACACCACTTACAATTGCCTCTGAACGAGGTTGATTTGGCGAGCTCGCAATAATTCTAATCAAAGTCTCAAAGGCTGGGAATTTCATCTTATTCCCCACCGCCGTCACCTCATCCTGTTTAATACTCGTAACCGTGCTCGATTCATCCTTCTTTTCATGTTCTTCTGGTACCTCAAACGGCGCACGAATAATATCCATAGCATATGAACCAATATTTGCGCCAATGCTCTTTTTCTTTTTACCTTTTTGGGTGTCTTCAATAAAAAGTTTACCCGCAGAACTCCATTTAGTATCCGCCGGACGAATCAAAACTTGTACAGCCGCACCTTCACCTTTATTTAATGAAGACAATGCATTAAGGATTGCCATACTAGCATCACGACGCGTATCTTCATAGGTAGCAATCGGATAATAAGGTTCCTTTTTAAGGGATAGTTCCGCACCGGCCACACCATTCATACCACCAATTTCAGAGAAAATATTAGCCTCCTTCTTAATCTCGAGGCGAGCAGTTGGATAAGCCGCCTGTACAGCTTGCCTAACTGTCTCAACAAGCACTGAAGGAACTACCGCATAGTACTTAATCAAACCCTCGGCAGCAATAATCTCAAAAGAGAGATGCCTCTGCCCATAGATTTTTACACTCATATTGCGCTTCTTGTAGGTAGAAGAAAGAATCGAATACATCACCTGTGCCTGAGAAATAATCTCATTCGAAAGATCACGTTCATCCCTACCTCCCTGCTGAATATCGTCCGTAGAAGGTGGAAGATGGATTAGCATTGGTACCATCTTGAGGCCACGCTCATATTTCTTAGCCTTCCTAGCGGCCGAAATCCTCGAATAGGCAATAATTGCCGCCACAATCGCGATTACAACAAGCCCAATTATTAGAACTACCACCCAAGTATCCATTATGAACCCACCTTTACTCCGTAATTAGTATCTACTGTCGTTTCCGCAACGTTACTAAACTCTTCATAAAAAGCCTTTGGCCCCATCTGGTCAAGAAGATTCATAGCTGCATCCATCTTCGTAACATCAGCAGCACTAAGACCGTCTTTGAGATTAACGCCCTTCTTTAAAGACTCAAGAACATTTCCCTGCGGAGCCTGCTGAGCTTGTATTTGTGGAGCTTGCACCTGTGGCCGCTCTTGCATTTGAGGCATTTGCTGCATATTTGGCATCTGCATTTGCGTCTGTTGTACCTCTGGGTGCATCATAGGCTGTTGTATTACCTGCTCTGGCGTTATCTGCCCCGGATACATCTGGTATTGTGGCATCTGCTGGAATTGCTGAGCCTGGTCATGCATTGGTTGCCCCTGTACTGGTGGTATTTGATATCCGTTAAACTGACCATTAGTCGGTGACATCTGCTCTGGCATCTGTTGTGCCTGATAAGCATTAACCGCGCCAGCGCCAAAACTTTGCGCCGCCTGTATTGAAGCATTCGGCATAAGATTACCATTCATCTGATTAGCATCGCCAAACTGAGGCGCTACCCGACCATTCTGCGCAGCATGACCATTATCCATATGCTTATTTTATCACTATTTAAACTTTTTTGCACACTAGAAATTCGGTCAAAAGTATAAAAAGTCCAATTAGAGTAAGCGTCCAGGCATTTATTGCCCCAAAAGAACGCGCCATCAAGATCATTACTGGCCCAAAGCTACAAACTGCAGAGTAAAGATAATCTTTTCCCCTGAATGTTTGCCTCCTTAAGGCTAAACTATAAAAGATTTTCATGAAAAAAGTCGCCATGCAAAACACGACGACATAGAGAATCGTAAAGAATAATAACACGCCGAATGGACCTATCTCGGTCGGAGAAGTCATGGTTAGCATGAGAAAAATTGCTACAATACCCGCTATACATACTGTTGCAAGAATTCCGTTATGCTTATTCATAACCTTATTATAGCATAGTTATTATCCCCCAAGATTTATAAGGTACATTCCCCCTTATTCCCCCTTGTCGTAATTTACTATAGGCATACCACCTATCTCGTCCCCCTATTCCCCTGATCCCCCGTGTGGTCCCCAAATTTATTGGAGTAGAGTTTGTGGAGTATTTAGGAGAGAAAAGCAGGTGAAGTTATCCGGCACATATATAACATTACTTTAAGCCGCAACTTTGATTCCCGCTTTTCCCTATTGACCGCTTCACGTTTAGTGAAGCATTGATCCTTACTAGTTTTACATTGCTGTAATTCTAGCGCGCTCTACGCTAAGTTTTAGCGGAGCTCTGGGTAATTCCTAATTGTGTAATTTATGGCTAGAAATTACCTTTTTGCCCGCCAAATGATCCTAACCCGAGCTAAGTTATTTGCTTTAGAATCATATTTTTCTCTTTTTAATTTTCAATGTTTGTGTTCGTCTTTTTGGACTAACTTCATATTAGCATAAATAATTTATTTATTCAAGCCATAAGCGCCAAAAAACCGTTGTATTTTTTACAACGGTCATATCTATAGGCTCCCTGTACAAAAATATTGTACAAATTGTTGTATTTTTTACAACAATCAGGCTCTTTCCTGCTATTATTCACCGTCATTTTTATGTTTTTGTTGTAGATTCCACAACAAAAGTTCGAACAATTAAATTATTTTTCCGAACATACGCATTTCGATATATTCACACCGATTCTGTCGCGCGAATAGTATAATAGTCGCAAAGGAACACTATTATGGATCTATTAAAAATCGAAAAATTTATCGACAAACAAAAAGTCAGCTTCATCTGCTCTATTGATGAAGATAGTTACCCAAATGTCAAAGCTATGCTAAAACCACGTAAAAGACTCGGCCTTAAAGAGTTTTACTTCTCTACTAATACCTCATCCATGCGTGTCAAACAGTACAAGAAAAATCCATGCGCCAGCATCTATTTCTATCATAAGGGCCTCGTCAAATATACCGGCGTAATGCTTAAAGGTAAGATGGAAGTCTTAACCGACCAACAGTCGAAAAATCAGATATGGAAGCGAGGCGATACTCTGTTTTATAAAAAAGGTGTCACGGATCCAGACTACTGCGTCCTAAAGTTTACTGCCGAAAGTGGCCGTTACTATTGCGATTTAAAGACCGCAAACTTCAAAATCAACTAATTAGATATGGCCACGAAGGCCATATTTTTTATAAAATCTGCATAAAAATACGTATAATTGAGCCACATTTTTTAATTGCCTTTTTATATCCATTAGCGCACCCACAAAACATAAAAGTTATTCAAAAAATAAAAATTTTGTCCAGGTTTTTAGCAAAAAATATTCACAAATGACTGTGGAAAACTTTCGAAAAAAATACAAAAATTGTTCAAAAAAAGTGTTGACATAAGCGTTTTTTCACGTTATTATAGAGGTAGCTTTTGAATAAAAAAATTATTCAAAAGGCAAAAACAAAAATATAGCCAAAATAACTCCACACTCTACGTAGAAGACCGGTTTTCCTCGCAGTTACCGGTCTTCTTCTTTGTTTTAAAACTATTAAAGGATCCAAAAATCCACAAAAAAGAACCCGAAATGGGTCTTTTTTATATCAAACAAATTGGTGGAGCTGCCGGATACTGCCTCCGGGTCCGAGTTATCACTGGGATATCATTCTACGTGCATAGTTTCCTGTTTCATCTCGGCAAATATCATCAGCTGCAGTAAACGAAACTGATAAACGCCATGACTAAATTTTCGAGCCATCTCTTGTCGATTAGATAACCTTATTCCCGTGATATGATAATTCGGCCTCTACGGAATCTTAAAACCGAACCAGCCTATTAAATTAGATTAGGCATAAGCTGGCATGTACATAACATGCGCAGTTTTTGTGTTTTTAGCACTTATTTAATACTTACGGTATTCAATCGGCACGCCTGATATCTGTTAATAATCCGTCTAAGCTTTGTCAGCCCCAACTAACCTCATTATAGCGTACTCTCTCTATAAAATCAAGATAGTGCTCTGCTTATTTCGTCAACCCCACCAACGATCTCTCAATCCGCTCCGCTTATCTTGTCAACCCCTCCCGTGCCCAACATATATCAAGGGTTGCAGAATCAAAACCAAGATGCTACGAACACCTCATGACAACCAAAATATTTTCTTGTATCCCCTATGGCTTTGAGGGAAGAATCGTAGAAGTCGAAGCCGATTCAAACCATGGCCTCCCGGCATTCAATATCGTTGGTATGGCCAACAAAACCGTAAATGAAGCCAGGGAGCGCGTCAGAAGCGCCATCATGAATTCTAAGTTACGCTTCCCTGACCAGAAAGTCACTATAAATCTTGCTCCAGCTGACCTCCAGAAAGACGGCTCTTATCTCGATCTTCCCATTGCCCTCTCGATTCTCACCTTATCTCAGCACCTACTTCCAGAGGACACCAAAAACCGACTATTCGTCGGTGAACTCTCTTTAGATGGCCATCTTCGCCCCTTAAAAGGCATTATCAATATCGTCGAGACCGCCAAGAAACAAGGACTACAAGAGGTATATATCCCAATCGACAACCTGAAGCAGGCCTCCCTCGTTCAAGGCATCCCTATTTATGGCGTAGAAGACATTCAGAGCCTCATTTTGCACCTTCGCGGCATTAGGCGCCTAAACACCCACGCGGAGCCACAAAACGGCCAAAAATCGCCAAATACGAGCCCACAGGAGCCCGTTTTAGACCAAGTTTACGGCCAAAGCCTAGCCAAACGCGCCCTCGAGATTGCCATCGCCGGGCACCACAATTTCCTCATTTCTGGCCCTCCAGGGGCCGGCAAAACCATGCTCGCAAGAGTGGCTCAGAATCTTCTTCCCGATCCGTCCCCGGAAGAACAGATCGAAATCACCAAAATCACCTCTTTATCCGGCCAAAACACTAGTGAGATCATCACGCATCGCCCCTTCCGCCATCCTCATCACACCGCCTCAATTTCTTCAATCATCGGTGGTGGCGCCCTAGCAATCCCTGGCGAAATCTCACTTGCCACCAAAGGCATTCTCTTTCTCGACGAAATCCCTGAATTTAAGCGTGAAACTCTGGAAGCCCTCCGCCAGCCCCTCGAAGACAAACAAATCACCATCTCAAGACTCAATCAAAAAATCACCTATCCCGCCGACTTTATGCTTATCGCCACCATGAACCCCTGCCCTTGTGGCTACTACGGCGACCCCACTCACGAATGCAAATGTTCCGAGCTCCAAATTCAAAACTATCAGAAAAAGCTCTCTGGGCCCCTGTTTGACCGCATCGACCTCAATATCAATGTCGAAAAAGTCAAAAATACCGACTTATTAAATGCCAAAATAACAGAGACCAAAGAGCATGCCGTTGTAAAATCTACAATCGCCCACGCCATCGAAACCCAAATCGAACGTTACCATAACTCTACCTCTAGAAATGGCACTATTTCTAGCACTCAAGTAGTCGAAGTGCTAACGCTTACTCCTGCCGCCAAGCGTCTCCTCAATAGTGCTTCTTCTTCTCTCAATCTCTCCGCCCGCTCCTACTTCAAGACTATCAAGGTCGCTCGTACCATTGCCGACCTCGAAAATTCGCCCGAAATCACCTCAAATCACATCGCCGAGGCTCTCACATTCCGAAAACGCTAAAATTCCCACATTTTCCCCTATTTTTCGCTTGCATTTTAACCGCTTCTTTGCTATAATTCATAACAGGTTAATTCAAGAGAAGGAGATCACCATCAAAAACACAGTATCACGCACCAAACTCAACGGAGAAATCCGTTATCCCGAAGTTCGCGTAATCGGTACTAATGGTGAACAGCTTGGCATTATGTC
>JAEEGL013042668.1_pt1 | contig 11813 bp, 10 predicted proteins | sample 9134231 | NCBI WGS metagenome assembly JAEEGL01 (sample SAMN16246548, study PRJNA631951) | gut metagenome | biome: gut microbiome; feature: rumen; material: fiber-attached | host: Bos | place: Iran: Karaj | collected 2018-10 | reverse complement strand
TTTTAAATAAAATTGTTATTAATAACATGAATTATATGGATTCTTCAATTGAATATAATAATTCAATATTTGTTATTAAAAATGTTTTAAAACCAATTTTATATGTCTTTATTATATATATCATTTTTATTGATTTGGACGCGCATATATTTTTATCAAATAAAGTTAAAAAAATGATTGAAAAATAATAAAAAAGAGCTTATAATACACTATTAACAGATGGGTAAATAAACTATTTGTTGACAAAATAGTGTTTTTTTGTTATAATATAGGCCATATTTACGAAGGGGGTAAATTAATTATGGAAAAAAACAAATTTGATCGCAATGCTTTTCTTGAAAGAAGAAAAGAAATTATGAAAGAACTAAGACCATTATATAAGAAATATGATGAGTTAGTTAGTATTAATGCACCAATTGAAAAAAGAAATGCTATCGCTAAAAGAATAAACTTTTTAGTAGAAGGAGTTAATGAAATTGATGCAGCATTAGCAGCAGAGTCAAAACTTGAAGTAGATAAAGAAGAAATTGTAGAAGTTGACAAAACTTCTGGTAGTAAAAAGAAAGGACTTAGAGCAATTGCTATCGCATTAGCAGCAGCATCAGGATTTGCTATAGGATATGGAGTTAAATTACCAAAAAGTTGTACTAATAGTAAAACTGCAAGTGTAGATAGAACTGTTGAAACAAACACTGTAGAAGATAAGGTAGTAATTGCAGCATCTTTAACTGAAGCTGAAAAATCATTAATGAATAATGATAATAATGTAATACCTACACCTTTTGTTAGAACTACACCAACAGTTGCTCCAACAGCAGTGCCAACAGCAACACCTGCTCCAACAGCAGTGCCAACAGCAACACCTGCTCCAACAGCAGTGCCAACAGCAACACCTGCTCCAACAGCAGTGCCAACAGCAACACCTGCTCCAACAGCAACACCTGCACCAACAGCAGTGCCAACAGCAACACCTGTACCAACACCAGCAGTTGTACTTGGAGATATTACTAATGAAGAAGATGTTGAAAAAGCTGTAAATAGAATTTATGAAAAAGATTTAAACTCAATGATAGCTGGTTTAAATGATCCTGCATTTGAAATGCAAGTATCTAGAGAAGATATTGCTGATATTGTAAGATTTGTTAATGGTGAACTTCCATTAAATAGAAAGTATGATAGTAATACTTTTGGTGAACTTGCTAGTAAATTTGTATATGTATATGGTGCTCAAGGTTCTCATGACAATGAGTTGTATCCAGTACATTATGAATATCTTACTAATGATAATTCTGCATTAGCTAAATATTGTAGAAGTTATGATGAAATTTATAATTTGATTGCTGAATATAGAAAAGCTGGAAATGTTGATGGATTTATAGAACAAGTTGGTGTATTAACATCTAAACTATATAATGAATGGCATCTATTTGGAATGTATGGTGGATTTAATCCATACTTATTCAATAAAGAACAACGTTTCTTAGCATTTAATGCTGCAGTAGGAAGATATGCAAATTATGTTAAAGAATATTTAATTTCAAATGGTTTAACAATATGTATTCCTACATGTTATGAAGTTGATCCAGTAACATTTGAAGTATCAGGAGAAGGAAAAATGGTTGAAACTCGTGATATATATGAAGCAATGTTATATGGAACTAGTAAAAATAATGAAATATCAATTGTAGTAGGAACGGATGTATTTAATCCAAATGCTATGGTTGGTCAAGATTTAATTAGTGTATTAAATGAAAAAGCTGAAAGTAATGTTAAGGTTTTAAAATAATAGAAGGGGGTAAAAAATATGTATAGTGGAAATAAAAATGGATTTAGTATTATTAAATTATTACTATTTTGTTTATTATTCTTATTCTTTATGTTCCTAGTAATGTGGATTGTAAAGAAAAGTGCACCAAATCTTGATCCTATATATGATAGTATCTTTAGAGATAACATTAATAATATGCAAGATGCTGGTGAAGCATACTTCACTAATGATAAGTTACCAACTGAAATTGGTGAAGAAGTAAAAATCACTCTTCAAGAAATGCTAGATAAAAATTATATTCTACCATTTACTGATAAAAATGGTGATGCTTGTAATTTAAATGATTCATATGTTTTAGTAGTTAAAACTAAAGATGGATATGAATTAAGAACTTACTTAAAGTGTGGTAATGAAGCACATCAATTAATTAAAGTGTTAGGTTGCCATGATTTATGTGATAGAGATTGTAATAAAGAAAAAGTTTGTACAAGAGAGAAGATAACACAATATCAATTCTATAAACTAAATAAAGTAACAAAAACATCATATAGTTGTTCTGAAGGTAAATTAAGTGGAAAGAATTGTATAATTAGTTACGTTGATAAACAAAAAGCAACAGTTAAAACAAGTACTAAGACAGAATCAAAAACTGCAGAAACTGTTACTACTAAAAAACAAGTTACTACTGAAAAGACTAGCATTAAAGTTGACGTACCTGTTACTAAAACTGTAGTAGCTGAGAAAAAAGAAAAAGTAGACGACAAAGTTAAAATAGATAAAGTATATACTGATTCAAAGAAAAGAGTAGAAACTAATTGTGTAGATGAAAAAATAAAGGATCCAAATTGTAAAGTTCAATGTGTTCCTACATATGTAAATGGAATTTTACAAGATGTATGTAATACATGCGGATATGTAACTCATAAAAAGTGTACTGATACAGATGTTTGGTATTGTCCTGATTCATATAAAACTGAAGGTAGTGGTTCAAATATAAAATGCTATAAGAATGTGTATAGTTGTCCATCAGAATCTACTGATCACAGTGGTTCAGGATCATCATTAAAATGTTGGCATTATAAAGTAACACAACAAGGATCAACAACATATAGTTGTCCAAGCAATGCAACACATCATAGTGGTTCAGGATCATCATTAAAATGTTGGTATTATAATTACACTTATAGTTGTCCATCAACAGCAAATTATAGAGAAGGAAGCGGAAGCAGTTTGAAATGTTATACAATTACATCATCATCTAAATGTGATACTGCAAATGGATGGACTTTAAAAGATGGAAAATGTTATAAGACAACTACAACTAAGAAAGAAGTTTGTCCAAGTGATTATAAACTTTCAAATCATTATTGTACAAAAGATGCTACTAAGACTGTAAAAGCAACTTCTAAAAAAACAACTAGTACTAAGAAAGTATATAAATGGAGTAAGAGTGAAACATTAAAAGGATGGACTAGAACAGGTAAGACAAAAGAAACTGAAGGAAAAGAAGTTTGTGAGTAACAAACTTCTCTTTATTATAATTGAAAAATAATTACTAAAATGATAGAATATTATTGATAAATATTTATGAGGTGTATTATGGCAAAATTAGAAAAAAAAGTAAAAAAAAGTAAAGTAGTGGAAAAAGAAGAATCTAAAAAGATTGCAAAAAAGGAATCATTTCTAAAAAGATTTCATGCGTGGTGGATAGTTGGATTTATATTACCACCACTTGGATTATTTTTATATCTATTATGGAAAAAGAATAGAAAAAATGATGCGAAGAGTGCTGGAACAGGAGCACTAATATCTACAATAGTATGGTTATTTATTGGTCTTTCTTTTTTGATTAATACAAATAGTGAGCCTAAAGAAGAAAAAACTATATCTAAATGGTTAGAAGAATATAATAATGGTGAAACTTTAGTAACTGTTATTGCTAGTTCAACTTGCCCACATTGTAAAAATTTAAAACCAATAATTACAGCATCTTCAAATAAATATGGATATAAATTATATTTTTTTGAAGCAGATACATTATCTGAAGATGAATATAAGATATTATCGACAACAGTTGAATTAAAAGGTTATGAAGGATATGTTCCATATGTATTTACAATTGTTGATAAAAAATTAACTAATTCTACAACTGGTGAAATGTCAGATACTGAATTAACTAAATTTTTAAAAGAAGCAAAAGTAATTAAGGACTAATTGATAGTCCTTTTTATTTTCATAAGTTGAATAAAAGTATTTAAAATGATAAAATTAATTAGAGGAGTAGTATGAAAAAGAAGTTAATAATTACTATTATTGTATTTTTAACTGTGGTAGTGTTAAAATACACATTTTCTAATTATGATATAAAATATAAAGTAGATGGTTATGAAGTTAAGAGTAATTTATATTATCACAGATTATATACTGAAATAGCAGGTAAATACAATTTTGATATCTATACAAACAGTAAAAAAAAGATAATTATAAAGAGAGTAAACAGCATAAACATTGATAATTATGAATGTATAATTCCAATTATAAATGGCATAGATACTTATCCTCTTTGTTATGATACAAATGAGAAAACTAATATAGATTATTACTTAATTGATAATGATATATTAAACGAATATAAAAGTAATGTACAAACAAATGATAAAAAAGATAAAGATTATGTTTTTTATAATAATCTGAAAAATAATGTATATATAGCTCTTTGGACATATAAAGGGTATACTATTATGGATAATAATGGTTATAAAAATATTACATTATTTGATAAAGATAGATATGATAATGATCTAGCCTATCAGATAGATAATAGAATATATATGCCTAATTATAATATGGAACATGAATTTAATGAATTATATAGTTTTGATATTAAAAATGGTAATTACTATAAGATACCTCTAACTAAAAAAATCGATTATGACTCTTACATAGTAGGAAATATTGGAAAAAAAATATATTTGTATGACAATAAAAATAGTAAATTATATGAAATTAATATAAAAAATGGAAAAATAAAAACTATAGGTAGTAGTGAAAATGGATATGTTAAGTATTATAACGGTAAATTCATAACTTGCAGTAAGAATGATTACAAGATTGATAAAGTGAAAATTACAGAAGAAGAAAAATCAAATTACATTTATGAATCAGATATTGCTACATATAAAATGTTTAAAGATAATAAAGATATTAAATCAAAGATAGTAGATAATAAAATAGATATTATTAAAGAATACAAAGATGATATGTATTATAAATATAAAGATATTTTCTATGTATATAATCCAAAATTTGGAAGTACAAAAATATTTTATGATTCTGAATTATCATTTAATAATTCCAAATCTATATTTGTTTATATTGATTAGCAAATTATTAGAATAAACATATAATAGAATAGGTGATTATATGTTTGCAAATACTAAAATAGAAAGTCCATATTATTATATATATGAGATTAAAAAAGGGGATACATTATATAAGTTATCAAAAGAGTTTAATGTAAATACTATGTTATTATCTGAGTTAAATGGATTAAATATTGATGATTACATATATCCTGGACAAATGGTATTAATACCAAAAAAAGATGTAAGTTATTATATTACTAAAGAAGGAGATACATTGAAATTAATTAGTAAAACATTTAATGTCAGTGAAGAGGAAATAATAAAAAATAATGAAACTATATATGTACTACCTGGACAAATGATTTACTACAAAAGATAAAGACTACTAGTCTTTTTTTTTATATAGTGTTATAATTTTTATAGTAGGGAGTTGGTTAGATTGATAATAAGAAAACCATATGCTTTCTTAATTAAACATTTTAGGCTAATACATGGTCTTCTTTTTGCTATATTAATTTATACATCAATTAAAACATTTGGAATATACTCATTTTTCAATGATTATGCAATTAAGCACTATTTTACTAACTCTATGACTTTAGTAAGTGAACACATTTCTACTTTAATGTATATTTCGTGTATACTAATAATTCTATTATGTACAGTTATCTATTATCTTTTATCATTTAAAAATAAAAAAAGGGGAGTATATTTATTAACAGCTATATATGCTGTAATAATGATTGGCTTTTATATATATATATCTTATGTACTAAAAGGACTAATAACTAAAACGCTAAACGTAGAAACAGTAAGAGCACTTAGAGATATATCTATGATTGTGGTAATTCCACAAATATTATTACTATTTCTATTTTTAACAAGAGCATTAGGATTTAATTTAAAACAATTTGATTTCAAAAAAGATATGGAAGACTTGAAAATAGAAGCAGCAGATAATGAAGAAGTCGAGTTGACTATTGGCAATAATGCTTATATTTATAAAAGATATTTAGTCAAATGGCATAGATTATTAGGTTATTTTGTTCAAGAAAATAAATTTTTCCTAACGGCATTATTATCTGCGGTTTTACTTGGAGTTTCCTTAACCATTTATTTTAATATAAAAGTATATAATGTTAAATATGACATTAGTAAAGAAATATATGCTAATGATTTATGGTATAAAGTAAAAAATGTTTATATAACTAATAAAGATATTAGTGGAAGAATTATCGATTCTACAAAGTATTATGTAATAGTTAATGTTAATATAAAAAATAAAAGCAAATTAAATCATTCACTATCATCAGAATTATTTAGACTATATGATGGAGTAGAAGTGCTAACTCCTAAGTATAATATGGATAAACAATTTACTGATTTTGGTAATATATTTTCTCCACATGATATGAAGGCCACCACAGAAGAAAATACCAATGTTATTTTTGAAATAGAGAAGAAAAGACTAAAAAGCGAATACTTATTTAAAATAAGTAATGTAGATAATCCTAAGAGTAGTTCGTCTAATAATAAATTACAGTATAGTGATATTATTATAAATCCAATTAATGTAGATGAAACTACTGAGGGATATAATTATCGATTACAAGAAAATATAGATTTAAGTAATACTCTTTTAAACAAAAGTAGTATTAAAATAGAAAGCTATAGTATTGGTGATAGTTTTAAAGATAGTTACAATTATTGTTTAAATAATGATTGTTATGATAAATCTTTCATAATTGCACCATTAAATGTTGAAAAAAATAGTATTTTAAAATTAAATGGGACATATACTATCGACAATGATATTTATTTAAAAAAACATCTTAACAATTTAAGCAGTATATTTGAATATTTTGGCATAATAAGATATAGATATCAAGGAGAAGTATATAATGACAAGATAAATAAAGCTAGTGTTATATATGAAAGAGAACAGAATGCATATTTTGAAGTTTCAAATAAGGTATCTCAAGCAAATAAAATTGAATTAATATTAACAATTAGGGGCAAAATCATTACAATTATCTTGAAATAGTGCGTATAATTTAGTATAATTATATGTACGTGGAGCCATAGCCAAGTGGTAAGGCACAGGTCTGCAACACCTCCATCGTCGGTTCAAATCCGACTGGCTCCTCCAATAATATGCTTACGAATATCAATGTTTAAAATATTGATATTTTTATTTGATTATTTAATTGAATAAATAGCAATAATTTTGTATAATTATGGTGGTGATTTTATGGGATATTTTTTAAACAATTTAATCTCTTTAAAATTAGAAATTGATATAGAAATAGCAATATTAATATTTATTATATTAGTATTAGTTGTTTCAATTTTAGTATTATCAATTATTAAGAAAGCAGGAAAATAATGAAGAAAAAGAAGTTGACTATGTTAATATGGTGGATGTTTTGGTTTATATTTTTAGAATTGATATTCCGTATATTTGTAGTTGGTAACTTTTTTACTTTATCCACATTATCAGTCATATTATTTAGTTTACCATGGATAGTAATAATATACATGATATGTAACATTTGGGGAGAAAAACTCAATAAAGCATTGAATATTATATTTACAAGTTTTCTTTGTATATTAATGTTGGCTCAGTTTGTATATTATGAAGTATATGATTCAATTTTTTCATTTTTTTCAATTACAGCAGGTGGTGCTGGACAAGTAATACAATTCTGGGCACAGATACTTAAAGTTATTTTGAAATATTGGTATGTATTCTTAATAGTATTAGTACCTTATATACTGTTTTTGGTATTTAATAAAAAAATATTTAGCTACAAAAGAATTAAACTACCTGTAATTATTGTACAAATAATCGTATTTTTATTATCTGCAATAGGAATAATATGCTGTGTCCACTTTAGTGGCAAAGGTATATATTCTTTGAAAAGGTTATTGTTTGATACTCATGCACCAATGCTAACAATAGAGAAAACAGGTTTAACTACTATGGAAGCAATAGATCTTTATAGATATATATTTGGATTTGAAGAAGAAATATATTTAGATGAAGATGAAGAAGTAAAAGAGGTAGAATTAGATAAGGAAAAAGAATATAATGTATACAATATAGATTTTGATTCTTTAATAGCTAAGACAAAAGATAAAAAAGTAATTAGTATGCACAAATATTTCAAAAGTGTTACACCTACTGAAAAAAATAAATATACTGGATTATTTAAAGGTAAAAATTTAATTTTCATTACAGGTGAAGCATTTGATACTATTGCACTAGACCCTGTACTTACTCCAACATTATATAAGATGGCAAATAACAGTTTTGTATTTACTAATTATTATCAGCCTTTATATCCAGTTTCTACTACTGATGGTGAATACATGAATTTAACTGGATTAATTCCTAAAGAAGGGGTATGGAGTTTTTATAGATCTAGTAAGAATAGTATGCCATTTGGCTTTGGCACTAAGTTCAAAGCACAGGGGTATACTAGCTATGCATTCCATAATCATAATTATAAATACTATGATAGAAATTTATCACATCCAAATTTAGGATTTACTTATTATGGTTGTGGAAATGGCTTGCAAAAGAAAATGAATTGTAGCCATTGGCCAAATAGTGATAAAGAAATGATAGATGCAACTACTAGTTATTATTTAAATAAAGATAAGCCATTTGCAACTTACTATATGACTGTAAGTGGACATTTAAATTATAATTTTTATGGAAATAATATGGCTTATAGAAATAGAAAAGCAGTAGAAAAATTGAAATATAGTGATGCAGTTAAAGCATATTTAGCTACTCACATTGAACTTGATAAAGCAATGGACAAATTATTAAGTGAACTTGATAAAGCAGGAGTACTTGATGATACATTAATAATTCTTGCATGTGATCATTATCCATATGGTTTGACTTTAAGTGAGCTAAATGAAAGAAGTACGACTAATAGAAAAGATAAATTTGAAAATTATCATTCAACTCTAATTATGTATAATCCTGCAATAGAAAAAACAGTAATAGACAAAGTAGTAGCAGGTATTGATCTATTACCAACAGTTTACAACTTATATGGCATTGATTATGATTCTAGATTATTTATGGGAAAAGATATATTTAGTGACACAGAAGGTTTAGCAATACTTTCTGACAGAAGTTGGGTATCAGATAAAGGTACTTATAATACAGTTACCAAGAAATTTAAAAAATTTGGTACTGATGATGTACCACAAGAATATGTTGATAAGATGAATCAAACTGTTAATCAAAAATTTACTATGTCTGCTTTAATATTAGATCATGATTATTATAAAAAAGTGGGAGTAAAATGATATTTGAGGTTAATAACTTTAATTTAAAAGATACAATATTAAGTGGTTCATGTTTTAGAGTTATTGAAGAAGATGATGGCAGTTTTACAAATATTCTAAAAGATAGAGTAATTAATATAAAACAAGAAAATAACAAAATAATTGTTGATTCATCTAATATGAATAACATAGAAGAAATAATTTTTAAATACTTCGATTTGAATAGGGATTATAATTCAATAAATATAGAATTGTCTAAAAATGATAATGTTATGAAAGATATCATTAGTAAATGTAATGGATATAAAATACTAAATCAAGATTCTTTCGAGATGTGTATTAGTTATATTATAAGTCAAAACAATAATGTTAAGCGCATTAGCAAAAGTATAGATTCATTATGTGAAAAGTATGGTACTAAAATTAGTTTTAGGGGAAAAGTATATTATCTGTTCCCAACATATGAACAGTTAAAGAACTTAAGTAAAGATGATTTTACAAGTTTAAAAGTGGGATTCAGAGATAAATATTTATATGATTTTATATCAAATTATAAAAGTTTAAAAGATATTAATTCATTAGATACTATGGAAGCATTAAAAGAATTAATGAAGATTAAAGGTATTGGTCTTAAAGTTGCTTCATGTATATTATTATTCGGATATGGAAGATTTGATACTTTTCCTATTGATACTTGGGTAAAACAATGTATATCCGAAAAATATAATATTAAGAATGACACTAAAAGTATAGAAACGTTCGCAAGAAAAAAATTTAAAAATTATTCTGGATTAGCTATACAATATATGTTTCATAGTCAAAGAAATAAATAAGCACTAAAAAAATAGTGCTTTTTATTATTTACATGATATAATGTATATATGATAAAAAGGATACTAAAAGAAAATTGTCTATTTTTTTTAATAATACTATTATTAATAGTAGTTTTTCTAATCTTAAAGTATACTCCATTTTATGCAGATGTAGTAGTTTTTGATAATAAAGTATTCAGTTTTTTAAATATGTTACATGTAAATAAGTTTACATATATAATGAAAGTTTTTACAAATATTGGAGATTGGTATATACCAATTTCAATAATCGTGTGTAGTTTAGTATTTTTTAAGAATAAAAATTATTTTTACATTTTAGCAGGTTCTTATCTTTTTGCTGGAATAGTATCCTTTGCTGCAAAATGGATTATATTAAGGCCTAGGCCTATAGATGCTCTAATAAAGATACCGACTAGTTATAGTTTTCCAAGTGGTCATACACTAACATCGTTAGTATTTTATTTAACTCTATGTTACTTACTAACAAAAAATATTAAGGGAATATTAAGACCCATATTATTATTCGGAACAGTTATACTTATTTTGATGGTAGCGCTATCTAGGGTATACTTAGGTGTTCATTTTTGTTCAGATGTTATTGGTGGTTTTCTATTTGGGATAGTATGTGAAGTAGCAGTAATAAATACAATCAAAAATAATTTTAGTGAAAAAATATAATAAATACTTGCAAAATTATAATAAATTATTTATAATATTTTTACAGATGCAGGTGTAGTACAACGGCTAGTACGTGGCCTTGCCAAGGCTGAGGCGAGGGTTCGACTCCCTTCACTTGCTCCATATGTAAAAATTGTCGGAATAACCGATGTTGACATAAAACTTAATTAGGAATAATTAAGTTTTTAATTGTTAAATAATTGAAAATCTATTCATAAAAAATAAATACAAAATTACAAAAAAATAATTTACCTATCTTGACGTGAATAACAATTTCTGCTAGAATAATCGTTGTTTAAACTAGAGAGGTGAAAATACAATGTTAGAAAAAATAATGGATGTAACAAACACAATTTGTGGTCTACCACTAACTATTTTTATAATATGTGCAGGGATTTATTTTAGTTATTGTATTGGATTCTTTCAAATAACGCATATAAAAAAATTATGGAGTGTAACATTTAGAAGATTATTTAAGAAAATTAAGAAAAGAGAAAATCTTAAAGATGATCCTTCTTATAAAACAATTGCAACTGTTTTAGGTGGAACTATTGGTGCTGGTAATGTTGCTGGTGTTGCTGCTGCTATCGCAGTTGGCGGACCCGGTGCACTATTTTGGATGTGGATTATTGCTCTATTTAGTATGGCTACTAAATGCGTAGAAGTCATGCTTGCAACTAAACATCAACAAATCGATAAAAATGGTAATCGATACGGGGGACCAATGTATTATATTAAGACTATTGGTGGAAAAATTGCCAAAGTATTAGCAGTAATCTATACTATTACTTTGTTAATATATGTATTGTGCGATTCTGGATTTGTTCAAATAAACACAATAGCAACATCAATAGTAGATAC
>JAEEGL012144526.1_pt1 | contig 11813 bp, 4 predicted proteins | sample 9134231 | NCBI WGS metagenome assembly JAEEGL01 (sample SAMN16246548, study PRJNA631951) | gut metagenome | biome: gut microbiome; feature: rumen; material: fiber-attached | host: Bos | place: Iran: Karaj | collected 2018-10 | reverse complement strand
TGCTGTTCAACGACAACTACTACGACCCGTCGTTCCTTTATGCCAAGGCCGACGACACCCGTAGCACGTCACCCATGAGCTATTGCCTCACGCTGATCAATGCCAAGACCTACGAGCTCCTTCCCCTCTTAGGCGACCGTGTCTTCGTAGAGTTCCTCCAGTTATCAGAGAGCGGAGATGATGTGACGGGAATCGAGAGCCTTACCGATGTAAGAAGTAAGATGTCAGAGGTAAGAGGTGATGTGTACGATCTGCAGGGCCGCAAGCTTCAGGGTAAGCCGACAGCCAAGGGGCTCTACATCAACCATGGACGTAAAATAATTGTCAAATAGCCCAATAGATAAATTAATTGTAAATAGTTTAACTTTTTCAAGTTTGGGCACTTAAAACATAAAATAACATGATGAAAAAATTCTTAGTCTTGATAGCCCTGCTCTGCGCAGTTGTGCAGGGGGCGTTGGCTCACAGATTGGATGATCAGGTCTACTATAGCGTGTCGCAGGACAGATTTGACATCATCCGCATCTCCGCCCCAGTCTATGACAAGAAAGGTACTGATGGATGGATTACCGACGGTAAACTTAACGTCTCTGTGAACGGAGGTGAGGCAACCACCATCCTCAGTTGGCACTCCAACAGTACGAATATTAACGACAATGCCACAAGTGTGTCATGTTATTTCGACACTACCGCCGACGGCAGCTTCAGCATCACGTCAAACGGTGGGCCCTCCTTCCAGCTGACAAAAAGCAATGGAGGAAACAAAGACCTGGTGAGTTCTGATCAGTTGTTTAGTTTCACTGCCATCTGGACTGTGCCCACCAATCTGCAGGGCAAGAAACTGATCTTTACTTGGATTGTCGAGTATGATGGAAATTGGGGGGGGAATCACGTATACATTCCGTCGGTGGTGTTCCCTCCCTACACTTCTACTATTCATGGATGGACCTATTTGTCGAAGGGAAGTTATTCAGGCTATACACTTGATTCGGGAAATTACTATGTCAGAGATGATATCACTTTTTCCAACGGCGCTACCGGCAGCGGTCTGACCATAGCTGATGGTGCGACTGTATATCTTTATATCCCCCATGGTGTCACACTTACAGCTCGTGGCGGTCATGCCTCTGGCAAGACTGGTGCCGGTGCAGGCATTGAACTGCCCGAAAGCAGTACGCTCTACCTGATGGGTAAGGGCACGTTGGAAGCCTATGGTGGTAACGCTGCCGATGGCGGCAACGGAGACGGCGGAGATGATGCATATCTGGATTATGATAAAACCATCCTCGGTGGATCAGGTGGAAGGGGTGGCGATGGCGGTGGTGGTGCCGGTGCTGGTATCGGCACACGCGGTGGCTCTGGAGGAAATGGTGGTTCCGGAGGTCAACGCACCGGTTCTTCTGGAGATGAATGTACACAATATGGCGTGGATGGCTATCCCGGCAGTGCCGGTAGCGGTGCTAATGCCATGGGCACGCTCTATGTTGAGACGACATTCGGCCTCGATGTAGATGCCAAGGGCGGCAGCAAAGGCTCAGGAGGTTCTGGGGGCAGTGGAGGTAGAAACGCTTGTGAGCACCCAAGCTCAAATCTCTATTTTGCTGGCGGTGGCGGCGGCGGTGGTGCCGGCGGTGGCGGCGGTGAAGCCTCCGACATCGGTACTGGTGGCTGCGGCGGTGGCGGCGGTGGCGGCGGTGCCGCTGGTAACGTTAATTGGTGTACCTTTACCGGCACCGCAAGTTCATGGCACCATGCAGGAGCTAAAGGTGGTAGTGGAGGTAGAAATGGTGATGATTCGTCGGCATCCGGAGGTACTGATACTCACCTGTCCTACCCTAATGATGCGTATTACACAGGAGGTCTCAGAGATGCGTATAACACGACGTGGGACGGCAATTGGGAAGAAGGTAATAAATGGCATGACGGTGGCTCTGGCGGTGGCAGAGGTACGCCGAGTGATAATCAGCCTATTGATGATAATGACTACATCCTGAAGTTTAATGTGATGAACCCTGGCAGTACCAATGTTCAGGATTCTGAGACTATTACTTATCAGTCGAATAAGAGTGATGCAAGTATCCCTGTCACCATTCCGACGACCTATAAGTTAGGACTCGTCAAAGCCGATAAGTATGTATCTAAATGGTACACTAACAATAGCTGCACTGGCGGCTCGCAGGCAGCCGGCGACGTAAAGAATATAACTCGTACTACCAACGATCAGACTACCACCAACCTATATGGTGTATGGCAGAACTACAGTGCCCTTTTCGAGGGAGCAGGAACAAAAGACAATCCCTTCATCATCAGGGATAACGATCTGTCAGACTTTGCCAACTATGTCAATGATGGCGGTAACACGCGCGGTATCTATTTCAAGCAGCAGGGAGAGATCAATGTCTCGGTTATTCAGCCTGGTGGTGATTGGACGCCCATTGGCCACACCCGAGTCTTCGAGGGTGACTATGATGGTGACGGCAACCGCATCGTCAAAGCCACTAATACCAGCTGCAATTATGATGCCATTGGTATCTTCGGCAAGGTGTCGGGGGCTATCCATAACTTAGGTGTCGAGGAGTGTAATCTCCAGACGAACATATCCAATTCACGCGGTGCAGCCATAGCAGGTAAGCTCTTAAGATGTGACATGGAGCAAGCTACGACGGCACAGATACGCGACTGCTATGCTGCCGGCAACACCATCACGGCCACCTACGCCGGTGGTCTGGTGGGCGAAATGACCAATGCATCCAGCATAAGCTATGCTTTGGAGTCCGGAAGCACCCTCACCGGCAATATGGCCGGTATTGCCAGTCTGATTGGCAATGACTGCCAGGTGGACAAGTGCTTCACCAGTAGTCCGTTGTGTAACAACAGTTACAATCTGCAGACGAACAGTGAGGCTAACGTCTCTTATGAGCGCCTGAGGGGCGGTGAGATTACATGGCTGTTGAACAATCAGTCGCCATATGGCGTCGTATGGTTCCAGAACTTGGGTACTGATGAATACCCTGTACTCAACAATCAACATCAACGTGTGTTTAAAGATGGCCAGAACTATTCCAACACCGGCAACGGTCCCCTCTTTACCAATCTGTCGGGACTGGGCACTGCCGACAAACCGTTCCTCATCAACAATGTTTCTGATTTTGAGGTGGTGGCCAGTTTCTGTAATAGCGGCAACAATAGTTCCGGTTTCTACTTCCTCCAGACTGCCGACTTCGACCTGAATGGTGGAGGGTTGACACCTATTGGTACTCCACAAGCTTTTGCTGGTACCTACGACGGTGGCGGACATACCATCCGCAATGGTCACATAGAAACAGATGGCGTGGTAGGCATCTTCGCTGTCGTTTCTGGTACGGTGACTCGTCTCTGTGTGGAGAATACAACGGTCAAATACAGAAATGACGGTATGCGAGCTGGCGGTATCGCCGCACGTATCACTGGCAACGGTGTCATCTCCAATTGCCTCGTCAAGGGTTGTACGATAGCGAACAATGGTCTTAGCGGTGTTGTGGGAGGTATTGCTTCCGATATGTTCGATCAGGCTGTCATCAAAAACTGCCTTGTGGTAAATACCTCGCTGACAGCTACCAGAACCGGATCCATTTGTAGCGACACGAAGGCTGGCACCCGTATCGAACGCTGCTACTCTGACAGCTCTCCGAGGGTAAGTGAGGCTTATGGCTCGTTTGATAAATGTGAGACCGTGGGTAGTGATGCGTTGGAAAGCGGCGATATCTGCTGGAGTCTGAATAATGAAGTAGAGTCCCTGTCGCCCGTATGGTTCCAGAATATTACCATTGAAGGGCACAATGACGCTACGCCTGTGTTGTCGCCCGACCATGCTATCGTGTTCTACAGCAACGGCTGTACGAACGACTATCGTGGCATCAGCAGCTTAGCCACCAATAGCCAAGTACCTGCTGGTTCTCAGCAGAATCCTTACCGGGTAGGTAGCGCTGCAGACCTGAAGAAAATCTGCGACACCTTCGAAGCGATGAGATATAGCAATTTCTATATCCTCCAGACAGCCGACATCGATATGAAGGAGGCGGAGCCCATTGTCCCCATCGGTATAGGCACCAGCGGCTTCACGGGTCACTATGACGGCGGTGGTTATGTCATCAAGAACCTCAGTCTCACTGACTGCAAGGGCATCACCAGGGAGAATATCTACGACACAGCAGAGACCAAATCCTTAGGCCTCTTTAATAATATCATCGGCACCGTTGAGCGTCTCGGCATCGAGACCAGCACGTTTACGATCGACGCGAATGTGAATAACATCAACCGTGTGGGAGCCTTTGCGGGCAAGATAACGGGCAGCGGCCAGCTGCTCAACTGCTACGCCGTGGGCTCTACGGTCAGCTACAACTATAAGTCGGGTGTTGTCGTGGGAGCCTTGGTGGGCGAACTGACAGACCATGCTAACATCCAAAGAAACTATGGCTACAAAAATACCGTCGTGGGAGAAAACAATGGCGGCAGCAAGCGCTATGGCTACATCGTGGGCGACATAGGCAGTAATGCCTCTGCCACACTCGTCTTCACCGATGGTTCCACGCTGTGTGCCGACAACCAAAGCGGTTTCAGCAACATCACCAATTACGAAGTGAGTGTCGCCGACCTTCGTTTCAATACGGGCGAGCTGACTCACCTGCTCGATGGCTCACCAGAATACGATGGCACGCAGGGAAGCGGTACCAGCATTTGGCGCCAAAACATCAATAAAACACCGGATGCACAGACCGACCTCGTTCCCGTACTCAAGAGCACCCACTCATCGGTTTACAAGGTGACTTATGAAACACAGACCTTGTACACCAACTCCTACGAGGTTCCTGAACTCGTTACGCTCTCGCTGAATCCTAATTATAAGGATAATAAGGGGGACGATATGCCTGCTGTGCCGGTGTCTGTATTCAAAGACGACGACAAGTACTATGTACCCGGCTACCTTCTTGGACCTAACGCCCCATCGCGTAATTACTTTTATTTTACTGGTTGGAACACACAGGCCGACGGTAAAGGAACACACTATGCCCCCAATGGTGAGATAAAGGCGTTCAAGGAAAGTAAGACGCTCTATGCCGAGTGGGATATGTCGGTACCTTCTGACGGTACACGTCTCGATGTGACACTGCCAGCGGATAAATCTTCCTTTAAGATATATGACGCTGCCGGTTACAACACCCCCTACGGCTATGGTTACAGCGGAAAGCTCACGCTGAAGGCTCCTGAGGACCATATCATTGTCTTGACGGGTACCGTCTCTACAGAGGCGCTGGTCAGCGGTCAGGCATGCGACTATATGATCGTTCGTAACGGTGGCACAAGTGGTGACATCATGTCAAATGACCAATCCACCAACGTCGATGGCATGGATCCTGTCTTTGTCAGCACGACGAATGGCACTGAGAAGAACATTGGCCGACTCGCAACTACGGGTAGAGAGATGACGATAGAATTTTACTCTGATAGTCAGAACAACTTTACTGGTCTGAATCTCACAGCCACTGTCGTTGCAACTACAATAAATAAATTGGGAAAGGGTACCGAAGACGAACCGTTCGAGGTAGAAACTGTTGAAGACCTGCAAACGGTTAAAAATTATTTCCAGGTGGCCCAGAGAACCGATTTTTATATCAAACAGATAGAGAACATTGACCTGCAGGGTGCAACCCTCGCGCCCATGGCAGCTGAAGGCTATGAAAACTTTGCAGGACACTATGACGGTGACGGATATACCATCAAGAATGGCACCATCACGTCTGATGGAACGCAGGTAGGTTTCTTCGCCAATGTCACTGGCACGGTGACCCGTCTCGGCATGGAGGATATCACTGTCAGCTACCAGCAAGACAATGCACAGGCGGGTGCCATTGCCGGACATCTGGGTAGCACGGGTAGTATCACCTGCTGCAGTCTCAAGAACATCATAGTGGCGAACAATAATCATACCGGTGGCAGTGAAGGAGCCATTGTCGGTGCTATGGACAATACAGCCACCGTCACAAGCTGTCTGGTTCTGAACACAGACAAAGATATATGCGGCAATAAGACCATTGGTCCTACCCAGTATTGCTATACCGACGAAACCACCAATGCCTTCACCCTGAAACGGGGTGAGATATGTTATCTGCTGAACAACTACGACACCAGCGATGACGCTGTCTGGCGACAGAAAATTGGCACAGACGACGTGCCCGTAATCAATGGCGAGGCTCATAGCGAAGCTCCTATCGTCTATTTTTACAACGAACAGGGCCACGAGGGCTACACCAACGAGGAAACGGCCACCTTGGCAACGTTGAGGGTGCAGGATGTTCCGTTCAATACGTTTACAGACCATCAAGCGTTCAAGGGCAGCATGGTTCGTCTGTCAGACTATACCCCTGTACACGATAATCTCCAGTTAGAAAGATGGAACACCGATGCTAACGGCACCGGAACCCACTATGCACCCGACGCCATGCTGGTGCTCAGCGAACAAGCGCTCGTCCTCTATCCGCAGTGGAACATCATGCCACTGGTAATCCCCGGCGACGGTACGGAGCAGAGCCCCTACATCATTGACAGCACTGACGACTGGAATGCTCTTGCCTCGAACATCACCTACTTCAATGAAAGATTCATGGGCTATAAGGACAAGCACATACGCTTGGATGCCGACATCGCTGTCACGGAGATGGTTGGCGGCACAGGCAATAACCACGATAGCGACCCATTCCAGGGCACCTTCAACGGCAACAACCACATGCTGAACTTTACGAAAGGCACTGCCAACGCACCTTTCACCGAACAATACTGCGCTCCGTTCCGCTTAATCGACGGTGCCACCATCAAGGACCTGAAGGTGACAGGCCATATTTATACCTCCAATTCCTTAGCCGCAGGAATTGTTGGTCGAGTAAAAGGTACGACGAACATTACTAACTGTCATGTCAGCACCGTCATTCACAGCAGTGTGAACGGTAACGGCAGCCACGGCGGCTTCGTGGGCAGAATATGGAGCAATAACCATGGTGTGAATATCACGGGCTGCGTATACGACGGTCGTCTGCTGACCACCAACGGTACTACATTGTGCGGTGGTTTCGTTGGTTGGTATGCTAACAGCAACAAGGTGAATGTCACCAATTCGCTCTATGCTCCCAATACCAATATCACACTGGCTGCTGGCGAGACGGCCATCAACAACGGTGCTACCTTCGTACGCAGCGGAGGTACCCTCACCAACTGTTACTACACCGAGACGATGGGTACCGCCCAAGGCACGCTGGTCTATGACCACACCTCTAGCGGAATCTGCAAGAAACTGATAGCGATTCACGGTTATACGATGTACTCTCCGGGCTACAGTGCGGGTGGCATCGACGCGAATTACGATTTGAGAACAGCTGCCGTCAGCATAACGCCAACCTGGGCGGTTCCCGACAACTGCCCAGCACTCGCCTTTGGCGCTGACTACACAGCCACGCTGAACGGTGAAGACGTGAACGCATTCCCCATAGACATCAACGAGGTAGGCAGCTACACGCTCGTTCTCACTGGTATTAGCGACTGTGTGGGTTCGCAGACCATCAATTTCTCAGTGAAAGGCGATCACGTCCTTATTACCCTGGCTCAGACGGTGGGAACCTACAGCGACTCGGAGGACCTGAACTTTACAGGCAGTAATCTGAAGGCTTACATCGCCACAGGCTACAATAAGGGCGAGAATCAGGTACTTCTGGTACGCGTCTATGATGTTCCTGCAGGAACGGGTATCTTCCTAAGGGGTGAGGCTGGTGAAACATATAATATCCCTAAAGGCACCTCACAGTCCTACTACGTCAACATGTTGAAGGCTAAACTCGAGGCAGGTCCGATTGCCCAGACCGAAGGAAGTATGAGCAACTTCCTGCTGGCCAAGGTGGACGGTGTCTTCAAGTTCTGCACACCCTCAGCGACTGCAACGCTCGGTGCCAACAGGGCCTACCTGCAAGTGCCTACTTCGTTCATCAACACCCCCAGCAATCCCAGCAATGCACGTGAGGTAAACATCGTCTTCGAGGAAGATGCAACGGGAATTCTTGACATGGAGGCATGGAGAAATGGCGGAAATGAGAAATTCTACGACCTGCAGGGACGTCCGGTTCAGCACACAAGCGCCAAGGGCCTGTATATCGTAAATGGTAAAAAAGTAGTGGTTAAGTAAAATAAGAACTAAGATGATGAAGAAAAAGTATCAACGTCCTGTCACACGGGAACTGCCCATCATTAGGGCAGTTCCACTGATGGCAGGCTCTCCTTTCAAAACGGAGGATCCTGAACTCACAGGGGGTGTAGACCCCGGCACAGAGGTAGACACCGGCCTGAGTCGCGAGTCCGATTTTGACGTCGATGTCGACGTTGACATTGAGGAATAAAACCTATATCTCAGTATTCCCACAGTTCCAGGGTAGGGTGGAGTATATCGAAGAGCATCATCCCGATATGCCGCTCTACTGTATTGACAACAACCACAACAACGGAGGCAAGCGCGTGAGCAACGAAGAAGCCAAGCAGTGGGGTAACCAAGTATTATATGTTGTAGAATAATAACACTCAGAAAATGAATACAAGATTTACGAAGAATGCCAAGATTTTCGACATTTGCATTACTGCCGTGGCAGGAATGGTGTCGGTATGCGTGATGCTGTACGGCGTGGCGCACTTCGGATTGCAGGAGGCGTGGCCCGAACTGGTGCTTAACCTCTTTTACATCGCCTGTCTGGTGATGATATGGATGTACTTCTTCAACCGGATGGACACCCAGCGGTTCAATTACTGGTGCTCCGTCACCGTGGGCATCACGGTGTTGCTGCGCGACATTCTCTTTGCACCACCACTGGTCTATTATGCATTGGAATTGTCGTGTCAGGTCCTCTCAGTGGCACTGATCCTCTTGCTTACCTATTTCTATGCACGTAAGGACTGGCAGAGCTATACCAAGCGTAACCTGTGGGCCATCTGCATCATCGACATGCTCATTGCCACACTCTATAACCTTGATATCTATCTTGAACCTACCAGTGAATACACTAATTACATGCTGACGGAAATATGGATTCGTCCCACCATCACCTATGGCCTGGTGGCCTGTTTCATAACGGAAGCAAAAGCTGAAAGTAAATAATCAAAAAATGGGCGAATCACAAACGGTTCGCCCATTTCTTTTCATGCTACTGTCTCGCCATTTCCCAACCTTTCAGCATGGCGAACCAGTCGATGCTTTGACACACCCTCTCTCAGAATAATGTTAGCAGAGGGGTTACTTAACCATTACCTTGCGAACGTTACCGTCTGCACCTACAACGATGTTGAGGCCGCTACGCAGCTGTTGGCGGCGCACACCATTGATGCTATAGATTCCAACAGTCTTTGCTTTCTGCTGACTGTTGACCTCGCTGATGCCAGTAGCGTACTTTTTCGACTCTTCTCCATTGTTCATAATGAAGATGTCGTAAACCTGAGCCTTGGTAGCTCCACTGACCTGAGCAACTCGGACGTAAACTTCACCCTCCTCGTTGTAAGATAGGCGTGTACGCTTAAAGTAACGCTGGGTTCCTGCCACCTTCACATCGCCGACCTTTGTCCACGTCTGACCATCAGCAGAAACCTGAACCTCCATGTTAGCGGCTGAACCGTTATTGCCATTGCCACACATGACGATGATGTCGAACGGAGCCGTGAGTTTATCAGTAGTCTCGATAGAAGCGGTGTATGGCTCGCCAGAAACCTTTCCGCCAAAAGTGATCACACCTTTGGACGGTGTGGTAATCAGATCGATAGCTTCTTCTGCAAAACGACCGGTATTACCATTACCAACACCTGCTTCAGGCGCCAATTGCAACTCACCAGTCAAGACCTGACCGCTCGACTTCAGCATCCAGCCATTAGCATTGAGGGGCATAATCACACGCAGTGCATTGGGGTCGGGCTTGTAATACACGATGACAGAGTCTTCTTCCGGGTTGATTTGACTCTTAATGGGATTTCCTAGTTCGTCTTTTACTATCTCACGATGGTCTTCCTCGCTAGTATAGTAGTTCCAGGCGTTTCTGCCCCAGAAATAGTAGGCGCTGGCATTACCTGATGCGTTAGGCAGCAGCTCGGCGTTGTTGATGTACCAGTCAGTCTGGTTGGCATCGAAGTGTGCCAGCGTGTCAAGACGGATATTGGTATTGTCAATACCGTTGATACCAACATACTGCATAGCCAGATCAGAGGTTAGCAAGCCTTCACCCTCTGCCAGTGCATAGATGGAGACTGGTTCAGTCATTTCGATAGGCTCTGTGTAGAGCTGTGACAGGGCTGCCGTCGTAGCACCGTTAAAGTTGAAGTAAATCTTGGCACCTTCCTGGCCATTGATTGTGATAGTGGATTTGCCTGCTTCACGATTGATAGAGAATGTGGGTGTTGCGGCACGATGCGAAATCGTGACCTCTTTCTCAGCAATCTTACTGGGGGTATATCCGTCGCCAGTGGCAAAGGCTTTGACGGTGGTGGTCGTCGTCACCACGAAGGGCTCTGCATACAGCGTGCTTGCCGTCGTAGGATCGCTGCCGTCCAGGGTATAGTAGATTTGCTTGGCGTTAGCTGCCGAGAGCGTCACCGTGGTGAACCCATCGTCCTGCTTGGTAGAAATGACGGGCGTACCCACTGCCTGAACGTCCTTCTTAGAGTCGATGGCAGCCTGCACCGTCTGTGGAATCAAGGTAGCATAGACATCCTCAGAAGCATTTTCGGTAGGAATCAGATAATAAGCATTGCGCTTGGCGTTGTGTACGTGGATGGCCACGTTCTCGCCAGCAGTAGCCAGCACAGCATCGTTAGCGAAATACTCACCCAGCTGTACTGCCGTGACAGGACCGTCGTAGGCAATAGTTGCATCGAAGCCTTCGAAAATGGCATTGTCTGTTGCCGCAATCGTCAGTTCTGTGGCTTCTGTCTGCACAGCTGAACCCAATCCCAACGAAGCATAGTTGGCGGCGGTAAGATTAATGACTGGCAGGAATGCAATGACGTCTTTCAATGATGAAGCATCTGTCACTGTCGGGCTGATGACCACAGCCTGATATCCAGCCTCCGTCAGCGAGGTGAGTGTCGGCTCGGTGCTCATGTTAATGGCTGTGACAGCAAAGCGGCTGTCGCCAGCCATCATAATATAAGCCATATCTTCTGGTGCGTCACCCTCACCACTGAACAGATAGGCTACGGGCTGTGCTTCCACCACAGCAGGGGCATCGCCGTTGTCAATCTGGAACAGCGTGAAGTCGATGCCTGCATCAGGCGTCAGCTTGAACTGTACCGTCTGGGGCTCCTCTGAGTCGGTGACCACCTTCCATACGAACGTATAGGTGCCCTCCGACCCTTCTACCTGGTTTCCCACAAAGATGCACTTACCATTGGTCTGAGGTGAGCTCTCCTCAGCCTGGAACTGGATGTAGTTCTGCACTGGAGCAATACCACGGTCCGTTGCCGTACCTTTGGCCGAACGTCCCTGAATCATGATTTTCTGGCCGTTCTTCAGGCTGGGGAAGGTAATCGTCGTGTTCTTACGCGTTAGGCGTAGCTTGGTGGTAGCGAGGTGGATAGAGTTGTCCTTGTTTTTGCTGCCGATGTCGATTAACAGATCTTTCAGTTCTGCAATCACATTGCCATTAGCTTTCCAAGGCTCTGTGGCTGACTGCTTAACGGCATTCTTCCAGTTGTTGGTCACTCCTTCTCCGTCCGTTCCGTTCGATGCCCAGTTTTGGGTATCGGCATTTAGGTCGGCAATT
>JAEEGL010577212.1_pt1 | contig 11813 bp, 5 predicted proteins | sample 9134231 | NCBI WGS metagenome assembly JAEEGL01 (sample SAMN16246548, study PRJNA631951) | gut metagenome | biome: gut microbiome; feature: rumen; material: fiber-attached | host: Bos | place: Iran: Karaj | collected 2018-10 | reverse complement strand
GGGACACCTTCAAGCAGGCCCTCGATGGTGCCAAGGTGACCACCTACGTCACCAACCACGGCGACGGCACGGCCAGCGTTAAGGCTGTCGTGCTGGGCTCTGACGGTGTGACTTATACCCAGAGCTACACGGGCTTGAACAACATTGATGCCGCTGACTTTGGCTTCACGCTGAGTATGGAGAAGGCTCACCTCGTGTTCGAGTAATCATTTAGTAAGCTTATAAAAGGCGTCCTGCCATAACCATGAAAGGCAGGACACCTTTTCCCGTTTTTATCATTATCAATCAAAGAGCATAATCGTTTATGAAGAAAACATTATTTCTTTCACTCCTCTCGGCACTGCTGCCTCTCGGCATGACGGCAGCCAGCTATACTTTGGGTCGCATCAGCGTTCATGACCCCAGCATCGTCTGGGAGCCCGAGTCCAAGACCTACTATATCTTCGGCTCGCACCGTGCTAATGCCCGCACTACCGACCTCATGAAGTGGAGCAATGTCAGCGTGCTGTGGCAGTCGGCTACCAGCAGCAATGCCTCTAATGCCGTGGCCTATAGCACACCGCAGGTGACAAAGGTCACAAAGGGTGGGGTGGAGTACGACCTTAACTTCAATGCCCAGGCGTGGTCGAAGCGTGGCAACAGCAACTACAACATCGACGGCAACCTCTGGGCCCCCGATGTCATCTACAACAAGAAGATGGGCAAGTGGTGTATGTATATGAGTGTCAATGGCGACAACTGGTACTCGAGCATCGTGCTGCTCACGGCCGACAAGATTTATGGCCCTTACCGTTATCAGGCTCCTGTGGTCATCAGCGGCTTCCACTCAGGCACATCATATAAGGACACCGACCTCGAAATCGTTATCGGCACGCAGTCGTCGCTGCCCTCACGCTATGCCGTCGGCAACAACTGGGGACGCCGCTATCCGAACTGCATCGACCCCTGCGTGTTCTACGACGAGGACGGCAAACTTTGGATGTCCTACGGTTCGTGGAGCGGTGGCATCTATATGTTGGAACTCGACGAACAGACCGGTTTACGCGATTACGACGTAGAATACAGATTGACGGGTTCTGGCGACGGCATTACCGTAGATCCGTATTTTGGCAAGAAGATTGCCGGTGGCTACTATTCTTCGGGCGAGGCCAGCTACATTGAATATATCAATGGCTACTACTACCTCTTCGTCACCAATGGCGGACTGGCAGCCGGTGGCGTTGCCAACGAGTATAACAATGGCGGCTACCAGATGCGCGTGTTCCGCTCGCTATTGCCCGACGGTCCCTATCTTGACAGTCACAACCAGGCAGCCCTCTATCCTAACTATTTGCTGAATTTCGGTGCCAGGGAGAACGACGGCAACCGTGGTGTCAACATCTTTGGCTGCTACAATACGTGGGGCAACCAGGTCAATGGCAACATGGGCGAGCGTTCGCAGGGTCACAACAGCATCATTGCTGCCGAGGACGGGCGCAACTATCTGGTCTACCATACGCGCTTCCAGAACTGGGGCGAGGGGCATCAGGTGCGCGTCCATCAGGTGTTCCAGAACAAAAACAAGTGGCTTGTCGCCGCTCCCTTCGAGTATACAGGTGAAAAAGTGACAAGTGCCGATATTGCAACTACGCAGCAGATTGCAACTGACAAGATTGCCGGTAAGTATAAGCTGCTGACCCACCAGTACAAACTTGACCACACCAAGAAGGCAACTGCCACACCTGTCGATGTAGAGCTGAAGAGCGACGGTACCATCACCGGCAGTGTCACCGGTACGTGGAGCATCGAGGAGGGAACGTCGTATTTCAACGTTAAGATAGGCACCGTGAACTATCATGGCGTGCTGATCGAGCAGACCATGGAACCCACCGATACGAAGGTGCCTGCCTTCACCGCCCTGGCCGAGACCACGGGTGTCACCGTATGGGGCTATCGCTATGCCGACTCGTCGGAGAGCACAGAACCTGTTACTGGCGACTATAAGACTGGTCTGATGGCTTACTATACTTTCGAGTCGCTGCCCGCTGTCAATTTGCTGAACACCGTGCAGACGGCTACCCTTCAGAAGGAGGGCGACAATAGCCTGCCCACGCTCAAGAGCGACAGCCAGCTCAACAGCAAGGTGATTCATACCAATTTCGGTGCCTCTGGCAACACCAGCAACGTCAAGTTTGCCAATCCGCTGGCTGGTGCGTCAATGGCAGGTGCCACGGTGTCGTTCTGGATGAATGTACCCACCGAGAATCTCTGGGATGCCGCCTTCTCGTTCTATAATCCGCAAACCACCGCCCGCCTCTACATGACGCCCAATACCTATGTCGGCTTCAACGACATGGCAGGCATATGGATGGACCTCAACCATCCTGATGGCTTCTCGTCGGGCAATATCACCTTCGGCGAGTGGAATTTCGTGACGATGACCGTGAGCTATGCTGACGGTATCAAGGTGTATGTCAATGGTACGGAGAAGACGTTCCAGAAGTGTAATGGCGAACTCAACGGTGCCGGCATCACCTCGCAGGCATCGTTCGACAGGGCCCGGCTCCTCAGTCATCTCTCGGCCAGCAGCGACTTCTATTTTGGCTATGGCTCCTTCTGGGGCTCGCTCAATGCCGACTACGATGACCTGTCGATTTACAATCGTGCTCTCACCGCAGACGACGTCAAGGCCCTCTATCAGGCTGAATGCTCTGGTGAGCCTATTATTACAGGCATTGCAGGACTCCGTGTGACACCGACACCGGCTGACAACAGCGTCTACGACCTGCAGGGCCGCAAGATGACGGGCACGCTGAAGCCCGGCCTCTATATCCGCAACGGAAGGAAAGTGTTTATCAAATAAATCTGGTATTAACCAGCATGAAGAATAAATTAGTTTTAACATCTGTCATGGTGACTGTGCTGATGGCCTTTGCGCCGTCAGCTCAGGCACAGGAGCCAATGGAGCAGGTCGTAGAGCGCGGCCTGCAGCGCGCTCATTCACAGTCGCTCATCCTGGCCGAGGCCCTCAAGGACAAAGAGGGGGCACTGCCACGGACCTTCGAGAACGGACAACTGCAGACCATCCGTTTCGACCACTGGGTGTCAGGATTCTTCCCCGGTGTGCTGTGGATGCTCTATGAAAATAGCGGTTGTCAAGACCGGCAGTTGCGCCAGTGGGCTGAGCTTTACACCGCTCGTGTAGAACCTGCTAAGCGCGTCACCAATACCCATGACTTGGGCTTTATGCTCTACTGTAGTTTTGGCCAGGGCTACCGTCTGACGGGTAATAAGCACTACTTTGATGTCATCAACGAGGGTACTCAGAGCCTGCTGACCCGTTGGAATGAGCGGCTCGGCGTCATCAAGTCGTGGGAGTCGGGTCCCCGCTGGCAGTATCCGGTTATCATCGACAATATGATGAATCTGGAGATGCTCTGCTTTATGACCCGCGAGACTGGCAACCGCCGCTACGAGCGTATCGCTGAGAAGCATGCCAATACCACCATCAAAAATCATTTCCGGCCCGACTTCTCTACGTTCCATGTGGTCAGCTACGACACCATTTCCGGCCAGCCTCACGCCAAGAATACTGCACAGGGCTTTGCTGACGGCAGTTCGTGGTCGCGCGGACAGGCCTGGGGACTCTATGGTTATACGATGATGTATCGCGAGACGCTGAATCCCAAATATCTGAAGCAGGCCCAGGAGATAGGTAAGTTTCTGATGACACACCCCCGGCTGCCAGACGATAAGGTGCCCTATTGGGACTACGATGCCCCCGGCATCCCTGTCAAGGGTAAGAAGGCTCCCAAGAAGCAGGCTAAGCGTGATGCCTCGGCAGCCGCCGTTATGGCTTCAGCCCTGATAGAGTTGAGCCAGCTCGACCCCTCTGACTTGGCACCCCAGTGGCTTGCCCTGGCTCAGCAGCAGTTGCGTACACTCTCATCGACCGACTATCTGGCAGCCGATGGCGAACAGGGTGGCTTCATCATCAAGCATGGCGTGGGCCATCATCAGGCTGGTGCAGAGGTCGACGTGCCTCTGACCTATGGTGATTATTATTACGTAGAGGCACTGATGCGCATGAAACAGTTGCTCGGCAAGCCTACCGGACTGTCCGACCGCCGTGTGTGGGTCGAGACGCTGGATAAGATTGCAGCTCCCGTTCTGGAGAACCTTGCTGCCGGTACGCTTAAGGAAAAAATGCCGTTCGAATCGCTCTCACGCGAACGACTCCGTAAGGAGGTGTCTTATCTTGAGGCTGTCGGGCGCACCATCTGCGGTATCGCCCCATGGCTCGAACTAGGTCCGGACGATACCGATGAGGGTCGTCTGCGCGCCAAGTATATCGACCTCGTGGTGCGTGGTCTGAAGAATGGCGTCAATCCGCAGTCGAAAGACCATTTGATGTTCGACCGCCGTCACTCGCAGCCCTTGGTCGATGCTGCTTTTCTGGCCGAGGGCATCTTGCGTGCACCGACGCAGATATGGGGCAACCTCGATGCCCAGACTCGCCAGTGGCTTGTCAACGAGTGGAAAACGTCACGTGGCATCAAGCCCTATGAGTGCAACTGGCTGTTGTTTGCCAGCATCGTCGAGTGTGCCTTGTTGGAGTTTACGGGCGAGTGTGATATGCAGCGCCTCATGTATGGCGTCAACCGCTTCCGCAACGAGTGGTACAAGGGCGACGGCTGGTATGGCGACGGGCCTGACTTCCATCTCGACTACTACAACTCGCTTGTCATCCACCCGATGTTTACCGAGACGCTGCGCATTCTGAAGAAGCATGGCCTGGAGGGTGCTGACTTCCTGCCCACACAGGAGCAGCGGCATAGCCGACTGGCAGCCCAGCTGGAACGTATGATATCACCCGAAGGCAGCTATCCTGTCACGGGGCGCTCCATCGTCTACCGTTTTGGCTCGTTCCATGCCTTGGCCGATGCCGCCCTGCTCCACATCCTGCCTCATGACGTCCGCCCTGCCCAGGTGCGTTGTGCGCTGACGGCTGTCATTCAGCGACAGCTTTCGCAGCCCCGAACGTTCGATGCTGACGGCTGGCTGCGTATAGGCTATACTGGCAGCCAGATCCGCATGTCTGAAGACTATATCAACACAGGCAGTCTTTATCTCTGCACAGCCGCTTTCCTGCCCCTTGGACTTCCCGCCACCGATGCATTCTGGGCCGCTCCCTACTGCGACTGGACGGCTCGTAAAGCTTGGAACGGACAGGATGTCGGTGCTGATCATGCCATTCGATAATCATTAAATAAACTATTAAAAATTAATTCAAATGAAGTTAACGATAATCAGAACCCTGCTGACGATGCTCATGATGGCGACTACGCTCTGTGCGTCGGCTCAAACCAGTGAAAGAAAGATTACCGTCACCGAGAACATTGCATACCGCACGGACGTAGGTCCGAGCACCGTGCTTGACCTCGCTCAACCTGCGTTTGGGCTTCAGCAGAACCGTCCGGCCATTCTCATCATTCACGGGGGTGGATGGAGTGCAGGCTCTAAGAACGATATGGTCTACCGTACGCTGATGATTGACTATGCCCTGAAGGGCTACGTCGTCTGCAACATGAACTACCGCCTGATGCAGGAAGCTGCTATGCCCGCGTGCATCGAGGATGTAAAGGCTGCTGTGAAGTGGATGAAAACCAACGCCCAGCGACTTGGCATCGACCCCAATCGCATTGGCACTTACGGCCACTCGGCTGGCGGTCACCTCTCGCTGATGGCTGGTCTGACAGCTGGCGTAGCCTGTGCCGCTGGTGGTGCGCCCCCTACGAAGATTGGCCGTGCTGGCGAGTGGAACGACCATCAGGAGTGGTGGCCCATCGGCCATATCGGTAAGAGCCCCGTGCCCTTCCTCGTGCTGCAGGGTGGTGAAGACCCCGTGGTACGTCCTAACCTGACGGAGGACTGGGTGGTGAAGATGCAGCGGGCCGGTGCCTCGGTCGACTATGTCAAGGTACACGGCAATCATGGCGTTGCCTTCGACCAGCAATTGGAGTTCACGCGTCCGGCCATGGATGCCTTCTATGCCCGCCACTTGAAGCACGACGACCCTACGGTCAGTTTCGAGCAGTTGAAGGTGCCCGACTTTGGCGGCAGTGGTCCCCACAAGGCCGTTGCCGTGCGCGAGCGTTCGCTGCCCGACTTCGTGGTCTATCGGCCCATGAATCTGGATGCTGCTATGCGTGTGGGTCGGTTGGGGATGTTCCAGACCGGCGAGGTGAAGAAGGAGAAACTGCCCGTTCTCGTCTTCTGCAATGGCGGTTGCATGGATACCAGCATCGGCTATGAGAATATGCTCACCGACCTGGCTTCCTATGGCTATGTCGTGGTGGCCGTCGGTCAGCTGCAGATGCTGGCTCAGCACGAGAAGGACCAGCACACGCCGTCGTCGATGGTTCAGCGTGCGCTTGACTGGATTTGTCAGCAGGCTGCCGACCCTTCGTCGTCGTATTATAATATAATTGACACTGAGAAGATTGCTGCTGCCGGTCACAGCTGTGGTGGGGCGCAGGTACTGGCCAATGCTGCCGACAAGCGTCTGAAGACTTACCTCATCCTGAATGCCGGCATGGGCAAGATGACGATGGCCGATGCCAGCAGGAAATCGCTGAAGAATCTACACGGCCCTATTCTCTACCTCGTAGGTGGAAAGGAGGACGTGGCTTGGGCTAACGCCCAGATGGACTATAAGGCCATTAAGAAAGTGCCCGTCGTGCTGGCCGACAACACCAAGAGCGGTCATGGAGGAACCTACGAGCAGCCTAATGGCGGAGCCAACGCCCGTATGGTGCGTGCCTGGCTTGACTGGCAGTTGAAGGGCAAGCAGGAGTCTCGCGCCCTGTTCCTGGAAGGCAATCTGGCAGGCTATGACCAGTGGACTATTGTCAACAAGAATTTCAAGTAACCGACATCCTCTGTACAAAAACAACATTATCTTAATCTATGACTACTACTATCAGAACAGTTGCCTTGCTACTCGTGCTGGCATCAGTATGGACGGCAACACAGGCACAGCAGCGCCGGCACATGCGCCGCCAGGCTTTCCAAACAGAGACACCAATGGTACATGACCCTGTCATGGCCTATGAAGACAGCACGTATCATATCTATGCCACGGGCATGGGCATCCAGCAGATGACATCTAAGGACCGCAAGACGTGGTCCGTTAGTCCGCAGCCTGTAATGACGGTAATTCCTAAGTGGGCACACGACTCTGTACCAGGTTTTACACATCATGTGTGGGCACCAGACGTGATTAAATGGCATGGGCATTGGTGGCTTGCATACAGTTGCTCCACCTTTGGAAAGAACGGTTCTGCTATAGGACTGCTGAAAAATCATTCGTTGAGTTTCCCTGTTTGGAAAGATGAGGGCTGTATCGTCACATCCAAGGACAAACGCGATAATTGGAACGCTATTGACCCTTGTTTCGTTATCGATGAACAAGATAACCCTTGGCTGACGTGGGGGTCTTTCTGGGATGGTATCCAGCTTGTCCGACTTGACAGCACCATGCACATTGCCAAAGGTGAGAAACCGCGTACCATAGCCCGTCGCTATGCCTCGTCGTTCAAGGGGGCGGCACCTAATCCCACGTCGAAGTATGCCGGCACCAACGCTATCGAGGCTCCGTTTGTCATGAAGCACGGCGGGTGGTACTATCTGTTTGTGTCGTGGGACTACTGCTGCCGTGGTGACAAGAGCAACTACCGTGTGGCTGTAGGGCGCAGCAAGACGGTGGCAGGCCCTTATCTTGACCGGGAGGGCAAGGACATGGCACAAGGTGGTGGAACGTTGTTCCTCGAGGGTGACAAGAAGGCATTTGAGGCTGCTGGCCATTGTGCGGCCTATCATATAGGCGGTCAGGGCATCTTCATCTGTCATGGTTACAGCATCGCCCATAAGGGTGCTTCGATACTGATTCAACGGCCTATCCGCTGGACACCTGACGGATGGCCGGAGATTGATGTATGATGTAAGAAGTAAAATGTAAGAAATAAGATGTAAGAAAAACTGGGACTCTCATTACGAGGGCCCCAGTTTTTCTTACATCTTACCTCTCACTTCTTTATTCTGTAGATGCTGAATGACATGGCGGGCAGTTGGTCGTTGATGACCGACTGTTTCTTGTCTGCCTGTACCGTTACGCTTCCCTGCTTCGGGGTAATCAGTTCCGGGTGCTGGATGCTGTTCTCGTCATCCATGCCCTTTTGGCTCAGTGTCAGGGTTTGTGCAGTTGTCGCACCCGTCAGGTCCTTCAGGTTCAGCGTGATGGGCTGTACGGTCTTCGATGTGTTCACCACCTTGACAATCACCTCGCTGGCATCCTTGTCGAAAGCGGCTGAGGCAAACAGACCGTTCTGGCCTTCCTGGTTGGCTACCGGAACGGCTACGCGCTTCTTGCCCTCCTGCTTCTGGGTGGTCAGTGACAGCACGTTGGTACCCTTATTGGTGGCGTAGAGCTGCTGTACGTAGTAGCTCACGGTCTTGAACATCTGCGTCTGATCGTACCATATCTGGTCGGGACGCCACTGCCAGCCGTCGACATGGGCAAAGAGCGGTGCCGGGGTTGTCATGTGTACAATGTCGGCATTGCGTTCAAAACCCGTCATATGGGCTGCTTCGAGGATGGCTGCCTCGTAGTGGTTCCACTTCTTGCCTCTTCCGTGACAGGCATATTCGCCGGCAAACACCTTCGGACCCTTGCGATCATAGGAGTCGTAGCGCAAGCCGTGGCTCAAGAACCATTTTTCGTCACGATAGTAGTGCTCGTCGTAGAGATCTACCTTCAACTCTTTCATGCGGGGCTGCAGCAGGTCGAAGTCCCAGCCTTCAGAGTTAGGACCAGTGGTGCCGATGAGCTTCAGATCGGGATACTTGGCACGCAGGGCGTCGCTGAACTTCTTCAGTCGCTCCGTGAATACAGGGCCATATCCGCCATGTTTCTCGTCGTAGTCCCATTGTTCGTTACCCACGCCGAGGAATTTCAGGTTGAAGGGTGCGGGATGTCCCATGTCGGCACGCACCTTGCCCCATTTCGTGTTGACATCGCCATTGGCAAACTCCACGAGGTCGAGGGCATCCTGAATATACGGATCAAGCTGATCGACGGGAATATGTACGCCGGGTTTCGTAGGATCGGGGTTCTGGAACTGGCAGCTCAGTCCGCACGAGATGACAGGCAGAGGCTCGGCACCGATGTCCTCAGCCAACTGGAAGAACTCGAAGAAGCCCAAGCCGTACGACTGGTAATAGTCGGGGAAGTAACGGTAATCGAAGGTGTGCTCCCAGCGGTTTTGGTTCAGCGGACGGTTCTCTACGGGGCCGACGCTGTTCTTCCACTGGTAACGTGTCTCCAAGTCGGTGCCTTCCACGATACATCCGCCAGGGAAGCGGAAGATGCCCGGATGCAGGTCTTCCAAAGCCTGTGCCAAATCGCGACGCATACCGTTCTCGCGATTCTTATACGTATTGACGGGGAACAGCGACACATGTTCCAGACACACGCTGTTCGGACCTTGCAGATAGATGCGCAGCTTGGCGTTCTTCAGCGTCTTCTTCGAAGTCAGCGTGACGGTGTACTTCTTCCATTCCGACGATGTGATGTCGAGTTTCTCCTCGGCAAACTGCTGACGCTCGTCCATCGAGTTCTCCTGAATCAGCTGTATGCGGATGGCAGCCTTGCCCTTCTGGGCCTTTGCCCATACAGAGAAGCGGTATTGTTCGTCCTTCTTCACACCGATACCGAAGTAACCCTCGTTCACCAAACCCGTGCGACGGTCTCTGTGACCCGGGTCGCTCAGCTCTACATAGTGCGGACAGCGCTGGAACGGGCCGTCTTCTTTCACGTCGACACAGCCGAAAGCCTGCCAGCCCATCAGATGCTGTGGAAACTCAAACGAGCGGTTCTTCACCAGTTCACCATACAGGCCGCCGTCAGCAGCATAGTTGATGTCTTCGAAAAAAATGCCGTACATAGTCGACTGGATGGGTGCCCCAAGTTTCTTGGTGTTCACGTCCATCACGTTCTGCCCTATTGCCGTCAGCGTCATGCCTGCGGCAAAAGCGATAGATAATAAACTCTTTTTCATTGTGTATTGTTTTTTGATGTTGTTTTGCTATATAGTCTGTTTTGTCTGCAAAGGTAAGAAAAAAACGTTAGAATAGCAAACTATTTTCCCGTATAATATCACAAAAAAAATGTGAAAGAGTAGCGATATAAGAAAAAAGTCGTATATTTGCACTTAAAATCAAGTGAGTATGAAAAAAAGCAGTATGATTCTTAGTCTTGTGCTACTGTCAACGGCAGCAATGGCACAGCAGTATCAGGTGCCTGTCTCTGAGCAGCACGAGCAGATGACGACGGGCAAGTATCAACCTACATGGGAGTCGTTGGAGACGCATCAGACACCGGAATGGTTCCGCGATGCCAAATTCGGCATCTGGGCACACTGGGGGCCTCAGTGTGTAGAGGGTTCAGGCGACTGGATGGCCCGCTCGATGTATATGGAGGGCGGTCGCGAATACAAATATCATGTGGAGCATTACGGACATCCTTCGGAATTTGGCTTCAAGGATATCCTGCCGCTCTTCAAGGCTGAGAAGTGGGATCCCGACAAACTGGTGGAGCGCTACAAGCGCTGTGGAGCGAAGTATTTCTTCGTCTTAGGCAACCATCACGACAACTACGACCTCTGGGATTCAAAGTACCAGCCTTGGAACTCGCAGAACATCGGACCGAAACGCGACATCCTCGACGGCTGGGCCAAGGCTGCCAAGAAGCACGGACTGCCTCTGGGCATCTCATTCCATGCAGACCACGCATGGACGTGGTATGAGCCGGCACAGCGCTACGACGTGGAAGGCCCGAAAGCAGGTATCTATTACGACGGCAACCTGACGAAGGCCGACGGCAAAGGCAAATGGTGGGAAGGACTTGACCCTCAGATGCTCTACCAGCAACAGCACCCTATGAGCAAGGGCTCGTGGGATAACGGAGCTATCCACAGCCAATGGGGCTGGCAGAACGGTGCCTGTCCGCCCTCCAAGGCATTCGTCACCAACTTCTATGATCGTACGCTCGATGCCATCAATCGTTATCAGCCCGACCTCATCTACTTCGACGTGACGGTGCTGCCTTTCTATCCCCTGAGCGACTGTGGTCTAAGGATTGCTACACATCTATATAATAAGAACCCGCGTGGGGTGGTATTCGGCAAGATTCTCAACGATGACCAGCGCAAGGCCCTGACGTGGGATGTGGAACGCGGCGCACCTAACGAGATTATCCCTGAGCCTTGGCAGACATGTAACTGCATCGGCGGGTGGCACTACAACACCGGCATCTACGAGAAGGGACGCTATAAGACAGCAGCTGTTGTAGTCAAGCAATTGGTGGATATCGTTTCGAAGAACGGCAATCTGCTGCTGTCTATCCCCTTGAGGGCTGACGGCACATACGACGAAAAGGAGGCTAAGATACTCGACGACCTCGAAGTGTGGATGACGCAGAACGGCGAGAGCATCTTCGGCACCCGTCCTTGGGTGCGCTTCGGTGAGGGTCCCGTAGCTGAGAAGGATATCAAAATTAATGCCCAGGGCTTCAACGACGGACAGTTTGCCGGTATGGACTATCGCGACATCCGTTTCAATCAGACTCCCAAGCATCTCTATGTGACGGCGATGGGCTGGCCAGAGAGCGGACGCCTCGTCATCAAGTCACTTGCCAAGGGTAATCCCGACTTCCGCAAGTCCATTTCTTCCGTCTACCTCTTAGGATACGGCAAGCTGAAAGTACGCCAGACTGC
>JAEEGL017236421.1_pt1 | contig 11814 bp, 6 predicted proteins | sample 9134231 | NCBI WGS metagenome assembly JAEEGL01 (sample SAMN16246548, study PRJNA631951) | gut metagenome | biome: gut microbiome; feature: rumen; material: fiber-attached | host: Bos | place: Iran: Karaj | collected 2018-10 | reverse complement strand
GGTTGCCCGGAAGCGCGTCGTCGGCGATGGCGGCGTCGGCGCGCGCCTTGACCTGGAAGTCGGAAGGCACGGGGGTGGTGGCCGTGTCGGCGTCGAACCAGAGGAAGGCGTCGATCCGCCCCTTGCGCGGCGCGCCGAGCGGGATGCGGAACCGAAGGGATCCAAGGGACGCGCCCTCCAGCGCGTCGCAGTCTCCTGTCTCGCATCCGCCGCAGTCGTCGCATTCGCCGTCGGGGCCGGAGAGCAGTTCGCGCCCGTGGGCGTTCTCGTCGTAAACATGGTGGCGGGAGTGGTAGGAGAAGTCCTCCCAGACGGTCTCGCCGCCCATGCAGACGTAGCCGTTCGCTCCGCACTCGACGTATTCGACGCGCGTTTCGAGGCCCTCCGGCGGCGGGTCGATGCCGACGACGACCTCGGCCCCGCATTCGCACTCGAACTCCCCATTCGGCCCGGTCCGCCACCATTCGCGCCAGATGCAGCCGCTGTCGAGCGGGTATTCGCTCTCCTCCGCGTACTCGCCGGTCTCCGTGTCGAATGCGAGCGCGCCGCCGCCGAAGTCCCTGTCGTGGTCCCCGCTCCACACGATGCGCGGGTCGATGGCGAGGATGGCGGAGGACAACGGCCCCGCCGACGAACGGCCGTCCCCCGACGCGATGCCTGCGAGCGGCCCCGGAAGCGGATAGACTCCGGGACGGGTCAGGTCGAGGAGGAGCGGGAAGATGTCGGAGCCGGGCGCCGCGCCGCCGATCTCGGCCGGGATGCCGGCGGTGGAAAGGAGGTCGCGGAGGGCGACGAGGGAGGCCCCGGCTCCCGCTCCGCCGTCGGGCGCGTCCGAGAAGTCGAAGTCGATCCAGAGGGACCCGTTGTCGGAGACGTCGTGGACGAGGTAGGCGGTGCCGTTCGTCGAGACGACCGTGCCGGACGGGAAGGATGCCCGCGGCACGTAGGCGAGGAGCCAGACCGGCGAAGGGAGGTCCGCCGTCGCGCCCGTTCGACGCAGCGTGAGCGTCATGTCGCATTCGTCAACGGTGGCGACGGGCAGCGCGACCGCACCTTCCGCCGGTGGCGCGAGAACGCCGGCGGCGCCGCCGGCGCCCCATTCGAGAACCAGGTTGCCGAAGTCGGGCGCGGTGCCGGCCGTCGGCGAGCCGGAAAGGAAGTACTGTCGCAGCCCGAAGTCCGGGCGGAGACGCAGCGTCCGCCGCCAGACGACGTCGTTCGTGGCCGACGCGGGGAATTCCGCGAGGAAGGGCGCGAGAAGCCGCAGGGAGGCGACGGAGGGCGTCTCCGCGATAAAATCCGGCGGCTCCGCGCAGGGGTCGAGGCCCGACAGCAGCGCGGTCCCGGCCGTGAAGCCGGAGGCCGTGGGGGTGTCCGGCGAACCGACGGCATCCGTCGCGCCGAAGCGGAATGTCTCGAAGGCGTCGGGAAGCCCGTCGCCGTCGGGGTCCGCTGTGGAAGTGGGCGCAACGGGGGCGGGGTCGGAGCCGTCAACGAGGCCGTCGCCGTCGGAGTCGCGGGAGAGCGGGTTGCACCCGGCGGCATGCTCCGCGCCGTCCGTAAGGCCGTCGCGGTCGGTGTCCGCGCGCGACGGGTCGGTTCGCGCGGCCATTTTCTCGAAGGCGTCCGTCAGACCGTCGCCGTCGGAGTCAACGTCGGCGCCGAGACGGAAGAAGAGCCGGCCCGCCGTGTTCGTCAGAACCGGCGCGGCTGCGGGGAAGGCCGTCTCGCCAGAAACCGTGAAGACGTGCGAGGTCGCGCCGGGCGGCATCGCGAACGCGCCCAGCCAGAGCCAGTTGGACGCCGACAGGCTGTCGGTCGCAAAGAGGTCGAGACGGCGCGAGGCCGTGAGGTCGAAGAGCGCCGGCCCCCACGCCGCGCCCATCTCGATAACCCCGTTCGTCTGCGGGGCGATGGCGAAGGAGCAAATCGAGAGGCCGGTCGATGGAGGATCGTCCACGACTCCCCTTGCGTCTCCCGGCAATCGGTTGTCGGCAAGGGCGCCGGATGCCTCCGCGCCGTCGGCCGGGGCGGGGGTGCCTCTGTCCTTGGCCCCTCCCCACAGCAGGGCGGCGCAAAGCCATGCGGCAAGCGCGATCCGGGTGGCGCGGGGAAGCGGGGCAAAAACGGACGCGGCCGTCGCGAAGGCGTTGCGCAGGGGATGGCAGGTCAGAAAGGCGGAAAGCGCGAAAAGAAAGAGGGCGGCGACAAACAGCGACGCGGCGATGGGCGCCCAGGACTCGGCGATTGAAATACCTGATGAGGTAGTGACCATGCTGTAATAATGCCAAATGTCCAGCGCTTTGTCAATGTCGATGTCGAAGAAGGTGAAAACGGGAAAGAGGCGAGTTTGTCGCGTCTGCGGCGGAACCGGCGCAACCGAGAGGTGTCCGTCTCCCGCCCCCTTCCAAAAAAACTGTTGATTTTTTTCTCCGCTTCCTGTATTATTTTCGCAGTTGTACGCGCTGTCTCGCGTACCAGCCTTTTTTATCCAGGTCACGGAGAAGGAGAATACAATGACTGTTTCCATCAGGACTTTCGCGCTTGCGTCGCTCGTTGCGGCGTGCGCCGTTTTCGCCGGTGATGCCCTCGCCCAGGCCGCGCGCCCGCAGGGCGCCCGCGCCGCCGCCGCTGGCGGCATCCCCCTCAAGATCCGCCAGATCTCCAAGACCGGCAAGGCCTGCCTGGTGCCGTCGCCCGACATCGACGGGAAGGTCAAGAGCCCCGGACGCAACGCCAAGCGCAAGGCCTGGGCCCTCTTCGAGGTCGAATACGTGACGGCTCCGGAGTGGATCGACGAGGCGACGTTCACTTTCCATGCGCTTTCCATGGACACCGACAAGGCCCTCCACTACTACACCAGCCAGGTCACCTACCTCAACCTTGAAAAGGGCGAGCACGGCGCCTGCGTGCTGATCCCGCCGTCCTTCGTCAAGCGCTACGGCGAGCCGATCTCGTTCGGCGTCGAAATCGAAGTCGACGGCCGCAAGGTCGCCGAGTTGTCGGAAGGGCAGGGGAAGGGCACCCCGTGGTGGGGCAAGATCGATGGCCTCGGCAAGGTCGTGCGCCATTCCGGCGTGATGAAGGATCGTTCGCAGACGCCGTTCGGCGTCACCCACATCGACGAATACGAGGCGGTGCGCTAATGGCTTCCGACAGGATTCTCGCGCTGAACATCGGCGCCAGCCACCTGACGCTGGGCGAGTTCCGCGTTGCATCCGGCAAGAATCCCGAGCTGGTGCAGTATGGCGTCGCCCCCCTCGGCCTTGATCCGGACAGCGACATGGATCCCTCGGGCTTCATCGTCGCGGCGCTTCAGGACATCATGAAGAGCAAGGGCATCCGCCCGGGCCCCCTCGTCATGTCCGTATCGGGCCAGGCCGTCTTCCCGCGTTTCGTCAAGGTGCCGTCCACCAGCAAGGACAAAATCAAGGTGATGATCCAGTCGGAGGCGGAGCAGAACGTGCCGTTCCCGATTGACGAGCTGACATGGGACTACCAGTTGGTAGGCGGCGACGAGATGGGCGAGCAGAACGCCATGATCGTCGCGGCCAAGACCGACAACATCGTCGCCCTCACCAACGCGGTCGCCGTCGCCGGCCTCGAACCCGAGATCGTCGATGTGGCGCCCCTCGCCATCTACAACTGCGTCTGCTTCAGCCAGCCCGCCGCCGAAGGCTGCACGATGGTCCTCGACATCGGGTCGCGCTCGACCAATCTCGTCTTCATCGAAGCCGGAAAGGTCTTCTACCGCTCCATCCCCGTCGCCGGCAACACGATCACCCAGGAAATCGCCAAGTCCTTCCAGATCGACTTCCGCGCCGCGGAGAAGATGAAGTGCGAAGGCGGCTTCGTCGCCCTTGGCGGCGTGACCGCGGCGGAGGACGAGACGGCCGACCGGATGTCGAAGTGCATCCGCAGCGTCGCGACGCGCCTCCATGCCGAGGTCAACCGGTCGATCAACTTCTACCGCAGCCAGCAGGGCGGCTCGGCCCCCTCGCGCGCGTTCCTTACGGGCGGGTCGTCGATCCTGCAGTATCTCGACAACTTCTTCCGCGAGAAGCTCCGCATCGACGTGGACTTCCTCAATCCCTTCGACCGCGTGAAGTTCGGTTCGCGCGTTGACACCGAGAAGGCCTCCGAGGACTTCTACCAGCTCGCCGAGGTCGTCGGCATGGCGGCGCGCCGCTCCGACATGGGCGTCGTCTCGATCAACCTGATGCCGCCGAACCTGGTCGAGAAGAAGACCTTCCGGCGCCGCATCCCGATCTTCGCCTTCGCCGGCATCTCGCTCGTCGCCGCCTCGGCGCTCTTCATGCTCGCCGGCGGCGTCAAGAAAGGCGTCGCGGACTTCAAGCGCGACGAGATCAAGAAGACGCTCTCCGTCTTCGACGGCGTCAGCAAGAAGATCACCGCCGAGGAGGGCCGACGCGACGCCGTCGTTGCCGAACTCGACCGCTACCGCCGCCTCATCGACGAGCGGACGATCGTCCTGCGCCGGCTTGATGCCGTCCGCGCCTCGCTCCTGCCGGGCATGTGGCTCGTCTCGATGGAGACGAACCCCGACTGCAAGTCGGTCACGATCATCTGCCGCGGATTCTCGGATGCCCTCAAGCAGGCCGAGGCGAAGGTCGGCGACAAGACGGCCGCTGAAATCTTCGGCGACCACCTGGTTGCAAAGAAGCCCTTCGTCGGCCTTGAGGACGGCAAGGCTAAGGTCGAGCAGCAGCGCAACGTCTACGGCTCGGACGCGAGCACTAGCGACAAGGTGAAGGAGTTCAAGCTTGTCGTCGGGCTGAGCCCCGAGTGCCAGTTCGGACCTGTCGGCGGAAAGGTGGAGGAATAGCATGGACCGCTCGAAGATTGTTTTTGCCGCCATCGTGGCCGTCGTCGTCATCGCGGCTGCGGCGCTGGGCTTCCTCGCGAAGGGCGCCTTCTCCGCCGCGGCCGCAGCCGATTCGGAGGCCAGCCAGGACTACGGCCGTCTCCAGAAAATCTACGCGCGAGAGGTCTTCCCCAACGACGAAAACGTCGCCCTGCTGGCGAAGTCCGTCGCCGACCTCGAGGCCTGCCGCGTTGCGATTACCGGCGCGCTGTCCAAGTGCAACCCGCCGCTGCCGACGGGCACCTCGCCGTCGCTTTTCGTCCAGGTGCTGGACAAAATGGTGAAGAGCCTCGTGGCCAAGGCCCCGATTGTCGAGGGGCAGAAGTGCGTTGCGCCGAACTTCTCCTTCGGCTTCGACTCCTACTACGGCGGCACGTCGCTGCCGGATCCGTCGGAGGTGCCGCTTCTCTCGCAGCAGCTCGTCATCGCCAACCGCCTGGCCAACGCCCTCTTCGAAGCCAAGGTCTCCAAGCTAGTCGCCTTCCGGCGCGATGCCAAGGATTCCAAGACAGTGCAGACGCAGCAGTCGTCGCAAGACGCGGCCTTTACCGGACGCCCCGCGGCGGAAGAGGAACCCGTGCAGCAGACACGGGGCAAGAAAGGCAAGAAGAACGCCGAGCCCGAGGTTCCGCTCTTCACCTGCCAGCGTTTCGGCGTCGAGTTCATGGCGCGCGACTCCGCCCTTGTTGACTTCCTCAACGCCATCGCGTCGATGAAGGATCTCTTCATCGTCGTGACCGACATGTCGGTGAAGAAGGATGGCGTCGATGTCAAGGCCCCCTCCGCCGAGTTGCTGTCGGCCGACGCGGACAAGTCGCGTGACCGCGACGCCCGCCGTGCCGAGATGGAGGCACGCCGCGCCGCCCGCGCCGAAAGAGCGTCGCGGTCTTCCGCGCGTCCGCGTCGCGACCGGCCTCAGGAACCCGTCGTCGAGGAGAAGGCCCAGCCGAAGCCCACGGAGCTTCCGGCCGAACTTCGCAAGGTCTCCGGCCCCGAGCTCGATCCGCTTCTCTCCGTCAAACTCCAACTTGAAATCTATTCGTTCGGAAAGGAGGGCGAGTAGCCATGGCCTCGGGTCAATCTTCATTGGCGCGCCACTACGACAAGCTTGTCGCCCTGGTTTGCGTTTTGCTGCTGGGCGGTGCCGCCTTTGTCTTTGTTTCCTCGCAGGGCGGCGCTGATGCGGCGCGGCGCGACTGCCAACGGGCCATCGACTCCCTCAAGCCGGAAGTCGAGGTCATGGACACCGCCGAGACTGCGACGCGACTGGGCGTTTTCTCGAATGCCCTCGCGAGCGTTTCCGCTCCGTTCCAGCTGGTGATGCCCAAGGAAGTGAAGACGGGGTTCTTCATTCCAGAGACCCGCGCCTGGTGCGTCGCCTGCCGCTCGCCGATTCCCGTTCAGGCGGTGAAGTGCCCCGTTTGCGGCGCCGAGCAGCCCAGCAAAAAGGTGCTCGCCGAGGATCCGCGTCTGGACTCCGACCGCGATGGCATGACCGATGCCTGGGAAAACAAGTACGGCCTCAATCCGCTCGATCCGGCCGATGCCGAACGCGACGCCGACGGTGACGGCTTTACGAACCTCGAGGAGTTCACGGCTTCGACCGATCCGATCGATTCAAAGAGCCATCCCGACAAGATCAACTACCTCCGCGTCGTTTCGATAGATGTCACGAAGCTCCCCGTGACCTTCATGAACACCATCACCCTTCCGGGCAACGCCTACAAGTGCTCGTTCAACTACTACGACCGCGAGCTGAAGCACACGCAGACGATCATGATCAAGGTCGGGGACGTGCTCGGTCCGCTCGACCGCCTGCCCGGCCAGCCGATTTCCGCGCCCAAGCGCTATGCCGACTTCAAGCTTGTCGATCTCCAGTGGGTCGAGGGCGGCTTCACGAACAGATTCGGCAAGGCCGAAGCTGCGCCGGTCGCCATTTTGGAGCGCGTCAGCACGGGCCGAAAGATTTCATTCAGGAAAGAGGCGGAAGTCACCGACAACGACTACAGCATCGTCTTCTCGCAGCCCCGCGACGGCATGGAATATGCGGCCGAGGGGGCTGAAGGCGAAGCCGAAGTCGAGATTGACGGCACCACCTTCAAAATTAAGAGTGTTGACAAAAAATCCCGAAATGTTGTATTATTACGTACATCCGATAACAAGGAGTTCCCCGTCGGCCCGAATGGCGTGGTCGCGGGCAGAAAGTAGTTCCCCAACATTTCCCACCCCCACCGGCTTTACACTTTGACACAATTCCAACCTGCTTAGGAGCCCTCGATGAAGAAGATGATCAAGACTGCGTTCGTGGCAATGGTCGCCGTTGCGCTGATGTCAAGTTCGTCCGTCCATGCCCAGAATGGCCTGGCTGGTGAACTTGACGATTTGCTCGGCCTCGGAGAACCCGAGACGCCAGCTGCGGAAACGGCGAAGCAGCCCGAAGCCCCCGCCCCCGCCGCCGTCGAGACGCCGGCTCCCGAGGCAGCGGAAGAGCCTGTTGCCGAGGCCGGGAAGGAGACAGCCGAAAAGGAAATCGACGATCTCCTCACACCCGCCGTCGAGGAAGCGAAGCCTGCGGAAGAGGCCAAGCCCGCTGAGGAAGCGAAGCCCGCAGAAGCGGCCGATGCAGCGCTTGATGACATTCTGGCCCCCGCGGCCGAGGAAGCGAAGCCGGCTGCCGAGGAACCTGCTGCCGAAGCACCCGCTGCCGAGGAAGCGAAGCCCGCCGAAGAGGCTAAGCCCGCTGAGGAAGCGAAGCCTGCGGAAGCGGCTGCGGCTCTTGATGACATTCTGGCCCCCGCTGCAGAAGAGGCGAAGCCTGCTGAAGAGGCAAAGCCGGCTGTCGAGGAACCTGCTGCCGAAGCAGTTGAAGAAGCGAAGCCTGCTGAAGAAGCGAAGCCTGCTGAAGAAGCGAAGCCCGCCGAAGCGGCCGATGCGGCTCTTGATGACATTCTGGCCCCTGCCGCCGATGAAGCGAAGCCGGCTGCCGAGGCTCCTGCTGCTGAGGAAGCGAAACCCGCTGAGGAAGCTCCTGCTGTCGAGGAAGCGAAACCCGCTGAGGAAGCTCCTGCTGCTGAGGAAGCGAAACCCGCTGAGGAAGCTCCTGCTGTCGAGGAAGCGAAACCCGCTGAGGAAGCTCCTGCTGTCGAGGAAGCGAAGCCTGCCGAAGAGGCTCCCGCTGCCGAGGCGGCCAAAGAGGCGGATGAATCCCTTGAGGATCTTCTGAAGCCGGCGGATGAAAAGCCCGCTGAGGAGGCGAAGCCTGCTGAGGAAGAAAAGCCCGCCGAGGCTGCCAAGGAGACAGCCGAAAAGGAAATCGATGATCTTCTTGCTCCTGCTGCCGAGGAAGCGAAGCCCGCCGAGGAAGTTGCCGAAGCAGTTGAAGAAGCGAAGCCCGCAGAAGAAGCGAAGCCCGCAGAGGAAGCGAAGCCCGCGGAAGCGGCCGATGCGGCTCTTGATGACATTCTCGCCCCCGCCGCCGAGGAAGCGAAGCCCGCAGAAGAGGCGAAGCCTGCTGAAGAGGCCAAGCCGGCCGAGGAAACTGGTTCTGCTCTCGATGACATCCTGGCCCCTGCTGCCGAGGAAGCGAAGCCGGCCGAGGAAGCGAAGCCCGCAGCCGAGGAAGTCGCCGAAGTCGTTGAAGAGGCCAAGCCGGCGGATGAGGAGCCGGCCGCTGCGGAAGTCGCCGAAGTTGTTGAAGAAACCGAGTCCGCGGATGGAGCCGATACAGCCGCGGCCCCTGCCGCCGAGGATGGTGCCGTCGCGGCAGCCGCTCCTGCCGAGGAGTTTGACCCTGACGCCCAGATTTCGGAAATCGAAACTCTCGAGCGCATGCGCCGGAAGGCCCTTGACGAGCATGGCAAGTCTAGCCTTGAGGCCGCCAAGCAGGAGATGAAGAACGGCAACTACGTTGAGGCCCAGCGTCTCTTCGAAGAGGCCGACAAGTTCCTCTCCCGTCGCGACGACAACCAGAAGTTCATCGATGAGGCCACGGCCGGCATCGCCGAGGCGATCTACCGCCAGGCGGAAGTGCTCTACAAGCGCGGCGACCTCGAGGAGGCCCTCGCCCGTGCGCGCCAGGCGCGCGAGCACAACCACAAGAAGGCCGTGGACCTGATTGGCGACATCCAGGACACGATAGCCAACCCGCCCGAGGAGAAGGTCGTCCGCGAGGCTCACCGCTGGCATGACCGCGACTACAAGAAGAACCAGGAGCTGATCAAGACCCGTCTCCTTCGCGCCCGCAACTACTACATCACCGGCGAGCTTGACAAGGCCCGCACCGAGCTCGAGAAGATTCTCAAGGAAAACCCCTACGAGCATGACGCCATGATTATGCTCAAGCGGATCTCCGACCGTGCCTTCGATGCCAACTCCCTTGAGTTCAACGCCACGCGTTCCACGATGATTGAGCAGGTGCGCAAGACCTGGACGCCGGATCGCTACGCAATCGACGTCTCCGATCTGGAAAGCGACGTCGCGGACGGAACCGCCGTCGGCAAGCCGATCAACATCGCCGGCAAGACGCCCGAGGAGGAGACGCAGGAGAAGATGCAGAAGATCGTCATTCCCGACATCACCTTCAAGAACGCCTCCATCACGGACGTCATCGACTTCTTCGTCGACGCCTCGCGCGAGTATGACGATCCGAGCATTCCGCCCGAGCAGCGCGGCGTCAACCTCATCCTCAAGGTCGCGCAGGCTGCACCGCAGGAAGCCACGCTTGATGAGCAGGACGACGTCTTCGCCGTCCAGACCACATCCAATGACAACGGCATCCCGCCGATCAACTTCACGGCCCGGTACATGTCCCTCTGGGAAGCCCTCCAGTTTGCCTGCGACCTCTCCCATCTGAAGTTCCGCCTGCGCGGGAAGACCGTCATGGTCATGCCCGTCAACGACGCCGATGTGGACATGATCAGCCGTTCCTACACCGTCCTTCCGTCGATCGAGGAACGCGCCTCGTCGATGTCCTCCTCCCTTTCGGCGCGCAGCAGCGACAGCGCCGGGCGCACGATCTTCGACCAGGGCGAGGACGCCGCGGCGTCCGATGGCGGCGTGGACTGGAAGCAGCTCTTCGAGGAAATGGGCGTGAAGTGGCCCAACGGCTCGACGATCAAGTACCTGCCCAGCATCAACAGGATGCGCGTCCAGAACACGCCGGAGAACCTGATCGAGTTCGAGAAGGCCCTCCAGGAACTCAATGTCACGCCGCGCCAGGTCGAGATCGAGGCCCGCTTCGTCGAAGTCGCCCAGACCGATCTCGAGTCCCTCGGTTTCGAGTGGCTCCTCACCGACAACTGGGAAGTCTCCAAGAACAAGAAGGACAGCTCCCAGTACATCAAGATCAACAGCGGATCCGGAACGTCCACTGCAAACCGCTACCTGACGGGCGCGACCGATCTTGGCAACGGCATCAGCATCCCGACTGTCAACGACGCCCTCCTCTCCGTCAACAGCGTGCTCACCAACCCCGAGCTGGGCTTCGTCCTCCACGCCCTTTCGCAGCAGGCCAACACCGACCTCCTCTCGGCGCCGAAGGTCGTGACGATGAATGGCGAGGAGGCCATCATCAAGGTCGTGCGCGAATACATCTACCCGACGCAGTATGAAATCAAGGAGAACGACATGGACAGCGACAGCGACAATGTCCAGGTCTCCTATCCTTCCGTCGAGCCGCAGGAGTTTGAGATGCGCGAGGTCGGCGTGATCCTGCAGGTCGTTCCGCAGGTCTCCGAGGACGGCCAGATGATTTCGCTGCAGCTCAACCCGCAGATCATTTCGGACCCCGAATGGAAGGACTACGGTTTCGACTACCCGGTCTCCATGTCGGGCGAGAACGTCCAGACGATCCACCTGAGGATGGAGCAGCCGATCTTCAAGGTTCGCAGCGTTTCGACGAAGATTTCGATCTACAACGGCGCGACTGTCGTGATGGGCGGCATGATCACCGAGGTGCGGAACGAGGTCAACGACAAGGTTCCGCTGCTGGGCGACATCCCCCTGATCGGGCGTCTCTTCCGCAGCAACTACGAGCAGAGCGAGAAGCGCAATCTCCTCATCTTCGTGACTGCGCGGATGGTTGACCCGGCCGGCCGCACCCTGAAGGCCAGCGCCTCCGACGGCCCGACGGGGAACTAGCGGCTCAAAGCCGCTGCTCCCTTTCGCCGTCGCGGCGCTTGTTCCGCTTGGCATAAGGTCAGTTGCGTTGTGATGAAGCGGTCTTTTGCCGTCACAGGCGGCATAGCCTGCGGAAAGAGCACCGTCGCGGAAACGCTTGTCGAACTCGGCTGCGAGGTTCTTGACACAGACGAGGTCGCCCACGCCCTCCAGGCGGGAGGCGAGGCGGTCGACGAGCTGGCCAGGCGCTTCGGGGCGGAGATCATCCGGCCCGATGGCGGCGTGGATCGGCGAAAGCTTGGCGCACGAGTCTTCTCCGACCCGACTGCCCTGGCGGATCTCAACGCGATCATGCATCCGAGGATATTCGCCGAGACGCGGCGTTGGCTGGCGAGCCGCGCCGAGGGGTCGACGAGCGCGGTCCTGGTTCCGCTCCTCTACGAGTCGGGATTGGACAGGGCGATGGACTGGGATGCCGTGGTTGCCGTAGTCTGCCGCGAGGAGGAGCAGGTGAGGCGGATCCGCCTGCGCGGGTTCACCGAGGCGGAGGCCCGGGCGCGAATCGCCGCCCAGATGCCATGCGAGGAAAAAGCCGCCCGAGCCGATTTCACCATTCGAAACGATGGAAGCCTTGAAGACCTGCGGGATGAGGTCGCAAGAGTTCTGAAAGCCATAAAGTCCCGCTGATCTGGAGAACACGATGAGAAAAGCGAAAACTGAAGATGCAGCGCCTGGGGGCGAGACCGGCGAGGTCGCGCCAAAGGCGAAGACGACAACGCGACGGACGGCCGCGCCGCGCCGCCGCGCCGTAG
>JAEEGL016115271.1_pt1 | contig 11814 bp, 7 predicted proteins | sample 9134231 | NCBI WGS metagenome assembly JAEEGL01 (sample SAMN16246548, study PRJNA631951) | gut metagenome | biome: gut microbiome; feature: rumen; material: fiber-attached | host: Bos | place: Iran: Karaj | collected 2018-10 | reverse complement strand
TACTTAAAAGAAATTTCAACATTTCCTTTAAATTAAAATATAGTAATTATTATATTCAAGAAAATCTAGCTAGTGAAACAAACAACCGTATCCTTGGTGCTTGTTCATTCATGATTTTGGCAATCATATTTGTCTCTGTGTCTTATTTAATTTATGATAATTACGCTTCTATGCACGAAGTTGCTAAAGTTAATAATGAATTAATCGAGTATATTAAAGGCTATGATCCAACAGAAATACCGGACACAGTTATAAAAGATAACCAAGAATATGAAATTTATAATGATTATATATATGCATTAAGTGAAATAAATAGTGATGTTGTTGGTTGGATTACAGTTAATAATACTAATGTTGATTATGCTGTAGTACAAACTACAAATAATGATTATTATTTAAAACATAACATATATAAAGATTATTCTTCTGAGGGTTGGGTATTTATGGATTATGAGAATAACCCAATTAATTTAAATGATAATACTATTCTTTATGCTCATCATCGTTATTCAAATGGTACAATGTTTGGAACATTAAGTTACTGCTTATCTAAAAAGTGGTACTCTGAGCCTGAAAATCAAATTATCTCTTTTGATACACCTTATGCTAATTATAAATTTAAAATATTCTCTATTTATATTACATCAAATACAACCGATTACTTAGTTACATCATTCCATGAAAAACAAAATAAAATTAATTTCCTAAATATGATTAAAAAACGTAGTATCCATAATTTTGGTATTAATCTAGATGCCGATGATAAGATTATTACCCTATCTACTTGTCATGGTAATGATCGATTAGTAGTTCATGGTGTGCTTATTGATGAATAAAAAAATAACTCTTAATTATTTAAGAGTTATTTTTATACCAATTAATTGTCTTTTTTAATGTTCTTTTATAAGTATCTTCATTCTTATAATCTAATTCTTTTCTAATTTTAGAATAGTCTAATGTATAACGTAAATCATGTCCTTTTCTATCTGTTACATATGTTATTAATGACTCATCTTTATTTAGATAATGAAGTATATCTTTAACAATAGTTAAGTTATCTAAAACTACTCCACTACCGATATTATAAACATTACTATCTTTACCTTTATGAACAATTAAATCAATTGCTTTGCAATGATCATTAACACTTATCCATTCACGCATATTTTTACCATTTCCATATATTGGTATTTGTTCATCATTTAGTGCTTTTTTAATAACTACTGGAATTAATTTTTCAGGATATTGTCTTATACCATAATTATTACAGCATCTAGATATAGAAACTGGTAGATTAAATGTTCTAGCATAAGAAAGAACTAATAAATCAGCAGAGGCTTTAGTCGCAGCATACGGATTAGATGGTTTTAATAAACTATCTTCCTTAAATTTTAATGATGGTTTATCAAGTGGTAAATCACCATATACTTCATCCGTAGATACTTGATGGTATCTTTTAATACCATACTTTAAACAGGCACTTAATAACACCTCTGTACCAAGTACATTAGTTTTAACAAACTCACCTGAAGATACAATGGAATTATCAACATGACTTTCAGCTGCAAAGTTAATTACATAATCAAATTTATAATAAATAAACAATCTAGATATTAATTCTCTATCACAAATATTTCCATTAATAAATATAAAATTTCTTAATTTTAAGGAATCCTTTAGGTTATCCATATTCCCTGCATATGTTAATGCATCTATACAAACGAAAGTATCATTTGGATACTTGTTTGTCATATAGTCTATAAAATTTGAGCCAATAAATCCAGCTCCACCAGTTACTAAATAAGTCATAAAACCCTCCGATGCTTATTATATCAAATACATTATCTTAAAAAAAGTATTTACTATAATATTTATCTAATTCAAAATCTTTACCCCATTTATTCTTCATATAGATTCTTTCAATATTTAATCTATTATTATTATCAATATTTTCATCATAACCGCGAGATTTTGATTCGAAATGAAACATTGTAATATTGTTTAAACAAATATTATAATAACCTTTGTTTAATAGTTTTAAACATAAATCCATATCATTAAGTGCTACCGTTAATTTTTCATCAAGGCCACCAACATCTTTATACTTTTTCTTTTCAACCATTAAACAGGCACCCGTTACAGCACTAAAATTATATGGTCTTATTCGCATATCAAATAATCCATTCTGATTATCTTTTTCCGTTACCCCAAAATGAGTAGCAAATCCTCCTTCGGTTAAAGCAACTCCCATGTGTTGAATCTTTTTATCATTATATAATAATTTTAAACCTACAGCTCCAATGTCTTTTCTTTTGGCATATCCGACCATCCAATCAAGAAAGTCATTATTAATAATCTTAGTATCATTATTTAAAAGCAAATAATACTCCCCTTTGGCTTTAGATGCACCATAATTACAAATTGCCGAAAAATTAAAAGGCATCGGATTATGATATACTTTAACTCTTTTATTATCATTAATTTGTTTTAACCAATTTAATAGTTCTTTATCTTGAGATCCATTATCAATAAGTATTAGTTCATAATTTTTATAACTCAAATTATTTAATAAACTAGTTACACAATCCTTTGTTAATGCAAATTGATCTTTAAATGGTATTATAATGGATACTAATGGATTATCATGATTATATTTAATAACATACTCTTTATTATATGGATTAACATCCACTTGAGCATCTATTTTATTGTTTTTTAGATAATCACTTATTATTTGTGAGTTAAAGTTATTTTTCATATCACTAAAATCATGATATAAAATTTCTGGTATATGAACTATTTTTTTTGCTTTACATACACATTTTAATAAATATTCACTAAATGTATTTTCTAAATATTCTTTACTAAAACTGCCAACTTTCTTAGCAAGACTAGTTTTAATAGTTATAACATTTCCTAAATAATTGTATCCCAAGAATGAATCAAGTGCAAAATCCGGTTTAAAAACAGGTTTACTTAATTTAAATTTATTGTCAATATGATCCTCATCTGAATAGATAATATCCGGACCCTTTTCAATACTATTTTTAATATAATTTAGGGATACTTTTTCAAATACAACATTACTATTTATAAAACATATATAGTCTGTACCGATTTCTTTTAAAGCTTTATTATATAAATCCGCTAATGGCTTATCATCAGGACATGTTATTATCTTTATTGATAATCGCTTTGGTTGAATTCTTTTTAATAAATCATTTAATTCTAAATAATCTTTTTCAAATATAGCTATAGTTATACAGTATTTTGTATAATTACTATTAAAAATACTATTTAGAGTCTTAATAACAATTTCTTTATTAAACTTAGTTATTGAATATAATATAGTAATATCGAGGTTATTATTACATTTAATATTCTTTAAAGGATGATCTTTTAACCACTTATTATAATCTTTCGAAGAAGTAAAAATATTTGTGGATATTCCCCCACTTTTTTTTACATTTCTAGTAAATGATTTAAAATATCTTTTTAAAGCAGGAAATGGTATTAATAAATGATGACGATGCCAAGCATAATACCATGCCTTCTTGATTTGGTGAATTATTTTTTTCATATTACTCACCTTCCCAAATATCTTTATATTCTTTTGCAATATATTCCCATGTATGTTCTTTATTTATAATATCTACAGCTTTTTTATGATAATCATTTCTTCTTGAATCATATTTTTTATAACTATTTAATAATCTTGTTAAACTACCTTTTTTAATATCAAAATATAGAGCTGAATCTTTACATATGTCTTTATTAAAATTGATATTATAAGCAATAACTAATTTACTTGTATATAATGATTCTAATAATGAAGGATTAGTACCACCAACACTATGACCATGAATATAAGCATATGCATAATACCTTAATGAATAAATATCTTGTTTATTATAAACAGGACCTAAAAAGACAATATTATCATTTAAATCAATTTTTTTACTATTACACCAAGTCAAGAAATTATCATATGTTTCATTAGTTACTATTGCTAGTTTTTTAGGAATTTTTGAATTGTTAAATTCTTTGATAATAAAATCTAAATTATTCTCTGGAACCAATCTTCCTACGATTAATAAGTAATCATCTCTTCTTAAATTATATTTATTATATAATTCATTTGGCTTTAAATAATCATTATATTTAATTGTTCCATAAGTTATAATTCTTTTTTCTATTTTATTTCTTTTATATTTATGAATAATATAATCATAAATACCCTTTGCATCACAAATTATTAAATCACAATTGTTTAACATACTTCTTTCTGCGGATAAGAAATATAGTTTTCCAATAATTCCATATTTTTTTCTTTTCCACTCTAAACCATCCGGATTAACCATTATTTTAATTCCTTTTTTATTTAATTTCTTATGATGGAATTTTAAATAATTACCTAATTTTAATCCTAATATGTAAACGAAACCATCACCTAATTTATTTTGCTTTATATAATCCTCATAATACTTAATCGATTTTCTAGTATGGAAAAACATTTGCATTTTACCAAATCTATTTAATGGAAAAATATCTAAATAACAGTGATCATTCATTACAAGATGGGATTCCATAAGACCGATGCCACTGATATGAAAAATAATATTATTAGACTGATAATAATCCATTAAATTTGTTATAAAAGTTTCCCAGCCGCCATAATTAAATCCATATCCTCTGCTTCCAATAATAAAGACATGTTTTTGTTCAGTGAAATTATTGCATCTCAAATAATAAATCTTTTTATCATCAAGATTTAAATTATAAAACAAATCTTTAGTGTATTTGTTTTCCCAATTTTTTTGAATAACCTCTTTTTCCGTATTGCTTTTAGTAAATAATTTAAAGTTATCTGAATAAACATATACACTAGGTTCAATTACATTGTAATATCCCTTATTAATTAATTTTAAACTTAGGTCTACATCAGCATATTTATCTAATGATTTATCATAACCATTTAATTCTATAAATTTCTTTTTATTAATCATTAAGCAACTATCTTTAACAACCATTACATTATGAGGAACTATTAATTTAGAATAAACACCATACTTATCTTCGATACTATCATGTATTTCCTCTTGAATGCTTTTGTTATTATAAATGGTATTTCCATGACATATATATTTATTATTAATATTTATATTTGTTCCAACAGCTCCGATATGCTTTTGAGAAGCATATCCTAATAATTGATTAATCAAATCTTTATTTTTAATTTCAATATTACTATCAACTAGCAATAAATAATCACCTTTAGATTTCTTACTTGCATTATTTATAAATGTTGATTTACTATTTTTAATACTATTAAGAACTATAATGTTTTTAAATGATTTTTTTATTTTAGATAGTTCTATTTTAGAAATATCACCACTATTAATAATTATTTCATAATTTTGATAATCAATATTATCTTCGATAGATTTAATACATCTATATGTATTATGATTGCCATGAATAATAATAGATACCATATTATTCATTTTATCAAAATTAATATGATATATTGTATCAAGCAAATAAGTTAAGCTTGCTTTTATTTTCTTTTTTTGTAATTGTTCTTCAATTATCTTTTTTGTCATTTCTACAACATAAGGTTTAGCGTTTACATTAAATGCCGTAGATGTTTCTACTTCACGCCAATGATAAAGAATGCGTGGAATATGATAAACTTTATTAGTTTTTTCTATTATACGAATAAATAAATCCCAATCTTGAGCTCCTTCATATCCAATACGAAAACCATTAACCATATCAAAAATACTTTTTCTTATCATTGTAAAATGGCAAATAAAATTAGCATGTAAAAAATATTCGGGTGAAAAATCCGGTTTTAATATTGGTGTATGAAATACTTTGCCATCGGCAGTTACTTTATCTTCATCTGAATAAATTAAATCAGCATCTAAATGATCATTAATAAATGAAACCATTTCATATAAAGCATCAGGAGAAATAAAATCATCGTGATCTAAAAGTGCAATATAGTCTCCTTTTGCCATACTTGCAGCATCGTTACTTGCTTTTGATATGTGGGTGTTCTTTTTGTGATATTTTATTTTTATCTTACGATTCTTTTCATATTCTTTTAAAGTATCTAAAGTTTCTTTTAAAGTCGAAGCATCATCAACGATACATATTTCAAAATTATCATATGTTTGATTTAAAACAGATTCAATACACTCTACTAAATATTTTCTTTTTATATTATATACAGGAATAATTACTGATATTAAAGGTTTATACTTTAATTCTTTATTACTAGATATTGGATAATAATCATGTAACCATTTTTGATATGATGTTGGTTTAAAAATATAATAACCTTTTATTAAATGATTTTTAATAAATCTTTTTAAGTGAGATAAAGGTATAATAAAATGATATCTTTTGTAGGCTATTTTAAAATAATATTTTAATCTTGATATCATAATTACACCTCCTGACTACTAATAGTAGTATATCACATTATTAAGTTGAATAAAAAGATGTTTATGTTATAATAAATCAAGAGGGTTTTATGGAAATAATTTATACAAAAATACCAGGAGTTTTATTAATTAAAACACAAAAATTTGAAGATAACCGTGGTTGGTTTATGGAAACATTTAATGAGTCAAATAATTTATTTGATTTTAAAGATGCTCAAGATAATGTTTCTTTTACAAAACATAAAGGAACTATTCGTGGAATGCATTTACAAATTAAAGATGCAGCTCAAGGAAAAATAGTTACTTGTCTTAAAGGAAAACTAATAGATGTTGTATATGATTTAAGGGAGGAAAGTCCTACTTATCTACAGAAAGCAACATTTGAATTATCTGATGAAAATAATTATCTTTTATTAATACCAAGAGGTCTTGCTCATGGATTTCAGACACTTTCGGATGATGTTTTATTTATGTATAAATGTGATAATATCTATAATAAATTATCTGAAAGATGTATTAGTTACTTAGATAAAACACTAGATATGGATTGGCCTATTAAAGATGTAATAATATCAGAAAAAGATAAATTAGGTCTTACTACCGAAGAATATAAGAATTCATTAAATACTGTTTTATTAATTGGAGCATCAGGATTACTTGGACGTGCATTAAAAACACAATTAGAGAATCTAAAATTTAATGTACTTGCCCCTACTCATAAAGAGTTAGATATAACTAAAGAATTAAGTATGAATCAATACTTCATAAAACATAAACCAGATATTGTTATTAATTGTGCTGCATATACCAATGTTAATAAAGCAGAAAAAGAAGCAAGACTTTGTAATGTTACAAATGTTGTCGGTACCGCTAATGTTACTAAAGCTTGTGAACTTGTTAATAGTAAACTAGTATATATTTCTACTGAATATGTTTTCGATGGTAGAAAACAAAGTCCATATGTTCCAAGTGATAAAACTAATCCATTAAATTTATGTGGCTATACAAAAATGCTTGGAGAAAATATTGTTAAATACTATAAGAAACATTTTATTATTAGAACTTCTTGGTTATATGATAACTATGGCAATGGCTTTCCTCAAAAGATTATAAGTCTTGCTAATAATCATAAAGAAATTACCGTTGTCGATGATCAAATTGGATCACCTACTTATGTAAAAGATTTAGCAGAAGGAATAAGTAAAATTATTACTACAAATAATTATGGTATTTATCATTTAACTAATCAAGGATATTGTTCATTTTATGAACTTGCTAATAAAGTAAAAGAATTAAGTGATTTAGACTTGATGATTAAGCCAATTTCTAGCGAAGACTATCGTAAAGAACATCCGGATTCAGTATTAAGACCTAAGAATTCGAGAATGATTGATGATATTCATCATATAGAACTACCTAATTATGAAGATGCTTTAATTAGATGCTTGAAAAAAGATAATCAATAATGATTATCTTTTTTTAATCTTTTTACATCTACAATACTTTTTAAATATTGTCCATAACTATTTTTAGATAAAAGATTTGCTCGGTCTATAAGTCCATCTAAAGTTATCCAACCATTATTATAGGCAATCTCTTCAATACAAGGTATTATTTTATTATTACTTATTTCTACATTATGAATATATTCTATTGCACTATACTCACTTTCAAAAGTACCAGTATCAAACCATTTAGTATCTTGTAAATAATAACCTTTTAATAACCCTTTAGATAAATATATTTTACTTAAGTCAGTTATTTCAAGTTCATTTCTTGGTGATGGTTTTATTGTTTTGGCAAAATTAACTGCATTATTTGGAAAAGTATATAAACCTACTAAAGCAAGATTGGATTTTGGGTGTTCAGGTTTTTCCTCAATATCTATAATTGTTCCTTCCTCATTTAATGTAGCAACACCAAATCTATTTGGATTTTCTACAGGTATCATAAAATTACTAGCAAATCCTTTTTCAGCATTATTTTTAGCATTAATTGTTAATTCACTTAATTCATCGCCAATAAATATATTATCACCCAAAATAAGCATACAACTATCGCCATTAAGAAATTCTTCGCCAATAATCAAAGCTTCTGCAATACCTTTAGGATATTTTTGAATAGCATATTCAATATGAATACCAAATTGTTCTCCATCCTTTAAAGCTCGTTTAAAGCCTGGTAAATCCTGATTAGTAGTGATTATTAAAACATCATTAATATTACATTCCATTAATGTTGCAAGTGGATAATAAACCATCGGCTTATCATAAATTGGCATTAGTTGTTTACTAATACCTTCAGTTATTGGATATAATCTTGTCCCAGAGCCACCGGCTAGAATAATACCTTTCATGTTTTACTCCTTAACAATTACTAAATCCATATCATCTTGGGATTTATCAAAAACAAATATAATACTACATACCATTAAGAAATATGGTGTTACTTCAAGCACACTGGTAGAAAAGAAATAATGGATCATAAAAGCAATAATAGAAAATGATATTAAATTTGGTAATAATTGTTTAGATCTAATACCTTTTATAATAATAAGAGTAAATAGAACTAAATATGTTATTAAAGAGAATATACCATTTGATACTAAAATATTTAAGTAATGATTATGTGCTTTATCTATATATAAATTATTCTCTTGATAGAATAATTCTCCTAAATTGTCATATCCAATTCCAAGGAAAATGTTCTTTTTAACAATCTTTAAAGTGTTCTCCCAAATATATACTCTACCAGCATAGAAAGTTGTTTCCGTCTGAACAGGTGGTTCAAAAGGATTATCACTTGGTTTTTCTCCATCATTAAAGAAGAAATAATAAATTTGTGATAAATCATCTTTTATTGTATAGTTAGGAATTATCATATCTTTATGGACATCCACTACTATTGGAACTGATACATAAACCATAATAAATGATGCTAATAAATTAGCAACTAAAATCCATATACATCTTTTTAATAAAGTTTTATGTTTTATAATTGTATAAATAAATATTAATCCAAGACCAATAACATAAGATAAGAATGGTATAGTGGATTGTGCTAATACTAAACCAATACTATTAATTATTCCACTAGTAATATAAAACTTTTTATATTGATTAGAATAAATGCCCATATATATACTAAGTAAACTTGTAAGTAATAAATAACTACCTAAAAAGTTTGGATTTCCACATAGAGCATTAGCCATATAAGGAAAAACAAAAGATAGGAATAACCCTCCTCTTAAGAAAACTTGTCCAAAAGCATATAATGATTGAAAAATACCTAAACAAAGGAACAAGTTTAATAATACTAAACATTTTCTTTTACTATTTAGTCTAATTAAACATAAGAATATTAATACATAACTTAAGTTTGTAAGAAAGCCTTCATATCTGTCAAAAGATCCTATAAATGCCATTTTTACATCTAAGGCAGTAACTGAACTTAAAAGACCTAACAAAACAAGTAAATAGCAAACTATATCAATAATACCAATTTTTTCTTTATATTTAAAAATAATCATTAAATAACATACAAGCAAAACAGGAATAGTAAGCCACAATAAGTAACCACAATGAAAAGTATAATATAGTCCAAGGTTTCCGCTACCAGCTATAGACATACGAATTAGTTGCATTAAAGGAAGACCAATTAGTAATCCTAAAATTGTATAATAAATAACAGTATCTACCTTTCTTTCTACTTTAATGGTTGTTTGCTTTTTGTATTTACTCTTTTTCATAAAAACCTCACTAGTATTTTAACATAGTACATAATTTATAATCAATTAAAAAACTCCTATTTCTAGGAGTATTTTAATAATTAACAAGTATAACTATTATTTATATAATAATTTCTTATTTCATTATATGAATTAGGAATGGATGAATCTTCTAATGCACTAAATATTCTTATTTGTAGTTTACTATAATCAATTAAGGCAAATCCAGTATGATTATCTAATGTAATACTTCCATTATTAATGTTTATAACGTTCTTTAGTAGTTCTTCTTCATTTTCATACTTAACTTCATAAATATCAATAACCTTACCCATTTTCGTATTATTATAGTCAAATACTACTCTTTGTACATTATTATCTTTTCGACAATCCATCATCATTAAGTAATCATTTTCTATAACATTTAAAACACCATATACTGTTTGATGATTATTATCTTTATCTTGAACATCAATAGCCACTACTCTTAAACCAACTCTTTGTAAATTAGCATAATCATCATTTTCAACAAAGGAATAAGTATAATCTGGTTTTTGTTCTACAAAACTTGTAGCTACTACACTACTGCCAACTTTTCTAGTTAATATTTTTGTAGTTAATTTAAAATTATTATATGCTATAACTTTAATAATTGCTTGTTTAGTAGTTTTAAAACATTTAACACTATATGAATAACTTCCTGGTGTCAAATTATCTACACCACTTAAATCAATTTCACAAGTTGATACATCAATACCGGTAAAAGTACCATAATCATTAATATTACTTGATAACACTTGACCTTGAGGTATATCAATATCATTTAAAGTAAAACTAGATGTAGTTTTATTCTTTTGACCTAAATTTAAATAGAAATACAAACCACCTGCTACTCCTAACATAAGTAAAACAACCACTACTGTAAAAATAATCTTTTTTACCAAATCATTTTTCTTATTGTTTTCATTTTTTGCTTTAGGAGCAACATCTAAATTTTCAATTACTGGTACATTAGTTGGGTCAGTACCAATACTATTATCTCTAAAAAATGTAGCCACTATTATCAACCTCTTTTCTTATATTCTATTCTAATATTGCTTTTATTCTTCTTACGCCAGCCGAAGATGCTTCTTCTTTTATAATTTTGAATTTACCTAACTCTTTTGTATTTTTAACATGTGGCCCACCACATAATTCTTTTGATATATCACCAATACTATAAACAGTTACAATATCTGGATATTTTTCTATAAACATACATTCAGCGCCAGATTTAATAGCATCCTCTTTTTTCATTTCACATACGGTTACATCAATACCCTCTTGTATCCATTTATTAACTAATTCCTCAGTCTTATGAAGTTCTTCATCAGTTAATTTATGATCACAAGAGAAATCAAATCTCATTCTTTCAGATGTTATATTACTTCCCTTTTGATGAACATCTTTATTAACAACTACTTTTAAAGCAGCGTTAAGTAAATGGGTTGCTGTATGATACTTAGTTTCTATTTCACCACTTGATGCAAGTCCACCTTTAAACTTACCAGATGATGCAGTTCTTGATAGTTCTTGATGTTCCTTAAATTTATTCTTAAATCCTTCTTCATCAACTTTTAAGCCTTTTTCATTTGC
>JAEEGL014772242.1_pt1 | contig 11814 bp, 5 predicted proteins | sample 9134231 | NCBI WGS metagenome assembly JAEEGL01 (sample SAMN16246548, study PRJNA631951) | gut metagenome | biome: gut microbiome; feature: rumen; material: fiber-attached | host: Bos | place: Iran: Karaj | collected 2018-10 | reverse complement strand
AGCGAATGTGCGAATGTCGAATAGTCTTTCATATTCCTGCTGTCATAGCAGTCCTTAAGCTTCTTCTTTTTTTCTGCCGAACTGTTTAAGTATTCTCCCAGCAGCATCGTATACAGTCCGATATCATTCTGGGCAAACTTCATCCCCTTTTCGGGATCTATCCCTCCCTGTGTCAGTACATCTTCGAAATTTCCGGTCGGCATAGGCTTATCCCCTCCTTCTACAGCTGCTGTATTTTCACTTGTACTCTCAGGTATCGGCTTTTCGGCCTCATCGGATACTTTTCTGATCTTCTCATCCGGCAGATATCTCATTATCATCTTTTTGAGAGCCCTGCTGTCTATCGGTTTGGTCAGATAATCAGTGAATCCCTCCGAGATATACCGTGCCTTTGCACCCGCTATGGCATCTGCCGTAAGGCAGATTACGGGAGTTTCCTGATTGTGTCCGTCCTCCTGCTCACGCATACGGTGCAGTGTCTCTATACCGTCCATCTTGGGCATACGCTGATCCAGCAGTATCACGTCATACTTTATAAGGCTTGTCATCCTCAGAGCTTCGATACCGCTGTCTGCCGTATCCATAATGCACTTTGTATCCTTCAGCAGTCCGGCTGCCACTATCAGGTTCATGCGTGTATCATCGACTATCAGTATCTTTGCGTCGGGTGCAGTAAAGACCTCTTCCACGGCCCATTTTTCCTGCATGCTCTTCTCGAATTTTTCATGGAAGTTACCGATCGGTTCCGCAGACTCGATCCTTTGCGGCAGACGTATGATAAATTCAGACCCTTTTCCGTAGTAGCTTTTGACCTCTATCGACCCGTTCATCATTTCGATCAGCTGCCTGGATATGGCAAGGCCGAGTCCTGTCCCCTCCACCGTACTGTTCTGCATCATATCCATTCTTTCGAATTTATCGAAAAGCTTGTCGAGATCCTCTTCTTTTATGCCTATTCCGGTATCGGTGACCGTAATGATAAGCTCCGTCCCCTTACCGGCTTCATATCCGCGCTCCCGATCTCCCTTTACGGACATCGTCACGCTGCCTCTTTTGGTATATTTCACTGCATTGTTCAGCACATTTGTGATGACCTGCCTTATACGTACCTCATCCCCGTACATGACATCCGGCAGATCATCTTCTACATCTACGGTGTATTCAAGTCCCTTTGCCTGAGCCCTGATGGCGATCATGTTGCTTACATCATTCAGCACTGAACTCAGCTCATATCTGCTCTCTCTTATCTCCAGCTTCCCTGCTTCTATCTTTGAGAAATCCAGTATGTCATTGATTATTGAGAGCAGATTGTTGCCGGCGCTGTCGATATTTCCGGAGTAGCTCACGATATCCGCAAACACTTCTTTTATCTTATCTTCGCCCTCGGGCAGGTTGTTCTTTGCTCTCATGCTCTCATGCAGCACCATCTCGTTCATACCCAGGACCGCATTGATGGGTGTGCGGATCTCATGGCTCATCTGTGCAAGGAATTCACTCTTGGCTGCATTTGACTGCTCCGCCACCGTCCTGTCTTCGCGAAGCTTCTGGTTTTCCGCTACCTTCTGTTCGAAATAAACGATGAATATGACTGCCGTAGCTGCCGCCGCTATTATAGTGGATACAAGGAAGAGTATTATCGGGATGATGTCATACGCACTGCCGCTGTCCATCCCGTTGCGAAGGATATTCTTTATCCAGATACCCAGCAGGATACCTCCCACCGAGCAGATCACAACTATCACAAAGTATGCTGTCTTCAGTATGTTCTGTATCCTGTGGTCTATGATGACTCCTGTCTCACGACTGTCTTCCGCGAGACTCCGCTCTATGGCCCATACCAGAAGCAGAAGTGCGGCGCTCGCAAGAAAAGAGCACGGGAAATACAATAACCCCTGCCATCCGCCGAAACAGGAGGATGTCCACATGCCAAATTCGAAAATGGAATACAGCAGGACTGCTCCCGCTATATGAGGTACTTCAGCCCCCTCATCTTTTTTCTTCAGATACCAGAGTAGTCCCTGAAGAGCAAAGCATATCGTGACGGTAAGTACGGTCACCTGATACAGGCTGTTCAGTACTCCTCCGAACTGTATATACAGAAAAAACTGACAGACGTTGATGGGTATGGGAAGAAACATCAGCGGATGTATATATCTTCTTTCTTCTTCTGTCTTCAGATGGATAGTAAGGACCATCATCGAAAGGAACGCTACGTTCCATCCGAAATACGCGAGGAAATCTGACACGTTCGGTGTATCACCCATAATGATAAGATATGCCGTCCAGAAATAAGTGCTGAGCAGACTGCCCAGATAAAAGACCACGGCATACAGCCATCTGCGTCTCCTGCTGCCTATATACCGGAACAGGGATATGAGCAGGGCCACCATTATGGCAAGGAGCTGTCCGATATTTTCAAGATAATCCATTACCATGGCTGCTTCATCAATCCTCTTTCATTTCATACTCAGTGTCGTCATCTATCATCCGTAGCATGATATCGGCGAAGACCGGATCGAACTGTGATCCCTTTCCGTTCTCTATCTCCCCTCTGACGATATGCTGCGACAGCACATCCCTGTAGCTTCTGTGGCTCGTCATTGCATCATATGCATCAGCCACGGCTATGATACGTGCCTCCTCCGGGATAGCATCTCCCTTCAGTCCGTCAGGATACCCGGTACCGTTATACCTTTCATGATGCCATCTTGCTCCTATGGAAAGCTTGGGCTTTTCCTTTATGTTTTTCAGTATATTGTATCCGACCGAAGGATGTTGCTTTATCATTTCAAACTCTTCATCCGTCAGTCTTCCGGGCTTATTGATCACGGCATCCGGTACGCCTATCTTACCTACATCATGCAGCAGTCCCATCATATAGATCTCATCCTGCTGCTGTTTGCTGTATCCGTACCGTGCGGAGATCTCTCTCGCATATTCCGCTACGCGTCCCGAATGACCGTTGGTATAGGTATCCTTTGCATCTATTGCCTCAGCCAGTGTCTGCACCACGTGGAAAGACAGGGTTTCGTTTTCCTTCGTCCTCCTGTCCACTTCGGATGTAAGATCCTTTTGCAGCCTTACAAGCTCTATCGTATGTCTGACTCTCATAACCAGTACTTCGGGTACAAAGGGTTTTCTTATGAAGTCCATTGCTCCAAGTCCCAGACCCTTTGTCTCGGATTCCGGACTCTCGTTTGCCGTAAGGAAGATCACCGGGATCATATCCTCCTCGGATATCATCTCTTTCATCTTTTCCATGGTATCGAAACCATCCATATCCGGCATTCGGATATCAAGCAAAATAAGATCCGGCCTGTTGTCCTTTAAGAAGTCCAGAAGAGCGTTTCCCGACTTCAGAGCCGTCACCCGCATGTCCTGATCACTTAAGATACGGCCTGCCATGATCAGATTTGTTCTGTCATCATCTACTACTACTATCCAGTCCACTGTACCCTCTCTTTCGTGCTATACCCCTCTTTTTTGCTCCTCTTTTCGTCACCGCCGTGCATCGGTCCCTGATCACAGTTCCGGATTGCTCCTGTGCAGGATGCTGTGCACGGTCTCTCTCGTGATGGCTCCGTTCAGAGGTTTGGTCAGATAGTCGTCTATTCCGAGTTCCCTTATCTTCTTTATAGTCTCTATACTCCGATCTCCCGTCATCAGTATGACCGGAATGTCATGTTCGGCACGTATCTCCTCGCTGAGAGTGAAGCCGTCCGTATCGGGCATTTTCAGATCGAGCAGGACGAGGTCTATGTATTTTTCCGCAAGAACATCCATTGCCTCCTGCTTTGTATGCGTCCCGATCACATTGACCCGTTCCATCTTGCTGAGGATATGCTTCACGACCATCACTGTCATCTCATCATCGTCTATCACAAGCACATTCCTTACCTTATCGGCTTTCTGTCTCAGTCCGTAGTCACTGTCCTCATCCATGATCTGCAGCATGATGTCGGCTATCTTAGGATCAAACTGGGAGCCCCTTCCCTTCAGTATTTCCTCTCTTACAACATCCTGCGGAAGCAGCTTTCTGTAGCTTCTGTCGCTTGCCATGGCGTCATACGCATCCGCCACTGCTATGATACGTGCGATCTCGGGGATATCGTCCCCCTCCAGTCCGTTGGGATATCCTTTTCCGTCATATCTCTCGTGATGATATTTGGAGCCGTATCCTATCCTTGCATCATCATGTATATCATGCAGGATATGATATCCGCTGACAGGATGTATGCGTATCTGGTCAAATTCTTCATCTGTCAGTTTCCCGGGTTTATTTATGACATCACCGGGCACGCGTATCTTTCCGACGTCATGCAGCAGACCGGCTGCATACACTATCTGCTGCTCCTCCTCGGATTTGCCCATCCGTCGGGCGATCTCCAGCGCATAGTCTGCGACCCTCTGGGAATGTCCGCTCGTGTAACGGTCCTTTGCATCTATCGTGGAAGCCAGGGACTGGATGACGTTCATGCTCATCCTCTTAAGCCGCTCCATACTCTCCTGCTCTCCCTGTTCTGCTTTTGCTATCCTTTTCACAGAGATCACGCAGAATACGACGATGATCGCATATATAGCCAGAGACAGCAGCACTCCGGTCAGGATCTGAAGTCTGAGGTTGTGATACAGCAGCGAGTTGTCCGCTACAATGACCACATACCAGTTCTTGGCTATCCTGTCCGAAAATACGGTAGAAGCTTCCCCGTTTATATACATCTCGAATTCATTACCCTGATCCTGATACACAGCCTCTGTTACCCTGTTCCATACGGGATCTTCAAGGTAATTCTTTCCGACTTCATTTATATCGTAATGGGCTACGACAAGTCCTTCATCATCCACTATGAAGCCGTACCCCATGCCGCCCATAGTCATCTCTTCCGTGATCTTCTGGACTTCATTCAATATGATGTCCAAAGCCAGTACACTCTCACCGTCCGAGAGCATCTGTGTGTAGGATATAATTATCTCTCCTGTCTGTGCATCCACATAAGGGTCAGAGAGGACCATCTCTCCTTTGCCCTCCATGCCTTCCAGATACCAGTTCCTCTCCTTGGGTTTAAAATCATCGGGCGGAGTCCATCCCGCACCGTCGACATAGTCTCCGTTCAGATATCCGTATATGCCGGTGAAGTTCTTATCAAACAGCTGCTGCATCTGCGCCGTCTCTCCCAACAGATAATCAAGCAGTTCTTCTTTCCCTGCACCGTTTTTGATCATATAATCAACCGAGTCCGCAGCAAACCAGAGCACGTTTCCGCCGTTATCCAGGTAGCCCTCCACCATGGCAGCCTGACTCCTCATGTTGCTGACTCCCAGATCCCTGATCTCTGTAGCTGAATTTTTGTAAAAAGTGGTAAAGATATACGCAAGCATAGTCGCCTGCAGTATGAAGACGATGATGATCGTTATAAGAAATTGTTTTGTAACCTTGCTTTTTTTCATATTTCAAGAAAGTCTCTGAGTTCTTCTATCTCTATCGGTCTCGAATACTTGAATCCCTGAAGATACTGAGCCGACATGCCGATACATCGCTTCTCGTCGTTCTCGTCCTCTATCCCTTCATAAAGCACCCTGTAATCAAGCTTGCGGAACATGCTCGCGAAGGTATCCACCATGTACTCACCCGCCTTGTTCCTGCCTGATTGTATCACCAAAGACCGGTCAAACTTGATGATATCAAAAGGCAGCTCCATGATACGCTCGAAGTTGGAATACCCTGTACCGAAATCATCCAGATAAAACTTTATGCCATAGGACTTCAGCTGCTCTATCTTCTCCTTTACCATGTCGAAGTCACGTTCGTTACGGCTCTCCGTGATCTCTATCGCGATCTTTTCATAGGGTATGCCGTTGCGGTTTATGATACCCGTCACATCCGAGCAGAAGTTCTCGTTCCTTATCTCCTGTATCGAGAAATTGACGGAAATCCTTTTTAAAGGCAGACCGCTGTCCAGAAAGCCCTTTATGGCCTTGCAGGTCTTATTGAGTATGATCAGACTGAGTGAATGTATCAGATTGTTCTTCTCTGCAAGAGGTATGAAAAGATACGGCGGTACCAGTCCGAACTCCGTAAGCTTCAGCCTCATCAGAGCCTCGGCGGTATCATACTTTCCGCTCTCAACGTTGTATACCGGCTGGCAGAAAGTCAGCACTCTCTCATCGTCAAGGTCTCCGCTTTCCGCTATTGATTCAAGCTCTGCCAGTATCTTTTTCTGATTCTGATAGTCAGCTATATCTTCTTCTTTCACGTAGTGAAACTCATTAAAGTTCATCTTACCTGCAATGAACTTCAAAAACTCGATATAGTCATTATCACGGCTTATGGCATCGACGCTTTCCATGAAGACCGCCTTGAAGTCAAGCCTGTGACGCTCATACATGGTGCGGAACATATCCACCACCTTCTCGACTCTTGCCCAGGGATCCTTATTGTCTTTCACCCTGAACATGAGGAGCAGTCTGTTTGCGCTCAGATGGAAGAGCATTGGCTTCCTTATCTCGCTTCTGTAGAACCTGTATATATCAAAGCGCATCGACTCAGGTATGGCCTGCTGTGAGTTCATCTCCACCACATCCAGATACATGAGTACGAACTTCTCTTTATTGCGGAAGCAGTCACGTACAGCAAAAGTCAGCGAATCGCCGCTGATGGAGCCTGTAGCCAGATTGAACGGATTGGCGTGCAGCAGATACATGAAGCCGATCGTGGGCAGCATAAATATTGTACTTGTATATGAAGTCTGGCCGTGCTTGCCCTGCAGGATCATCATATAGATACAGAGAATGAAGGTAAGTACTATACCTGTGGTTATCTGGGGTATCATCCGGTTCCTGTACTTGAAGAGCAGGTAGAAAATGATGAATGTAAGCAGGATGTACGTTATCGCAAATGACAGCCTGAAGCCGTTGTGTACGTTGCCCGAAGCATCTATGTAGAATCCGAAATGAAGGAAATGTCCCGCGATCTGAAGGGCAACGAATGCAACAAACAGTGTGCCGACGACCGCCCTGATACGTGTCCTCTCCTTACCTGTCACCGACACCAGACGAAGTATGTAATCTACATGCAGGACCATGGTGAACTGGAAAAGGAAACAGTTGATATCTCTGATCACCGTTATCGTCGCGGCCGGTACCCCACTGCCGACTTCAGACAGAAGCTGGTGATAGAAAAGATTTGCAAGAGAGCCCAACACAATACAACCAATACCATACCAGAACTGACGGTATTGGATATTCCTGTCCACAAAAGTACCGAGAAACAGTATGAATATCAGGAAACATAAGGCCAGGACAGCTATATCCCCGACCGGCAGATAATCTGCGTACATACTGGCTGTTTGTGTCATATCTGTATTATATACCCTATGGCCTGATCCGGGCCACTCCGCTTTCTATGGCTGCCTTTGCCGCAGCCGCAGCCACCGCATCCTTGACTCTCGGATCGAAAGCCTTCGGCAGTATGTTGTCTGCTGACAGCTCATCATCCGATATCAGTGCAGCCAGTGCCCTGGCTGATGCTATCTTCATCTCATCGTTGATATCACTTGCCCTGACATCAAGAGCTCCTCTGAATATGCCCGGGAAGCAGAGCACGTTGTTGACCTGATTGGGATAATCGCTCCTTCCGGTGGAGACCACTGCTGCACCGGCAGCCTTAGCCTCATCCGGGAATATCTCCGGTGTGGGATTGGCACAGGCAAATACGACCGGATCCTTTGCCATGCTGCGAACCATATCCTGTGTAAGCGTACCCGGAGCGGATACTCCTATGAATACGTCCGCACCTTTTATCACGTCAGCGAGTGTTCCGGACTCCCTGTCCTGATTCGTTATCTCAGCCATCTCTTCCTTTATCGGATTGAGTCCGTCCCTGCCCTTGTATATGGCACCCTGCCTGTCGGTCATGATCACGTTCTTCAGTCCCATTGCCATGAGAAGCCTGATGATAGCAATGCCTGCGGCACCGGCTCCCGAGGTAACTATCTTTACGTCTTCTATTTTTTTGCCCACCACCTTCAGGGCATTCATAAGACCCGCCAGAGTGATCACGGCCGTACCGTGCTGGTCGTCATGAAAGATCGGTATATCCGATATCTCCTTGAGCTTTCTCTCTATCTCAAAGCATCGCGGTGCCGATATATCCTCGAGGTTGATGCCTCCGAAGGATCCGAGGAGCATGGCTACGGTATCCACTATGGTATCCACTTCCTTCGAGCGTATGCAAAGCGGTATCGCATCCACATCTCCGAAGGCCTTGAACAGCGCACATTTGCCTTCCATAACGGGCATGCCTGCCTCCGGTCCTATATCTCCGAGTCCGAGCACGGCAGTACCGTCCGTTACCACCGCCACCGTGTTCCATCTGCGTGTCAGTTCATATGATTTTGCCGGGTCCTTCTGTATCTCAAGACAGGGCTGTGCGACGCCCGGCGTATATGCAAGGCTCAAAGCCTCAGAGGAGTCAAGAGGAGCTCTCGTCACAACCTCTATCTTTCCCTTCCATTCATAGTGCTTTTCAAGTGATACTTTTGCGTAATCCATATTTTCTCTCCTCCGGGTCTTTATATGTCTTTTTTTCCAACATTAATCTTACTAATATTCAGGGATCTAATCAAGCTAAAGCGTTGTTCTTCCGCCATCCTCGATAAAGCTTCCGAGCGTCTTTATAAGGAGTGTCGCATCTATCGGCTTGGGTATATGATCATCCATACCGGCTTCCTTTGCCGCCTTTATGTCTTCTGTAAAAACATTCGCCGTCATGGCTATCACGGGTATCTTCGAAAGCTCTGTATTTTCAAGTCTTCTGATCGCCCTTGTCGCCTCATATCCGTTCATGACAGGCATCTGTATATCCATAAGCACCGCCCGATACTCTCCGGGTCTGGATGATGCCACCTTCGCTACAGCCTCTTTTCCGTTCTCTGCCGTGTCCACGTCAAATCCGGCTTCCTTCAGTATGAGTGCTGCTATCTCACGGTTGATCTCATTGTCATCTGTCAGCAGCAGTTTCACTCCCGATAAGGATTTTCCGACTGTCAGGCTTCCCTCTTCCTCTGCTTCCGTATCCGGTCCGTCTTCTGCCACAGGCAGCTTCAGACTTACGGCAAACTCCGTGCCCTTTCCTTCTTCTGTATGTACCTCGATATTGCCTCCCAGCAGATCCACTATGCTCTTTGTGATAGCCATACCGAGGCCGGTACCCTGGATATTGTGCACGGCCTTGTCTCTTGAATATGATTCAAAGACCATCGAAGCAAATTCGGGACTCATGCCTATGCCCGTGTCTTTAACGCTCAGTCTGTATGAGCCGGTACCGTCCATAAGTCCCGTCTGGACAAGGCTTACCCTTACCGCACCGCCATCAGGCGTGTATTTGTAAGCATTGCTTATCAGATTAAGCAGTACTCTGTTCAGCTGGATGGGATCACATATCACCGTCCTGTCCTTTACCTTCGATGTATCTACTGTATAATTGATGCTCTTTGTTATCATCTGTGTGGAAAAAACTTCCCTTACATCGTCCATCATCTTCACGAGATCTGTCCTTTGGGGAGCAAACTCCAGCTTTCCGCTTTCGATACTGCTCATATCAAGCACATCACTTATAAGCGACAGCAGCTGATGTCCCGACATCTCTATCCTGTCAAGATATTGTGACGCCTCCTCGGGCACATTCTCCACCTTTTTAGCAAGCCCCGTGTATCCGATTATCGCGTTCATCGGCGTCCTTATGTCATGGCTCACATTTGACAGGAAGGTACTCTTGGCCCGGCTGCTCTCTTCAGCCTGTATCCTTCTTTCTATCTGCTTTTTCTCACGTTGAGTCATGGCCCTGTATATACTGAACATGATGAAGAGCGAAGCTATGATGACGGCCATCTGCATCCAGCTGCTGCGCACCATATCGCTGTTCACTTCTTCCATTTTCTGTTGCAGATAGAGTTCGGATTCTGCCGTGTCTTCTTCATCGAGGACCACGCCGTGTTCGGCAAGCTCGGTCTCGTTATAGTATTTCAGATCACGCAGCACTCTCGCCGTAGTATTGTTTACCATCTGCCTGAACCAGAGCATGGAGGTGAAGAAGATCAGAAACAGCAGTGCCACCCAGATCGCTGTAGATTTGCCGAAACGGTCATGTGTATCCTTGCCGAACACATAACGGAAGAAAAGAAAGCCCAGCACGCTCCATACGATCAGTATGAGATAAGACTCCGTAGGCAGGCTGTTCACGGTCCAGATATTCGGCACCATGAAGTAGATCAGGAATATCACCGATGCCACGGTGCCGATGATGCCCGTGATCTTTACATATGTCCTGTGATCTCCCTCGGCAAGTCTGAAGGCTGCAAAGGATGTATATGCATATGCTATCAGCGCTCCTATGGTATTTACATCCACGATCCATCCTATGGCCGCTCTTCCGACGAAGGGAACGGGCAGAGATATCAGCATCAGAAAAAGGAGTGCATTGGAAGGATTTGCTTTCTTATCAAGCCGTCCGAACCATTCCGGCAGTATGCCGTCCTTTGTCATGGCGTACATCAGTCGGCTCGCTGCTATATAGTTGCCTATAAGCCCGGTCACTATGCCGCCTGTCAGTGTGATACCGAGCACGACAGGTCCGTATCTTTTCATGGCTTCTGTTACCGCATAGAACGTGGGTATGCTGGCATAGCCGCTCTGGCTGTCAAGCTTATTAATATACTCCGTCCAGTTTGCAAAGCCTGCGGGCACGTCAGCGGTGGCTATCACTCCCAGCATGACGTAGCACATCATACCGAGTATCAGCGATACCAGCATTATCCATATCGATCTTTGCGGAGAAAACCTGAATGCCTGAGTCGAGTTGGATATGGATTCAAATCCCACAAAGGCCCACGGGGCCAGTACGATGATGTTGAATATCTGATCAGCCCTGCTCTTAACGTCAGGTGAAAAGGCCGGCGTGACATGTGAGATACCGCCGTGATGTATGATGACCGCGCTTACACATACCGCGACACCGGTCACCAGAAGGATCGCCATTACAGTCTGTATGACAGCGGCAGTCCTCTTGCTCTTAATGCATATGATACCTGACAGCACGATCAGCGCTATGGTCAGTGCGACCTCACCGCCGTACACATGATAGCCTGCCAGCTGATAATGAAATCCCCACTGGAGTGCATCCCCCAGAAGATTTCTTACGATCAGTACCACTGCCGTGGCATTTGCCCACATGATCGCTATATATACGAGCATCAGAAACCATGCGCTCAGTATACCGTGATCGAAACCGAAGGCCCGTATGGAGTACGTCAGCGTTCCTCCCGCATCGGGATATCTGTTCATCAGATAGTGGTAGTTGCAGCCGATAAGGAACATGATGGCAGCTCCGATGATCATGCCAATGGCCGTGCCCAAAGGACCCGCAAGAGGAAGGAAGGTCGTTCCCGGCATGACAAAGGCTCCCCATCCCACGGCACATCCGATGGACAGAGCCCATGCTTCCAGTGTATTGAGATATCGTGTCAGGCCTTCATTCGTATCCTGCGCCCCCATTTTGCCCCCTGTTGATTATTCCTGTGTCTGCACCTTACCTGCCGTCCGTCTGTAGTCTGCTCTGCCTTCTTTCATTGCATGATATGCCCTTCCGGCAGATATCGTATTCCTGTACAGTCCTCTCTTTCTGAGGAGGAACTGCCAGCACAGGATATGCCACAGGCTTCTGTCCATCGCCTCATATCCTGCCCCTCTGTCAAAGAAAAACTTTTCATCATATCCCTGAAACCAGCTCGATTCATTTGGCAGTGTCGAAGCTATCTT
>JAEEGL014715947.1_pt1 | contig 11814 bp, 10 predicted proteins | sample 9134231 | NCBI WGS metagenome assembly JAEEGL01 (sample SAMN16246548, study PRJNA631951) | gut metagenome | biome: gut microbiome; feature: rumen; material: fiber-attached | host: Bos | place: Iran: Karaj | collected 2018-10 | reverse complement strand
TCCAAGGCTTCCAACATCGGCCAGGTGGCCCAGTTTGCCGCCGCCGGCAAGGAGGTCAAGAGCAAGTCCCTGGCGGAGATCGCCATGACCTACGGCTATGTGTATGTGGCTCAGGTGGCCATGGGCGCAAGTCAGGCTCAGTACTTCAAGGCTATCAAAGAGGCCGAAGCTTACCACGGACCTTCGCTGGTTATCTGCTACGCTCCCTGTATCAACCACGGTATCAAGGTTGGGATGGGACGTTCCCAGCACGAAGAGGCCAAAGCTGTGGAATGCGGCTACTGGCACCTGTGGCGTTTCAACCCCGCCGAAGAAGAGGCCGGACAGAACGGCTTCCACCTCGACAGCAAAGAGCCCGACTGGAGCAAGTTCCAAGACTTCATCATGGGCGAGGTTCGCTACAACAGCTTGCTGAAGACCTTCCCCGCCGAAGCCAAGGAACTGTTCGCCAAGACCGAGCAGTTTGCTAAGCTCCGCTACGAAGGCTACAAAAAGCTGAGCGAAGGGAAGTAATTTCTGATTTTCAACATTCAATGGGGCAATGGGTGGTTTGCCTATTGCCCCATTTTTATAAAATGAATAAATAGTAAATGGAAGAGGATATAGAAAAGAAAAACGATGAAATAGAAGACGAGGTTCAAGCTGCGGCTATTGAGACTCCTTTCAATCCATATCTTATAAAAATCAAAAGAGACCCCTTCACATTAGGTCAGCTGATCGATAAAATAAGGTATGAAGAAGTAAACTTTGATACTGCATTTCAGAGACAACGTGATTTGTGGGATGCAGAAAAACAGAGTCGATTGATAGAGTCTGTTCTATTAAATCTTCCGTTACCGGCATTCTATTTTGACGAAACTGATAGTGTGAACCAATTATGGAATGTCATTGATGGATTACAAAGATGTTCAGCATTCGACAACTATATTGTAAAGGAGACACTTACACTACAGAATTTAGAATTCTTACATGACTACGAAGTTCCTTATGCCAAACTTCCAAGAGAATTACGCAGGCGCATTGAACAAACTCCATTAACGGTGTTTGTTGTCGAAAAGGGGACACCTGACGAGGTTAAGTTCAATATCTTTAAACGAATTAATACCGGAGGACTGATTTTAACACCTCAGGAGATTCGCCATGCGATGAATCAAGGCATACCAGCACAGTATGTTCAAGAATTAGCAGAAATGGAATCCTTCAAAAAAGCAACTTGTTATAAAATCAAATCTGATCGGATGGAAGATCGTGATTTTGTTACTAGATATATCTCTTTTTATCTTTTAGGGTATAAGAATTACCAGCCAGATCTTGATGGATTTATGACAAAGGGCATGGCCGCGATAAAAGATTGTACAATAGTGCAACGAGACACGATGAAAGCGGCTTTTGATAAAGCTATGGGATTTGCATATGCGATTTTTGATAATGACGCTTTCAGGAAAAGAGAAGATAAATATGCATATAGACGGCCCATCAACAAACCTTTGTTTGAAGTTATCAGCGTACTATTTGCACAAATGAACAAAGATTTATTATCTCTCTTAAAAGAAAGAAAAGAAACCTTCAAAGAAAAATTCATTAGCCTCAATCAGGATAGGGGATTTCAATATGCAATATCTTCTGGAACAGGTCAGAAAGCGAGTGTTACCAAGCGATTTGAAGAAATGGACAGAATCATACAAGAAACAATAAAACAATAAATAATGCTGACAAAAATTAAAATTGAAGGTTTCAAGATTCATAAATCAACGGAATTGAATCTTAAGAATCTTAATGTTTTCACAGGAATAAATAGCAGTGGCAAAACATCTGTGATTCAATCATTACTTCTTCTGCGACAAAGTTATTTGAGCAACACTTTGTCTGACGGACTGCAACTAAACGGCAATCTTTGTGATATTGGATTATCTAATGATGCAATCTGTAGGTATGCCGATGATGATAGAATTATTTTTGGTTTATATGAAAACGATTCTTATTTAGAATTCGTTTTTGGAAAAGAAGGTAGCAGTATAAAGGATATGATACCGATAAGTGAAACAAAAGGAGATTTGACTCTATTAAACAGATCTGCGATTTTCACAAATCGTTTCCAATATATTGGAGCCTCTCGGTGGGAACCCAGAGAATCCTATCCCTTAAATACCACATTGGTTGAATTAAAGAATCAGATTTCCGAAGAAAAAGGTAAATGTGAATTAGTTGTACATTATTTGCACCAATATGGCAACAACCCTATAAATGAATACTTGAAGCAAGATGGGGTGGAATCTTTCCTTTTAAAAGATCAGGTTTCTGGATGGGAAAATGTTATTAGCAAAGGTGTAAATGTTACTGTTAGACCTGATGGAAAATCGTTTGTGCTGAAATATTCTTATGCAAACGTAGTTTCCCATGAATTTAGTGCAACAAATGTTGGTTTTGGACTAAGCTATGCTCTCCCAATAATTGTTGCTTTATTATCCGCAAAAGAGGGAGACTTGATTATTATTGAAAACCCTGAAACACATCTTCATCCTGCTGGACAATCTGAGATAGCAAAACTGATCGCCTATGCAGCACAGATAGGAGTACAAGTTTTTGTTGAAACGCATAGCGACCATATAATAAATGGAATACTTGTTGCCACTAAAAAGTTTGAAAATGGAGAAAGAGGTGTTGATAAGGAGAATGTCAATATAGTGAATTTCAAAAAGGACGAATCCTCCCAGACAGCAATTACTGAACAAATCACAATCATTGGCGACGGAAAAATCAATGTTCAGCCAGAAGGATTCTTTGACCAGACTGAAAAAGATTTAGGTTTTTTATTGGGGTTTTAAAATGGATGTTGTATCAATATTTGTGGTTTTTCCTGACTGTGACGAGGATTTTGTGTCGTTGGGTGATAACATCTCGGTTTACAATGACATTCCCAAACAATTCATGGAACTCAAGAGAGTGTTCCCTGCAAAGAACGACTATAGAATTTTTTATTCCAGTACCAACATCCTGGCATTTTGTCAAAAAGCTAACACAATATGTGGTGGCAAATATTTAGACAAATTGGAATCAAGTATGAGGCAACTTATTGGTAATAATAGCATCAACATAGATACTGCTATCCAATATAAAGCAGACCAATACTATTACAGGTGGAACATTGACAATCTTGAAAATGTGCTATTTGAGGATTCCGTCTTAATAAAATCAGCAGCACAAAAATATCATGAGTCGACAAAATATAGCGTTATTGTTTCTTTTAAGGAATCTGAATGGAAAAGAGATATACTACCCATTATTATTGATGCAAAACATGTGAAAGGATTGCCGAGTATTTCCAACGTACCTTACTTCTATCCATATTATTCGTTTATCGAGTGGTATAAGGAAATTTATAATAGAAGATCTTTTTCCCTGTTAAATGTGAATGAATTTGAAAGAACTAATTTTTTACACGCCAAAATGCGTATTTATAAAAATCTGTCCTCTGGGGATTATTGGTATTATGATTATTTCCACAAAGATAACAAGGAGCATTTTGAAGTATTTGATTCTACAGGTCATCATAAAGGAGAAGCTAATATGAACGGTGTAATTGATACAACAAAAAGAGATAATAGTAAATCCATCGTAAGTATTCTCTATGGACATTAATGACAACAGCTAAACCGAATAGATTATAAACTAACCCAAAACATATTAGATAGCGTTTGTGGCTATCCTTGAACGTCAAATTTGAAGTATCAACAAAAAAGAGAAATATAGAAAGAAAAGTAAACTAACATATTATCAATCATAGCGTTTGCTATTTATTCCGACCAATCTGAAACGTGGAAAATTTCAAATTGAATTTTGAGGAAGACAAATTGCAGATGCTCGCGTATAGGCGGGCATTTTAGTCTTTCCTCAAAAGGTAATTTCCACGACCTCAGATTGGAGACGAGATTGCTCGCCTCTTTTATTGTTTGGGTCGTGGAATGGAGGAATCGGTGGCATAACGCACAAATAGCAATAGTTATGCCAATAGAAACATTACAAGACACAATTCTTCAAGGCGATAGTATTGAGTTGTTGAAGCAACTGCCGAGCAATTCTGTCGACCTTATCTTCGCAGACCCTCCATACAATATGCAGACAGAAGGAGAACTACTCCGCACTGATGGTAGCTCGTTCAGCGGAGTTACCGACAAGTGGGACAAATTTAAAAGTATGAACGACTATGACATTTTTACTAAAAGTTGGCTATCTGAATGTCGTCGCATTCTTAAAGATGACGGTGCAATATGGGTGATAGGATCGTTCCAAAACATCTTTCGTTTGGGTTACATTATGCAGGATATTGGATTCTGGATTTTGAATGACGTTATTTGGTCTAAGCCCAATGCCGTTCCAAATTTTGGTGGTACAAGGTTTCAAAATTCGCATGAAACAATGATTTGGTGTTCAAAGCGTAAAGGTGCAAGGTATCAGTTCAACTATAAGACCATGAAATACCTCAATGGTGACAAGCAAATGAAAAGCGTATGGGATATTGGTATTTGCATAGGTGCAGAACGATTGAAAGACAGAGATGGAAAGAAAATACACTCAACGCAAAAACCCGAACAGCTTTTATACAATGTCATATTATCCTCAACGCAGAAGGGTGACTTGATACTTGATCCATTCTTTGGAACTGGAACAACTGGGTCTGTTGCCAAACGTCTAGGACGGCATTATATAGGTATAGAGAAGGAGTCCTTATATATCAAAGCTGCTATAACGCGTATTAATAATGTTCAATTAGAAATGTCTGATATAATAGACAATGTGCTTGACGTAAAGCCTCCACGTTTTTCAATCAAACAGTTGATGGATTTGGATTATCTCCATGTCGGTCAGATCCTGTATAGTAAAGATAAGACACATTATGCTGCAATAACTATTGATGGTAATGTAGAATATGATGGACGTATAACCTCTATTCACAAAATGTCTGCTGCTTTTCTTGGTAGAAGCAATAATAACGGCTGGGATTATTTTTGGTGTGAATACAATGGTGATTTTGTCAGCATTGATTCGTTGAGGTATTTGGCAAACAAGGAAGGAGGGGCCGAATGATACTTGAATACGATTTCTTTAAATCGCGACTTAATAGCAAATTGTTTGAGGATAGTTATAGTGACTTGTTGCGAAAGATTGCTGAAAATCCAGAACGTTATATCGGGTTGTTCCGACCAACCAAGCCAAAGACCAAGCTCATTCAAAATATCACTCAATCGCATGAAATTCGTTTTGGCGATGCTCTTGAATATATTTTTGAACGATACTTTGAAGCATGTGGATTCAGATTACATACAAAACGATTCCGCACAATGGATGACACGGAACTGAGTATAGACCAGTTATTTAGTTGTGGGAACACTCTCTATATGATAGAGCAGAAAGTTCGAGATGACCACGACAGTACAAAGAAAGTCGGTCAGTTTGATAATTTTGAGAACAAATATTTCGCATTGTCACAACGGTATCCGAATTACGAGATTCGTCCGTTCATGTGGTTTATTGATGACTCATTGGAGAAAAACCGAAGATACTATTTGAATAGGATGCAAAGTATGTCAAGTGATTATGGATGTCAGCCTGAATTGTTTTACGGAGAGCAGCTTTTCTCACAAGTTGATGATTTTAACATTGATATTTGGCGTGAGACACTGAATTATCTGGAACGATGGAAAGCCACTCTGCCGGATATGCCAGAAATCAACTTTGACAATAATGCCGCAGTCGTTTTTGAAGAGGTGAAAGATTTGCCACCCATCATCTATCGGAAACTCCTAAACAATTTGGAAGTCAGAAGACAGATCTTCCCCATTATCTTCCCCAACAATACGGTCTTGGGTATGTTGTGCGATTATTTCTTCTCAAAAAGTGAACAAATATATCAGACTTTGGCAGAACTCATCGTTGTTCGGGTTTAGAATCAATTCTCCGCTGTCGTCCAAAGCGATCACGAGGATTTTGCCACCAAAGTGGTGCATTACATACGGTTTTTGTAAACCGTATGCAATAAAAGCTCGGCACTTCAAAGCCATCAGCAGCTCTTCTCCAACGCCTCACGATTCTCTAAGCTGCGTTACGAAGGTTATAAGAAGTTGAGCGAAGGGAAATAAGATGTAATTCCCAATGATTGAAATGGGCAATAGGTGAAACGCCCGTTGCCTTTTTTATGATTTGTATTATTTTCTTTATTGTGTCACAAACACCCGCCAGTTGCATAGGAGGCCTTCTCAGCAGTGTTTTATTATTGAAATGGTTGTAATACTACAACCTTCTTTACAACATTATCTGTTTCATTTACCCATTTGGCGAAAATTTGATGTGGCAGTTGGCTTTATTCCAAAATCTCATAATTTATTGCTGCTAAATATTCCAAATCCTCACTTTTTTCACTCTTCACCCCTATGGTATGCCCCGAAGCAAAAATGACGGACCAACGGTCACAATGCCCAGCTCGTTTGAACATTGTTGGGTCACGACGGAATTTGACATAGTCAAATGTTTCATGAATGTACATCTCTCTGTTTCTGTATGGTGAAGCCATCGGGCAGTCTTCCCAGATATAGTTGCAAAGTTGTCACCGTTCACGTTCAAACTCACGATGCACTATCAATCCAATATTTGCCCACTATGCATTTGCTGTCGGCAATCGAGGCAATTTCTTAGGGTCAGAAGATAGCACTTATCGGGGTTGCGGCTTTTTTGTGTTCAGAGTTGTTGAACGTGGACAGGGTATACTCCTTAAAACTGTAAATTCTCTATACTCTCAACCATTCTATTGTTTTTTATCATTAATGGCCGCTGCTACTTTTTTCTTTAACCACTCATACTTAATACGCACCTTTTCTTCATCTGACTTAAGCCCCTTTTCTGCCAAATACCCCAAATTTTTCAGATGCTCATCGGGGGTCGATTCGTTGTTGTACTCCTCGGCTGGTTGAATATAATCCAAATAATACCAGCCATCGTCGTCTTTCTTGAATAAACGGTTAAATCCCTGCACTTCAACCAAATTGGTATGATGCTTAATATAATCCTCCATATTATCATCAAACTGCCTTTTCAGTTCCTCTTCAATGATAATGCGCGGATATTTTGCCAGTTTCGACTCTAAACGATAAGCTTCCACCATTGCAGGGCCAACCAACATTGTATTGTCGTGGATTAATTGCCCCCTCACTATCCCACCCCTTAGGAGAATGCCATAGCCATCAACCAAGTCCATGGTACCCAACAACAACTGCATCAGCATACCAAAACTATCTGTTGATTGAGCCAATGCACTGATAACTATGCTGTCGCTAAACTGGGTAAAAGCAAAAGACGAATAAACTCCATCCGCCTCCCATTCCCATATTTTGTTGTGTAGGTCATCCAATGCCGAGGTCAGGCGTTGTAGTTTTTTTTCATCTGTTGAGGTTTTTTCCACCATTGCAGAGAAACCCAGAATATCTATGAAAGCCACCACTCTGTCCTCATACGACTGATGCGGTATATATGGAACTTTATATTGTATATCTTTGAATGCCATGCTCAATCAAAAAACTTTAGCTTACACTTTGGCGTTAATTTCCTCAAACGTCAATTCTTTCCATGAGCTTCTGTCGTGTAAGCCTATCATCATGTAATCAGCTATTATGAAATGCAGCCTATCAACCGACATAAAATACATATCTGGTCCATCAGTAATAGTAACCATACACCGTAAACCAAATGTCTTATACTCTTTCAGGAAACCTCGTACAGTTTTATTACTCCAATCCAAGCCAAAATGCTTTGACAACCGACGCAATGCACCAAAAGCCTTGTTAATGTCTTTTCTTTTGTCCTTCTCCTTGGTTACGTCAGCATAAGGATAATTCTCGAGTTCTTTTATCAATGCATCAACGAACTTCCTTCTTATGTTGTCATTTGCAAAAACCACTCTTATTTCACGGGCGATATTCTCTGGTATTTCTTGCAACTTCTTTTTACTGCCTTTCAACTCAACATCCACAGGACGATTAGTATTCAAAGGGATACGAATTCGATAGTTGCCCGATTTTGCTTTTTTATCAAGATGAATATCAGCCTTCTCATCATCAAAGAAACTATGAGCATGTGCACGCTTATGGTCATCTATCATTATAGATTGTCCTTTTATCAAAACCTTCATCATAAAAAATCACAGCTTTAAATCAAACATTACTTAAAAAAACTCTTTGGGTCTACCTGAGACCAAACTTGTTTAGGAATAGGATGAATTGGTGGAATCTCACGGATGTTTTTCAAAGGCCGTATTCCTTTTACCGACTTGATAGGTGCTATTTTTCGAATTGGCCTTATTGGACCACCTGTCGCATTTTCTGTGAAAAACAAGCAGTATCCATCCTTGTCCAACACCCAGTTATTCATGAATGGCCCTAAATATCGGCCATTATAGTTCCACAACAAACCATCTTGTATATAACCCAAAGGCTCGCCGTCATAACTATATATATGCTTAAAGTCATCCGAATAGCAGCATGGATTTCCATGTTTATCGTAAAAAACCATAATATTGACTATTTAAAAATTGTTTTATATCTCAATGCTCTCAATTTGAAAGCATCTTCACCGCCTTCCATAATTTCGCATATTTCCTTCTTTACCGGTGCGCTCTCCAACATGCCCTCCGTATGAATCTTAAGATACTTTGAGCTAGAATCCATTGAAACAATGTACTCTGCATCTCCGATAACAGGAATATTCGCGTTATGGGTAATGACTATCACTTGCCGGTTTTCCTTAATCTGCTTTATTTTCTCAACCACCAAATCACAAACCAAACGATTATCAAGGTCGTCTTCAGGTTGGTCAAGAAGAAGTGGAATTGAACCTTGTGACAAAATATAAGTCAATACGGCTGTGGTTTTCTGACCAGCAGAAGCACTGACAATAGAGCGAAAACCATTGGAGCCGTTAGGTTTATAAAGCACGTCTATCTGGTCATCCGGCACCAAAGTTTCCAACCTTGACATCTGCTCATCATCAAGCTCCCTTACCATTCTCACAAACCAACCTCCAAAACCCAATGATGAATCCTCACCACTTGCAATATTGTGAATATCGTCCATTACCGTCTGATATTCTTTACCAAAATCTACAGGTTTCTGGGAGAAACATTTGGTAGTAATGATGTCAAAATCATCCCCATAACCCCGATCCTTCTGAACTATATTCCTAAATTCGAGTTCAAACTTCTTACTGTCAGACATTTTTCTCACATTTATCTTAACCTTGTTAGTCGACAACTCGTTTACAATGTCCTGACGTTTCTGCGTTATCTCAGCCTGCCTGTCATAAACACTCTGTATCAAACTTAGGAGTTCTTGTTCGTATTGGGGTATTTTAGACGTTATTTCAACAAGTTCCTTTTGTTCGTTTTCTTTAACCTTCAACTTCTCCGTATAAGCCTGGTAATTGTTTATATCATCAATTCCCCGCTCTTGTAGTTCCTTTTTCTTCCTTTCATACATTTCATTGTGAGCAAGCCTGTCTTTCTCAAATGCAGTATCTTGTAGATTCTGGTATGCCGAACCTATTTGGTTTACCAATTTGTCCAAAGTATCCGTTATTGAAGAGACCAATTCAGAAGATGCTTTTTGCAATGGATCAAAGATTTGCAATATCCCGTTTCTGTATGCTTCATCAAACCCATCAACCTCAAAACCAGGAAAAACGCTCTTTTGTGCGGCGTCTTTCAATTGCTCCACAGCTCTCTGCATCACCAGAAAATGATTCTCAATACGTTCATGCTGTTTCAAAAACAACGCCTGTTTTTGGGCAATGGTTGTAATGTCACTAGTTCTCAGATTTTCAATTTTCTGTTTTAAATCCTTGATTTCTGTTTCAAGTTCATTGATACGCGGCTGATGGCCTTTAGCTGTCTTCAAACGCTTATATGCACTCACGTATGATTGCACCAGACTTTCTTTTTCGCGCATTAATTGAGCTATTTCATCCGTACCTGAATCGATTAGTTCACGCAAAGCGTTTGTATTTTTTGCTATGGAAAACACCTGCTTCTGTGTATATTGCTCAAAATCAAAGAACTTGATATATGAATCATCCATCACCTCAACCCATTGTTCATTCTCCTGTCTCAACACTTTAGGCCGACCACCTAGTGCATACTTGACTACATGAGGAATACCATCTCTGACCAATTCTACAACAATTTCCGTTTCATCCTTAAGAACCCCGTTTTCTTCGTTAGGTTTCTGGAAGAATTTATCTTGCTCCTCTTTGATGTCTTTTAGAGTAGAAAGGTCGTTCATTTTTTGGAAAGCACCTCTTAAAAAACGGAACACACTCGACTTGCCACTTCCCCTACCACCAATTATCGTATTCAACTGCGGATTAAAATCAATTTTAAAGGGCTCCTTAGTCAAAGTAGTTCCTTTAACTTCAATCGATTTTATCCAAAGTGAAGGTTCCTTATATGGTACAGTAATACTATCAAAACAGTTACGAACCCTGTCTGGCACCATCAAGGCTTGTCTTATACCCTCCAAAGATGGGGATATGTCCATTTTTATCCATGTATAAGATTTACCAATACCTGTCAAGCCATGTTTTGATGGTTCTTCATTATCTGGATTGTCCGAGAATGTCACTAACGCCAAGTGATTTCGTAAACATTCTTGAACACATGCATAATGATTCTTCACTTCCTGAAGACCTATTGACCCTTCCGCCCTACCATACTTTTGGTTATATTCCTTGCCGAATTCATCATCAATTTGCAAACCTTTATTCTGAAATTGTGGAGTAACGAATTGAGCTGCCAAAATATCCTCATTTTTCAAAAAATCACCTATAGCTTTTTTTGAAAGCAGTCCAAGGCCATTAAACTCATCAATATGGGCAGGAATAACTAAAGCACCAGCTTCTCTGGCTTTATCAATCACATCCAAACAAGATAAGTTACTCTGTGCTTCAGAAGATGAAAAATCCTCACGTTTAATACCACAACCTATAAGAAAATCATATACATCCTGACCAGTCTTGTCAGTATCAAACAAAACAAGAAGGTGCACTTTGCTTGTGTCACAAGTCAATTCCACACCAGGAAACACTGTCAAGCCATTACCCTCTGCCGCTGCCTTAACACTATCCACCCATGCATAAGTGTTATGGTCGGTAACTGCCACACAGTCAAGTTTCTGATTCAAACATGCTTGCACCCACTGTTCTGCAGTTACAGTCTTGTCCTTGAAACATTTACTTGCTGGGGTGTGAAGATGAAAATCACACTTTAACCATCTTGCTCCTACATAATCAGTCATATGCTAATGAATTTGATTTTTTGAATCAATAAACTATAAATGTCAACCATATCCTTATTTAACTTTTTACTTCCCCCGCAACCAAATCACTTCGCCTCTTACCCACACCTGCTTTCATACCCTTTATAACTGTCAATTGTAAGTATCCCTTCCTCCTCATGCCCCACATACGGCCCTTCCTTGCACTCGAAGATGACGGAACCCGGCTCCAGGGATTCCACGGTGTGCCAGACATTCTTTCCCACGTTCACGCCGTAGCGGCCTTCCGATGGGTTGAGGACCATGTTTTCGATGATGGTGCCGTCGTCGTTGTAGGTGATGACACGTATCCTGCCGCGCAACACAACAAATGACTCCTCTTTCTCCGGATGGCGATGAACTGGGATGTTGGCACCCGGTTCCACGGCATTCAGAAAACGGTGGCACTTCTCATCCAGACTCTGATGAAAGTTCAGATTCATCCGCAGCCGGGGCGATGCTT
>JAEEGL014388386.1_pt1 | contig 11814 bp, 12 predicted proteins | sample 9134231 | NCBI WGS metagenome assembly JAEEGL01 (sample SAMN16246548, study PRJNA631951) | gut metagenome | biome: gut microbiome; feature: rumen; material: fiber-attached | host: Bos | place: Iran: Karaj | collected 2018-10 | reverse complement strand
TTTTCATTATATCTTTTTTACGTGAAAAAAGCAAACGAATGACTAATAATGTGTAAAGGTGAGTTTACAAAAGTCCTGAGCAAGGACTTTTTAATATTTTTGGTCTTTTCTTCAATTATTTTAATATGAACGAAATATTATATTTATTAAATAAATAGTAAGAAAATCAAAAATTAATAGTTTAGATAAAAAAACTATTAATTTCTTAATAGTTTACTTATGATATGTTTCATTATTTATGATTTTAAATGAACGATAGATTTGTTCGAGTAAAATTAATCTAAATAATTGGTGTGGAAATGTTAATTTAGAGAACGACAATTTATAGTTGCTTCTTGATTTAACACTTTCATCAAGCCCATAAGAACCTCCAATTACAAAATCGATATTACTATTTGTTATTAAAGTTGTTCTTATTTTTTCTGATAGTTCAATAGAAGTTAATTCTTTACCTTCAATTTCCATTGTCACTACGAAGTCTTTTGGAGAAACATTTTTAAGGATTTGTTCGCCCTCTTTTTTTAATGTTTCTTTTAGGTCATAGTCATAATCAGGGACTTCAATTATTTCTATTTTAGTATATTTGCTTATTCTTTTTAAATATTCATTTATTAAGCTAGTTAATTCTTTTTCTTTAATTGAACCAACACATATTAGTTTAATCATAATTCAATTAACTCTCCTCGTTCGTTTTGTTTTCCAACAATAATTTTATCAATCTTTTGATCATAGTTCTTAAGAGTTTTCTTAAGCTCATTTAAAGCTGCTTCTGGAGTATTATTTGTCTCACTTAGGTGAGCTAGAATAACTATTTTAGTATTGTCTCCTATGATTGAATGTAAATAATAAGCAGAAGACTTATTTGATAAGTGCCCTCGATCACTTAGAATTCTTTGTTTTAGATAGTATGGATATGGTCCATTCATAAGCATTTCAATATCATGATTGCTTTCAAAATAATATAGTTTTTTATTAGTAATCAATTTCAAATTCTTTTCACTTACATAACCAGTATCTGTTATATAAACAGCTGTATTATTATCTAAATCATCAAATAAGAATCCATATGACCCTTTGGCATCATGTGATGTTGGAATTAATGTTAAATTGAAGTTTTCAAACTCCAATTCTTCTAAAAAAGAGTAATTCTCAATTAGAAGTTCTTTTTTTAGTTCATTTAAACAATCTTTACTTAAAAATACTACAGGATTATATCTTTTAATAAATACTCTTAATCCTTCTATGTGGTCTCTATGAGAATGGGAGATAAATATTCCTTTAATGTCTCTTGGATTGATACCTATTTCTTTTAGATTTGTTTCAACATAAGAACAAGTATTTCCAATATCAATTAAGTATTTATCTCCATTTATCTCAATAAAAGCACTATTACCTTTGCTACCACTAGAAAGTGAGCAGAATCTTATCATCGCTTATAGAACGTCCATGGTGATATTCTTTGATATGGAGCATTCCATACTTCAAAGTGAACATGTGGTCCAGTAGACATACCTGTAGATCCTATATAACCTATAACTTGACCTCTTGAAACAGTCTTACCAACCTTTGTATTTGGTGCAAATGCTTTCATGTGGGCATATAGAGTATAGTAACCATTATTGTGATTAATTATTACATGATAACCATAACCTGGTTGATATTTAACTGCCCAAATAGTACCGTTATTTGCAGCATATATTGGTTTGCCATAACCAAGTCCAGCGATATCGATTCCCTTATGGAACTCACGCATACGAGTTACAGGGTTAATACGCCAAGCATAGTCAGATGTTATACGATATCCACTGTCTGTTGGCCAGCCCCAGATTTTAAGACTACCAACGTTAGGAACAATCTTACCACCAACAACCCAGATTTCACTTGTAGCTGGTTTAAGTTCTTCATTCCCAACAGGTGATACGTATGTGATTACACCGTTAACGCTTTTAACTTTTTGAGAAACTCGGTTGACACCATTTTGGCCCTCTTGAATTTTTTTAGTCGTTCCTTCAAGTAAAGTTAAATCGGTTTTTTCTTCAACACTGTAACGAGTTTCAACATCTTCAACTAAATATGTTGTTTGAACAACATCTAATCTTGTATTGATTGTATTAATTGTAACAACTTGACCAGTATATAGTAAGCTCTGAGCACTTTTAATATCTGGATTTGTTATTAAGAATTCTTCAATTGAAATCTCATTTGCATCAATAATAGATTGAATTGTGTCACCATTTTTAACAATGTATTTTTTATATTGTTGGTTATCACCAAACAACAAGTATTGAGATAATTCCAATTTATCAGCATATATTTTTGCCGTAACTGGGATTTTTTCTTCCTTTGTTGTTATATCGTTATCAATATAAACATCTTCTATAACTTCCCCAGTTGTAACTATTTCTTCTTGTTGTTTATTCTTATAATTTTCATATTTTGTTTGACCAATAAAAGTTGAAATAACTTGTTCAAGTGCATTTGAGAAAAGATTTTTATCAGTTACATATAATACTAAATCTTTTTCATCTTCAGTACGAGCTGCTATTTTTACACGATATCCTTTAATAGAAAATGCATCTTTAGAATTAATCTTATCATATACTTCTTTTGCAGAATCTATTTTTTCTTTAAAAGATACACTTTTAACAATTTCTAATTCTGTAGGTGCATATACTGTCTTAACTTTGTATTTTTTCTTTATTTCTTCGCCTTTTTTATCAATATAGCTTTCTAGTTCATCTTTTGATTCAACAGTACCAATTAATTCAGACTTTAAGTAAACGTTATAGTAAACATGTGGTTCTGAATTTCTCTTATTGAATAAACCAAGATATCCTATAAAAGCAAAAACAAATAATAAGAATATTATACCTAATACTTTCTTCATATTTCCTCTATTCTTTTTCGTAACCAAAATCCTGGAATGTGCTAGTATTTCTATGATAAATCAACTTGATGTCCCTTGTAGGTCCATTACGGTGTTTAGCAACGATTAATTCTGCTTTACTAGTATTTTCATCTATTGCTTTTTCTTTATCATAGTAGTCCTCACGGAATAAGAATGCAACAATATCGGCATCTTGTTCGATTGAACCTGATTCTCTTAAGTCACTTAAAAGTGGTCTCTTGTCATCTCTTCCTTCAACAGTACGTGATAACTGAGCACATGCAATTACAGGAATATTAAGTTCCATAGCAAGTACTTTTAATGATCTTGAGATTTCTGAAACTTCTTGCTGACGATTACCAGCATATTTAGCTCCACCACTTACTAATTGTAAGTAATCAATTATTACTAAATCTAAGCCAAAGTTCGAACTTGCAAGTCTACGGCATTTAGCTCGAATCTCTCCAATTAACATACCTGGAGTATCATCTATGAATAAATTTGTTTCAGCTAAACGACTTACAGCTTCGTCAAAACGCTTCCAATCATTATTTTCTAAGCGTCCATTACGAATGCGATTACCATCAATTTGACCAACTGATGAAATCATTCTTTGTGCAAGTTGTTCAGCACCCATTTCCATGTTAAATAAAGCAACTGTTTTCTTAGCATTAATTGCTACATTAGTAGCTAAATTTACAGCCATAGCTGTTTTACCCATACCTGGACGAGCGGCCAATATAATTAATTGTGTTGGTTGAAGTCCAGCAGTTAATTTATCGAGGTCATAGAAACCTGTTGGGATACCTGTTACTTCACCTTTATTTTTAGCTAATATTTCTAAATCGCTACGAGTTTTAAAAAGAACGTCTTGAATTGATCTAAATTCAGTTCCTTTTCTTGTTTTAACAACTGAAAGTATTTGTCTTTCAGCTTCATCTAAAACGTCTGTAACTTCGTTGTTAGTGTCATATGCAGATGCACATATCTTATTTGAAGTATCAATTAATCTTCTTAAAACCGCTTTTTCTTCAACGATATTAATATATGTATCTATATTAGCTGCAGTTGCTACACTATTAACAACTTTTGCTAGATACTCAACATCACCTATTTGTTTAAGCCAACCACGATTTTCAAGTTCATCAACTACCGTAGTTGTATCAATTGGCGTGCCTTTTTCACTCAAGTCATAGATAACTGTGAATATTTTAGCATTAGCATCAGAATAAAAATGCTCTGGTGTTAATGATTCTAAAGCTTTTTGAAGAGCATATTTTGTTAAAAACATGCTACCAAGAACAGCTTGTTCAGCATCTAAATTACTTGGTATATTTCTTTCTGGCATATTACCACCTACTTTTCTTTTTTGATTTCAACCTTTGCTTCAGCAATTACATTTTTATGTAATTCAATTTTTACTTTATGAAAACCTAACGATTGAACTTTATCATCAATCATTATCTTTTTCTTATCGACATTAAATCCTTTTTCTTTAAGTGCTTCAGCAATTTGTTTTGGACTTATTGCCCCAAATACTTTATCACCAGCACCTACTTTAAGATGGAATTCAAGAGTCAATTTTTCAATTAATTCTTTATTCTTCTTAGCTTCAGCAACTAAAGCAGCTTCATTATCAGCTTCTTTTTTAACATCTTGTTTTAATCTTTTAATGCTATCTTCTGTTGCTAAAACACCTAATCCTTGTTTAATTAAGAAGTTATTGCCATATCCATCTTTAACTTCTATAATTTCATGCCTTTTTCCTTGCCCTTTTACATCTTTCAATAAAATTACTTTCATATAATTTCACCTACCAATTTTTTAATTTCTTTCTCGGCTTTTTCTAATGAATCCCCAACTGATGCAGCAGCTGACATAACAGAGCCTCCACCACCTAGTTTAAGTGCTATATCCCCGGCATTATAATTACCGATTGTCCTAATACTTACTCGAACTTCATCTTTTGAAACAAAGCCTAAGCAAAAAGAAATTTCAATGTTTTTAAAATGTAAGAGTTCGTCTGCTATTTGAGCTAGTTCTACAGGATTATATTTTCCTTCATCTAGAACACATATACTTACAATATCTTTATAAGCATAGCTCTTCTTTAATAACTCATTTCTCTTTATGATATCTTCACGAGATTCTCTTAATATTTCTTGCTTTAAAACAAGTGATGCACCTAATTCTACTAAGATTCCAGCAGCCTTATATGTATCTGGAGTTGTTTTAAAGTTGAATGAATTTGTATCAATTTCAAGCCCTGCTAACATAAGTGTTGCAAGATTCTCATCAATTTTAAAATTAATATGCCTAATATAGTATGTCATGAATTCAATAATACTAGACAATGCATTATTGATATAACACATTTCAGGTTCTTTTATTGAACTTTCTGTTCTTGCGTGGTGATCAATAACAATTACATGTTTATAAATGTCCAATAATTTAGGTTCTTCAATATAAACTGTTGAATTCGTGTCTAAAACAACTAATAATGTTTCTTCTGGAATAAATTTTTCACAGTTTGCTGTGATAAATTCATCAAAGAATAAATTTTCCACTTTTTTAACGTTGTCATTTTTATCAGTTAGATAAACACTTGCGGTCTTACCAAACTTCTGAGCGATTTGGCATACTAGTAAAGATGAAGTTAATCCATCTAAATCAGTGTTCTTATGGCTTATTACAAGGACATTCTTATATTCTTTCAATTTTTTAGTTAATTTATCAAATACTTCAAACACGATTTATCACCTAATAACATTATACTATATTTATTCAAACTTGGCCATCTTATCTGCTACTTCTTTTATTTTATTTAATCTATGATAAACGCCTGATTTTGTAATCTTTTTATCCGTTTCAACACTCATAATCTGACTCAAGTCTGTCAATGAAACATCTGGATATTTTTTTCTATAAATAGCAACTTCTTTTTCTTTATCACTCAATATATCTAAACTAGCATATTTTTCAATCTTTTCAATTGCTTTTACTTGTTCATAAGCAGTGTTAATCATTTTATCAACATTAGCTTGTTCACAATTATTAAGACGATTAACCATATTAGCATTATCGCGATATATACGAATGTCTTCAAAGTAAAGTACAGCTTTAGAAGCTCCTATTATTTTTAAAAAATCGCTTATTCTTTCTGCTTCTTTAACATATATCATATAACTATTTTCACGAGTAACTGTTTTAGCAATTATGTAGTATTGTTTTAAAAGTTTAATGATGAATTTAGCATAGTCCAAGTTGTCAACTGTAAATTCAAGATGATACCTTGATTTTTGAGGATCATTAATACTTCCTTTAATTAGGAATAATCCTCGTAAATATGCTCTTATTTGTTCTTCATCAGCAACTAAATATTCTTTTGGAACCGTTTCAACATTTAAATCTCTAGTAACGATTTCAACTTCTTTTAGTTCTAAAATATATAAATAATTTTTATTGTAATTATAACCTTTTCGTACAACTATTTTTGGTTGAACATCATATATTTTGCTGATTAAACGATATATTCTTTCAGCAACTAAAATGTTCTCGGTTGTAATCCTGATGCAATTAGAATCATGGTAACTATTTCTGATGATTGCTGCAAGTTCAGAAATCTCTTCAATACTACTTGTTTCTAAAGTGCAAAGTTCATTTTTTACATTACTTGTGAATGTCATGAAAATCACCTGCTAATATTATACTATAAGTCAAAAAAACAGAAAATATTTTTCTGTTTATTTATACCATTTTTTCTTAATATAATTTGCTGCTTCTGCTGCTTCTCCTACTGCTGTTGTAAGTTGATATAAATCTTTGTTGATTGCATCTCCAATTGCAAAAACTCCTTCAATATTTGTTTCGCCATTTTTGGTTACTTTTAAATATCCATTTTCGTTTTCTAAATCAACTACACTATTAACAGTAAAGTTTGGTTCATAACCAATGCTTACAAAAGCTCCTGAAACATCAATTGTTCTTTCTTTACCATCTACATCTAGTAAAATGTTTGTTAAAATTTCATCACCAATGAATTCTTTAACATTTGAGTTATAAATAACTTCGACATTTGGTAATGATTCGACTTCTTTAATGTTCATATCCTCACCTTTTAAGAAAGGTTTTCTACAAATAACATAACATTTATTAACCATTTTAGCTAAATAAAGGGTATTTTCTAAAGCAGCTGCTGATCCACCTATAACAGCAACATCTTTTCCTTGAAAGAAATAACCATCGCATACTGCACAATAACTAATGCCATGTCCAAGAAGTTTATCTTCGCCTTTAGCTTTTAACATCCTTGGAGCTCTTCCTGTTGCAATGATCAATTGATTACATTCATATTCTTTAGTCTTAGTTTTAACTATTTTCTTATCATTTATAATTACTTCTTCAACATTTTCATTAACATAATCAACATTTATTTCTTGTACTTGCTTAAATATATTCTGAGCTAATATAGTTCCATCTGTTTCCATAAAACCAGGATAATTTTTTAAATTGCGTGTATTATTTAATTGACCACCAGGAATACCTTTTTCAAACATCAATACGTCAACATTAAATCTTTTTAAATAAAGTGCTGCTGTCATACCAGCAATTCCTGCACCAATTATAATTACATCTCTTTTTTCCATAAATCCTCCTAGTTATTGTAATTTGAATCTACTTTTTTGTTGAACATTCCTTTGATAACAAAGATTAATCCAACCACTACTAATAATATTGATACCATTTGTGCCACTTTTAAACCGTGGAACATCAACGCATCAGTACGTAATGATTCAATCATAAATCTACCAATTCCATACCAAATCATATAGAATCCGCATATTTGACCAACTTTAATTCTTTTAAATCTCCTAATAATTAACATTATTATTAAACCTATTAAGTTCCATAATGCTTCATAAAGAAATGTTGGATGATAATATGTGCCATCAATATACATGCCTTTAATAATGAAATCAGGAATATGATAACCTTTTAATACTTCTAATGTTGTTGCTGGTCCATGAGCTTCTTGATTAAAGAAATTACCCCATCTTCCAATTATTTGACCAACAATCAAACCAACTGATGCAATATCCATTATTTTTACCGCACTATGTCCATGTTTCTTTGAGTAAATTATTAAGAATATTAAACCAAATAAAACTCCACCATGGATTGCAAGTCCACCTTCCCAGACTTTTAAAATGTCGATTGGATTTGCTGAGTACATGTCCCAACTAAAAGCTACATAATAAAGTCTAGCTCCAATGATTGCTATTGGTATTGTGTAAAAGAATAAGTTAATTATGAACTCGTCAGGGATTCCAAAACGTCTTGCTTCTCTTAAAACAAGATATCCTCCCAACAAAAATCCTATAAATAACATTACCGAATACCAATATATTTGAACAAAGCCAAAATCTACTAAAATTGGGTTCATTTTATCACTCTCACTTATTTTAAATTATACTATTTTTTACTTCTCATTTCAAACAAAATATCACGAAGTTCAGTTGCTCTTTCAAACTCAAGATTCTTGGCTGCTTCCATCATTTCTTTCTCGATTTCAGCAATTAATTTTTCTCTTTCATATTTGCTTAAGCTTTCTTCTTTTTCAACTTTCTTCTCAAGATTGTTACTAATAACTTCTGGAATTGCTTTAATAATTGTTTTAGGTACAATTCCGTTCTTTTCATTATATTCCATTTGGATTGCACGACGTCTATTAGTTTCTTTAATTGCTATATCCATAGCTTCACTTACAATGTCAGAATACATAATAACTCTACCATTTGAGTTTCTAGCTGCACGACCTATTGTTTGAATTAAAGATCTATCACTTCTGAGGAATCCTTGTTTATCAGCATCCATAATGCATACTAAACTTACTTCCGGAATATCTAACCCTTCTCTTAAAAGGTTAATTCCAACTAAAACATCGTATTTTCCCATTCTCAAGTCTCTTATTATTTGAAGGCGCTCTAATGTTTTAATTTCACTATGTAGATAGGCAACTTTAATATCTAATTTTTTCAAATAATTAGTTAATTCTTCAGCCATTCTAATAGTTAAAGTAGTTATTAAAGTTCTTTCATTATTTTTAACCTGTTTCTTAATTTCTTCAAGTAAATCATCAATTTGGTTCTTAGAAAGTCTAACATCAATAACTGGATCTAAAAGTCCAGTTGGACGAATGATTTGTTCTGTAACATGATTGTTTACAAGACCAAGTTCATAATCACCTGGTGTTGCTGATATATATATTACTTGATCTAATTTTTCTTTAAATTCCTCGAATTTTAAAGGCCTATTATCCATTGCACTTGGAAGACGAAAACCATAATCAACTAGTACTTTCTTTCTTGCTTGATCACCATTATACATACCTCTTATTTGAGGAACTGTTACATGAGATTCATCAATAACAAGTAAGAAGTTCTTTTTAAAGAAATCCATTAGGGTTGTAGGAGTTGCACCTGGCTCTTTTAAAGCAAGTGGTCTTGAATAGTTTTCAACCCCATGACAGAACCCTGTTTCAAGAAGCATTTCCATATCATAGTTGGTTCTTTCTTCTAATCTTTGGGCTTCCAAAAATTTATTGTTTTCTTTAAAATATTTAAGTCTTTCAGCTAACTCCTCTTTGATATTTTTAACAGCTAGCTTAATTTTTTCGTCACTTGTTACAAAGTGACTTGCTGGAAATATTGAAACTGTTTTTTTAGATGCTATTACTTTTCCAGTTATAACATCTATTTCATATATACTTTCTATTTCTTCATCAAAAAAATCAACACGAATTGCTTTATTATGTTGGTTCGATGGAATTATTTCTAAAACATCACCTTTTACTCTAAAAGTACCTCTTTTAAAATCAATTTGGTTTCTTTCATAAAGCATTTCAACTAATTTAACTAAAATGTCATTTCGATTAACAACATCGCCAACATTTAAAGTTAGTATTTTGTTTTCATACTCTTCTATTTCTCCAATACCATATATACAGGAAACTGATGCAACCACAATTGTGTCAGGATTACGCAAAAGAGAAGACGTCGCAGAATGTCTTAATTCATCTATCTCATCATTGATTGACGCATCCTTTTCAATATATGTATCAGTTGATGGTACATATGCTTCTGGCTGATAATAATCATAATATGAAACAAAGTATTCAACATGATTTTCAGGAAACAATTCTTTCAGTTCGGCATATAATTGTCCTGCTAGTGTTTTATTATGTGCAAGAACTAAAGTTGGTTTATTAACTTCAGCAATAACATTAGCTATAGTAAATGTTTTACCAGTTCCAGTTGCACCTAAAAGAACTTGATTTTTCTTACCTTCTTTAATACCCGAAACTAACTCTTTTATTGCTTCTGGTTGATCTCCGGCAGGTTTATATTTAGATACCAATTTAAACATAGAATCGCCTCCTTTTGCTACTTTATTTTAACATTTACACAATATAAAAACAAGGTAATTACCTTGTTTTATTTGTTTTCCACTAAACTCTTTGTTTTTTGAAAACTAAGTCTCTTAAATGGTCCTTCATATATTTCAAAACTTGGACATGGGTTTGTTTTAATTGCTTTTGCTGCCATTCCTGCTAACTTTTTGTCATTTAAAAGTACTGAATTTTTTACAAACATATCATAATCATGAGATGCATCATCCCCACACATAGCAAGTACTATTAAATTAATTAGTTTTGAATCTGGTTCTTTATATATTTCAACGGCGTTGTTTGATTCAATAAGTTCATAAAGTTTTATTGTTTCCGATACTGTCATATCGTTTAACGCTCTTAAAACTTCTAAAATTACTATATCTAATCTTGCATAATGAAACATATAGTCTTCATTACCTTCTGGTAATAAATTAAGACTTGTAGCTGTTTTTAAAATTCTAAAGATTGCTTGACTATATCTTTTCTTAATTGAATCTTCATCTTCAGAGCCACCCATTTCACTTACCTTCTCCATAATATCCTGCATATAATTATCAATTAATATTGTACTTTCAAAGAATGCGGGTTTTGCATAAAATGGTGAAATTGATGCAATACTTTCAGCTAAAAAGTTATCGCCATTATAATCTGCTGCTCCTCTTTCTTCTAGTTTTCTTGCAACTTCTCCATTGAACTCTTCTCCACAAATATTATAATATTGTCCAATAGTATATGGAGACATTATATATGCTCTAGCCATATTAGCCCTCCTTTTTGCCACATATTTTATTCAATTTGATGTATTTTGTCAAATAAAAAAGTAAGTATTACTTACTTTATATCATTTAAACTAGCTAAAGTCAGTTCTGTCGCCATCTTTATGAAGTTTGAAACTCTCTCAATATCAATAGTCATTGTCTTATTATCCTTAGAATTTTTAACTATTTCTCCAACTTTATCAACAATCAAATGTATTTTATCCATTGGTATCTCTTCTATGATGTTTTCAAACTCTGGAACCTCATTATAGAAGATTTTTAAATCTAATTTATATCGATCAATCAATTTAACATTTAAGTTAGTATAATCGTTATAAATATACAGTGTTGCCATTCTTCCATTGCATTTAACAGTTGTTCCATCTAATTTTTTTATAAAGTCACCATCGCATATTTCTGGAAAGAAGTATTTGAACCATAAATAATCGGTGTATAAGTGAATGTAATATCCCATTACAAAGTCATCATCTAAGTTTTTCTTATATTTTGCAAGAAATCTTTCCATTATTGGAATATCTTGTTCATCACCGATAAAGTGACTTTTATTTTTGTGTGAGCCTACTAATTTGGCCAAATCAGGCGCAATTGATCCAATAAATAGACGTGATTGATCCCTTTTTAATACTTTGTTAACTTCATTTGCTACCGCAATATGTATCATTGATGATGCCATATAATCACCCTCATTTAAGATTATA
>JAEEGL013814174.1_pt1 | contig 11814 bp, 6 predicted proteins | sample 9134231 | NCBI WGS metagenome assembly JAEEGL01 (sample SAMN16246548, study PRJNA631951) | gut metagenome | biome: gut microbiome; feature: rumen; material: fiber-attached | host: Bos | place: Iran: Karaj | collected 2018-10 | reverse complement strand
TCCGCCGGAACACCTCGACAAGCTCTCCCTCTTCTGTAACGTTCGCCGGGAGTGCGTCATCGAGGAGAAGGATGTCACGGACAGCGTCTACGCCGTCCCACGCGAACTGAGCGCCCAGGGGCTCGACGCGCGCGTTCTTGAGCATCTCCACCTTCCCGTCACGCCCATTCGGCACACGGTCTGGGACACCCTCGTCCGCAAGGCGACGAAGCCGAAGCGCCATTGCCGCATCGCGCTTGTCGGCAAGTATGTCGCCGTCCGCGACGCCTACAAGTCGATTCACGAGGCGCTCCAGCACGCCGGCATGGCCAGGAACTGCCATGTCGAAGTCGTGCCGATCGAAGCCGAAGAGCTTTTAGCCGCAAAGAAATCTTCGCGCTCCATGCGTTCTTCGCCGCTTAAGGAATTTGATGGCATTCTGGTACCGGGGGGATTCGGGTCGCGCGGCGTCGAGGGGAAGATCGCGGCGATTAAGTATGCCCGCGAGCACAAGATTCCCTTCCTCGGCATCTGCCTGGGCATGCAGTGCGCCGTCATCGAATACGCCCGCGACGTGGTGGGGTGGGGGGATGCAAACTCGACCGAGTTCGATCCCGGCACAAAACACCCCGTCATCGACCTCATGGAGTCGCAGCGCGGCATCACGCAGAAGGGCGGCACCATGCGCCTCGGCGCCTATCCCTGCGTCCTGCGTAGAGGCTCGCTGGCAGCGAAACTCTACGGGAAATGCAGAATGCAGAATGCAGAATGCAGAATTAGCGAGCGGCATCGCCACCGCTATGAACTGGCGGCGGACTCGGAGGCGTGCAAGGCGCTGGTGGCGGCCGGACTGGCCGTTTCCGGCACGTCCCCCGATGGTTCCCTTGTCGAGGTTGTCGAACTCCCGGGCCATCCTTACTTTATCGCAGGTCAATTCCACCCCGAATTCAAGTCCCGACCGACCGACCCGCACCCGCTCTTTGTCGGTCTCGTCGCAGCGGCGCTGCGACGGACCTCCGTTTGACCGTTTAACCGTTTGCTCGTTCAACTTTTCAACTCTTCAACCTTTCAACTCTTCTACCTTTCATGTCCGACGATTTGAAGCATGAATGCGCCGTGGCGATGGTCGTGCTGCGGAAGCCCGTTACGGCGGAAGCCGGCGACTTCGGGGGCGCGAAACTCTCGCTCCTTTTGGAGAAGCAGCACAACCGCGGGCAGGACGGCGCGGGCGCAGCCATCCTGAACGCCCACCCCGAGCCGGGCGAATCGCCCTACTGGCTCTACAAGTCGGCCTCGGCGACGCCCCTCGTCGACCTCCTTGCAGCAATAGGAAAACGCCCGGTCATATCACACAGAACCACAGAGTTGCAGAGGGACGCTGGGAATGATAGCACTCTCTGTGCCTCTGTGCCTCCGTGTGAGCGAATCTTCCTTGGTCATCTTCGCTACGCCACCTTCGGGAAGAACGATGCCGCCTTCTGCCATCCCTTCGTCCATCAGGCAAGTGAACTGGAACATACGCTTCTCCTTGCGGGCAACTTCAATTTGACCAATACGGCTGACCTCTTCGAGACGTACAGCCGGCAGGGCGAGTTCCCCACGAGCAAGGCCGACGGCTACCTCCTCTGCGAGATGCTAGCGCGCGAGCTGGGACTGGCGACATCGTCGCCCGGCCCAGCTCGCGCGCTAGCAACAGTTCTGCCGCAGCTCGACGGCGCGTGGACCCTCTGCGGCCTGACCGGCGACGGCTGGGCTTTCGCCACGCGCGACCCGTTCGGCATCCGCCCAGGCTATTGCCTCATCAATGACGATGTGGTCGTCGTCGCCAGCGAGCGCCCGGCCATCCAGGCGGCCTTCAACGTTCCCCCCGAAGCCGTCGCGGAGCTCCCGCCCGGCTCCGCCCTCCTCGTCGCACCCAATGGTGAAGTGGAGATGGCAGAACTTTGTTCGGCCAAATCACCCGCGCGTCCCTGCGCCTTTGAGCGCATCTACTTCTCACGCGCCAACGATGCCGACATCCACCGCGAGCGCAAGGCCCTCGGCGCCGCACTTCTTCCGCAAATACTGATGTCGGCGGAAGCCGACCTCTCCGACATATTCTTCTCCTACATCCCCAACTCCGCCCGCATCGCGTTCCACGGACTGCTGGAGGAACTGTACGGGGAAATTTTAACGCAGAGGCGCAGAGAGGCAGAGGGGGAAAGCTCTGCTTCTCTGCGCCTCTGCGTTGACAAACTTCCCCGCTTCGGCGAGATTGCGGTGAAGGACGCAAAGTTCCGCACCTTCATCGCGGACGCCGCTTCGCGGGAGGAGTTCTACAAGCACGTCTATGACGTCACCTACGGCCTTGTGCGGCCGGGCCGGGACACGCTCGTCGTGCTGGACGACTCGATTGTCCGTGGCAACACGATGCGGAATGCGATCCTGCCGATGCTCGACCGGCTCGGGCCGAAGCGCATCGTCATCGCCTCGTCGGCGCCGCCCATCCGCTACCCCGACTGCTACGGCATCGACATGTCGACCCTCGGCGAACTCGTCGCCTTCCGCGCCCTCGTGAATCTTTTGGGCGGGAGGGATGCGCTTTCGCACGCCTTGGCGCGCGAAAGCGCATCCCTCCCTGAACTCTACGCGCGCTTTACTGACGAAGAGCATTGCGCCGAGATTGCGCGGCTTCTCACCCCGCCCGGCATGAAGGCCGAAGTCAAGGTCGTCTTCCAGACCGTTGAGAACATGCGGAAGTGCCTGCTACCTTCAACTTTTCAACCTTTCAACTCTTCAACTGTCCCCGATGGCGTCGGGAACGACGCCATCGGGGACTGGTACTTCACTGGCGACTACCCCACGCCAGGAGGGTACAAGGTGCTGCACAAGGCACTTCAAAACTACCTTGAATGCAAGTCGGAGAGGTCGTATTGACGGAAGATTTCGCGTATAGACGACTACCTGTCATTTCTCTTGCAGGATGACAATCGGTGACAGACACCAAACAGCAAAAAGCGACAATAGGTGACAGACATCAAGCAGCAAATATGGTAATATTTTAGGTCAAATGGGCATGGCCGACAAGACAGTCGAAAGGATCGCTTCGCTCATCAAGGCCGGGTGGCCGGGCGGGGCGCGCGCGGCGGCGCCGTCCCTTCCGGGGGCGGCGGCGGCGTTGGTGACGTTGGCGCTCAAGCGTCTGCATTCCGAACGCGACGTCATCGTCGTGGCGACGGGGCCCGATGAAATCGAGTCGCTCTTTTCGGACATTCGGACCTTTCTTCCCGGCGGCGTCCGCGAGCCGCTTCTGCTTTATGCGCCGGAGGCCGTCGAGGACCCCGAGCGCGACGGCATGCGACTCGCCGTGGCGCGCGCCCTTTCGCGCCCGCCGGAAGGGGAGGGGCGCATCGTCCTTGCCGTAGCCTCCGCGCTTTTGGCGCCGATGCCGGAGCCGGACGCGGTCGAGTCGGCGGGACGGCTGCTCCGCACGGCCGACGAGACGGACTCCTTCGAAGCGACGTGGAAGGCCTTTGTCGCCGCAGGCTATGAACGCGCACCGGAGGTGATTCGCAAGGGGCAGATGGCCGTGCGCGGCGGCCTCGTCGACATTTGGCCGCCGACCTCGCCGCTTCCCGTCCGCATCGACTTCTTCGGCGACAGTGTGGACTCGATCCGCCAGTTCGACCCGGCCTCGCAGCGCTCGGCCGACCGCCTTTCTGAAATCTGGATTCCCCCCTGCGCCTTGCGCGAACTGCCCTCCGCAACGCCGCTCTCCAAAATCGCGGAAGGTTCCATCATCCTCCATCTTGACCACGACCGCGCGGCCACAATGGTCGTGCGTCCCGGCGATGACGCGCCTTCCTACGAGGCCTGGGAGTCGCTTCGGGATGGACTGGCGGCGCGAAAACCCGGCGCCGAAATCTTCACGGGCGATCCTGCGCCGGAAGGCGTGCCGACGCTTGCCCTAAACGTCGTGCCGCCGCCGGGTCTCGCCGATCTCGGCGACGGTGTCGCGGACATCGATCTCAGGGCCGATGCACGCCGGCGGCTTTTGGCGGAGATGGAAGCGCGTGCGGCTGATGGCGCGGAGGTGTTCGTGGCGCTGGACACCGCAGGCGGCATCGAATGGCTGACGCGCGAACTGCCCGAGGGGAGCCGTATACGGGTGTCCCTTGGCGTTCTGTCGGGCGGCTGCGAATGGCCGGACCTCGGCGTCGTCATTCTGGGACAGCCAGACGTCTACGGCATCCGCAAGCGTTCCGTGCGGCGGCGCGTGGCGCCGTCGACCACGAGCCGTGGCGAGCGCGTGGAACGCGGGGAGGAGTTGCACCCCGGCGATCTCGTCGTCCATGTTGACCACGGCATCGGCCGCTACCTCGGAAACACCGAGGTCGAGCAGAACGACCGCCGGCTGGAGATCATGACCATCCAATACGCCGATGACGTGAAACTGCGGGTGCCTGTCACCCACGCCCACCTCCTGAGCCGCTACATCGGCGTCGCGGGGCAGCGCGTGCAGCTCAGCAAGATCGGCAGCCGCCGCTGGAAGCAGGACTGCATCAAGGCCGAGAAGGCGATTGTGGACTATGCCTCGGCGCTTCTGGAGGTGCAGGCCCAGCGCAACGCCCGCCCCGGCTTCGCCTTCAGCCTCGACATGCCCTGGATGGCGGCCTTTGAGGCGTCCTTCCCCTTCACAGAGACGAAGGACCAGCTGACCTGCATTGAGGCGGTGAAGGCCGACATGGCCTCGCCGCGCCCGATGGACCGCCTCATCTGCGGCGACGCCGGCTACGGCAAGACGGAAGTCGCCATGCGCGCCGCTTTCGCCGCCGTGATGAACGGCAAGCAGGTCGCCGTGCTGGCGCCGACGACGGTCCTCGCCGAACAGCACTTCGCCACCTTCCGCGACCGCATGTCGGCCTTCCCCGTTCGCATCGAGGTGATCAGCCGCCTCCGCCCGCGCGCCGTCCGCGCCAAGATTCTGGAGGACGTCGCCGCCGGCGGCGTCGACATCCTCATCGGCACCCATGCCATCATCCAGCCCGGAATCCGCTTCAAGGACATCGGCCTTGTTGTCATCGACGAGGAACAGCGCTTCGGCGTCGAGCACAAGGAGCGCCTGAAGCGCCTGCGCGCCACGGTAGACATCCTCACGCTGAGCGCCACGCCCATCCCGCGCACCCTCTACATGAGCATGACGGGCGCCCGCGACATGAGCCTGCTCCAGACGCCCCCGCAGGAGCGCCTCGCCATCGAGACGCACGTCGAGCGCGACCGCGACGACATTATCCGCGCCGCCGTCATGCGCGAAATCAACCGCGAGGGGCAGGTCTTCTTTCTCCACAACCGCGTCATCACGATGGACTTCGTCCTCAAGCGGCTCAGGATGATTCTCCCTGAAGTGCGGATTGCCGTCGCGCACGGCCAGATGCCTCCCGGCGAACTCGGCCGCGTGATGCGCCGCTTCGAGGCTGGCGAATACGACGTTCTGCTTTGCACGACGATTGTCGAGAGCGGGCTCGACATCCCCCGCGCGAACACGATCATCGTCAACCGCGCCGACCGCTTTGGCCTCGCCGACCTCTACCAGCTGCGGGGCCGCGTGGGTCGCTCCTCCAAGCGCGGCTATGCCTATCTTCTCATTCCCCCGCAGGGCGTCATGGACGCTGAGGCGCGACAGCGCATCGCGGCGCTCCAGCGCCATGGCGGACTCGGCGGCGGCCTCAACCTTGCGCTGCGCGACCTTGAGATCCGCGGTGCCGGCAACATGCTCGGCGCCGAACAGAGCGGTCACATCGCGTCCGTTGGGTTCGGCCTCTACTGTCAGCTCCTGCGCCGTACCGTGGCGCGCCTCAAGGGCGAAAAGCCGCCGCCGCTCGTCGATGTCGAACTCACCCTCGACTTCATCAGCCTCTCGCCCGGCGTTCTGGGCGAGGACTCCTCCTGCATCCCGTACTCCTACATCGAGGACGACTCGCTGCGGATGAACTTCCACAGGCGGATCGCCGGCGCCGTCACCGTTGCGGAGATCCGCGACCTGCGCGGCGAACTCTCGGAACGCTTCGGTCCTGAGCCGCCGGAGGTGAAGCGGATGCTCCGCATGGCCGAACTGAGGATTCTCGCCGCCGAGGCGGGCGTGAACCGAATCGAGGTCCAGGGCGACGTCGCCCGCATCTTCCTGCGGGACGGGAGACCTTACCTCCTGAAAAACGGCAGACTTCCGCGCCTTTCGGGCAAGACTCCGGACGCCAAGCTCACGTCGCTCTTCCGCATCGTCGGCGGCGTTGGCGCGGCTCCTCGTTCGTGATTGACACGAGGCGGCGATGCGGGGTAGAATCGAAAGCATGGACACATTGGACATCTGGCAGACGGAGACGGATTTGGTCTCCGCGGAAACGTATAAGCAGTACTGGAACGACGGCGACACGCGCGGGCTGGCCTCGTTGGAGAATCTCGAGGAGGCCTTTGAGAAGGTCATCTGGGAAGTGAATGAGACGGAAGTCGGCGAACACCCCGCTGTATGGAGCGTCTACAACATGGGTTATGTCGTTAAGACGCGCGAGGCCCTCTTCTCGATTGATCTCGTCCATCGCCGCGCGCCCGAACTCGCGCCCCTGCTGGACTTCGCCCTTATCACCCACAACCACAACGACCACTGGCGTCCCGAATTCTACCAGGCGATGAACGGGGCGGGCAAGACCGTCGTCTCGAATTTCCTGGACAACTTCGGCGTCGGCGATTGGAAGGGCAGGGGAGGCTACACGCGTGCCAACCGGGTCTTCAGCTTTGGCGATGTCGACGTAAGGACCTCCCTCATCGACCACAACGACTACCTCATCGACTTCACGACGGCCTTCGAGATACGCATTGGAGACTGGATCCTCTACCATACCGGCGACAGCGGCAAGGGATGCGAAGGGAAGCTTGGTACCGTCTGGGGACGCCCTGACCTCTGGCTCTTCTTCCCCGGGTGCGGCGTCAACGTCGCTGAAGCCGTGCGGAATGTGCAGCCCCGGCGTATTGTCTTCGGCCATCTCTGGGAACTCGGACATTCAAGTGGTCGGCTCACCGCGCCGCTGATTCGCAGCGCCCTCCCGCAGGCAATGTCCGAATGCGAGGATGTCTCTGTCCGCTATTGGGGCGACCGAATCGCCTGACGCCACGCTTCTCCCCCTTGTGGTACAATACTTGCGCGAGAAGTGGAGGTTTTGCAACTGCAGTAAAGTCCAATGGAAAACGACGAGAATAAAGACCGCAACTTTATGCGCATGGCGATTCGCGAGGCGGGCAAGGGCGTTGGCATGACACGCCCGAATCCGCCTGTCGGCGCTGTCGTCGTCAACGCTGACGGTACTGTTCTTGGACGCGGCTACCACCATAAGGCCGGAGGACCCCATGCCGAGGTCAACGCGGTGGGCGACTGCGGAACGGCCGATTTGTCGTCCGCCACGATTTACGTCACCCTCGAGCCCTGCTCGACAACGGGGCGTACGCCTCCCTGCACGGATTTGCTGATCCGCAGGAAGTTCCGCCGCGTCGTCATCGGCTGCACCGATCCGAACCCCCGTCATGCCGGTCGCGGCGTGGGGATACTCCGTGCGGCCGGCATCGCGGTTGACGTCGGCGTCTGCGAGGCGGACTGTCGCGAACTGATCGTCCCGTTTGCGAGCACAATGCTTCGCCGCCGTCCCTACCTCATGCTCAAGCTCGCCCTGACGCTCGACGGCAAGATTGCGGATCGTTGCGGGACCTCGAAATGGATTACGGGCGCGGCCTCGCGCGGCCATGTCCAGCGTCTGCGCGGCATGGCCGATGCCATCCTTGTCGGTTCGGGCACGGTCCTCGCGGATGATCCGCAGCTCACCTGCCGCCTCAAGGACCGCGCGGGCGGCGCCTGGCGCGTCGTCGTCGATTCGCGCGGGCGTCTGCCGGCAGCGGCCCGGATCCTCACGGACGACTTTGCCGAACGGACGATTGTGGCCACAACTGCCATAGGAGCGGAAGCATTGGCGGAAAGGCTCCCTGCACCCGCACGGCCCTCGATATGGGTTCTCCCGCCCGGTGCTGACGGACATGCCGACCTCGCAGCCCTGCTCGGTCGGCTGACGGCGGACTTGGACGTCATGGAGGTTCTTTGCGAAGGGGGAGGGGAGCTGGCAGGATCCCTTCTTCGGGCGCGTCTCGTCGACCGTCTCGTCCTCTTTTACGCCCCGGTTGTTCTGGGCGATGCCACAGCTCGGTCCGGCTTCGTCGGACTTGACCACCTGCTCGCCGAAGGCCATCTCGCCGTCGCCTCGCGCCGAGTGCAGACATTCGGCGATGACATTGCGCTGACATTTGATTTAGACGTGACGTCTGGGAAAACAACATGAACATCGCGAAAATCAAGGACACTCTCAGCCCCACCAGCGAACTTTGGCACAGCGACCTCTCGCAGTACAGCTGGCTCAAGCGAAAACTCCTCTTTCTGGCGCGTGTCATGCGCCTTGTTGCGCGCGGGTTCATGAACGACCAGTGCAATCTCCACGCCTCTGCGCTGACGTACTACACGCTCATGTCTCTCATCCCGCTTCTCGCCCTGGGCCTTTCTCTCGCGCGCGTTTTCGGCGGCGGCGACCTCGCCCGCGAGAAGATCACGGCAGAGATCAACGTCATCGGCCAGCAGCTTTCGGCGAGTTCGGTCTCGGAGTCGTCCGCGGAGCTGACGCAGGAGTTCGTGGAGAACCTGCGGGGCTACGCCGACCAGATCTTCGACCAGATCGGCAACATCAGCTTCGGCACACTTGGCGGCGTCGGACTTCTCGTGCTCCTCTGGATGGCGATTACGATGCTTTCACAGATCGAGGCCAGCTTCAACAATGTCTGGAGTGCGCCGCCTCGCGGACTCTGGCGCAAATGCGCCGACTACCTCGCCATCATCCTCGTCGTTCCCTTCCTGGCGCTCGCAGCTTCAACGGTCCCCATTGTGGCTCTTGTCACCAAGTACGCCTATGGCTACACATTCGGCCTCATGAGCGAGGAGTGGTTTGCGCGTCTCCTCCGTTTCTGCATCGGAAGCTTCTTCACGATTGCGCTCTTTGTCGTCGTGCTGATGTTCGTGCCGAATACGCGCATCCGCTTCAAGGCCGGCCTCATCGGCGGCATAACAACGGCGATTCTTTTCGGCGTGTGGCTCAAGGTCTGCATGGCCCTTCAGATTGGCGTTGTCAAGTACAGCAAGCTCTACGGCGGCCTCGCGGCCCTCCCGATTCTCCTTGCGTGGGTCTTCACAAGCTGGCAGATCATCCTCTTTGGCGAGGAACTGACATTCGCCGTGCAGCATTCGGAGTCCTTCTTCCGCGACGAGGGCGCCAAGAAGGCGGGTGCCCGTCCGAAGTGGCGCCTTGCGGTGGCGCTCTGCGTCGAGATGGCGCGCCAGTGGGCGAACGGCGGCGGCGCCTTCGACAGTCTCGCGTATGTTTCGGCCCACCACATCTCGGGCCGTCTCGTGGCCGATGTGCTCGGCATTCTGGCCACGGCCGGACTCGTCGCGGAAACAGGTGACAAGTCGGGCCTCTTCGTTCTGCTCCGCCCGCCGGAAAAGATTTCGGTTGGGGACATCGTCTCCGCCGTCGCGGACGCCGGCACCTCTCCCGAGGCCCTTGGCCTTTCCAAGACGGAGGGACCTTTGCGCGATTACTTTGCCCGCTCGGACGAGGCGCTCGCCGGGCATCTTGGCACAACTGTGGCGGAACTTGCGATGTCGGCGGCGAGCCGCTGACTCCGAGGTAGGGAACAGGGAACAGGAAATAGAAGATATTATGATTGACCTGCATACAGTGCTAAATCCGGAACAATACGAGGCGGCGACGGCGGGAAGCGGACCGCTGCTCGTGCTGGCCGCTGCGGGGACGGGGAAGACGCAGACGCTCGTCTACCGCGTCGCCTACCTCATCGACCAGGGCATCCCGCCCTATTCGATTCTCCTCCTCACCTTCACCAACCGGGCGGCCTCGGAGATGCTCGCCCGCGCGCGAACCGTCGCCGGCGACCAGGCTGGCTGGGTGTGGGGCGGCACCTTCCACAGCATCTGCAACCGTTTCCTCCGCCGTCACGCCAGCCTCGTGGGCTACCGCTCAGACTTCACCATCGCCGACCGCGACGACACCCGAAAGCTCATCGAGCGCGCCATGGAGGAAGAACACCTTGGCGGCAAGGACTTCCCGAAGAAGGAAGTTCTCAACTCCTTTTTCAGCTACGCCGCCAACTGCGCGCGTCCGCTTGAAGAGGTACTCGACGAGCGGCTCATGACGCTGAGCGTCGATCCGGCGGACATCGTCCGCGTCCACGAGGCCTACACCCGCATGAAGATCAGCCTCGGCATCATGGACTTCGACGACCTTCTCGTGAACGGCCTCCGCCTCATCGAGGAGAATCCCGCCGTCCTCGCGGACTACCGCCGGCAGTTCCTCCATGTCCTGGTCGACGAGTACCAGGACACCAACGTCATCCAGTCGCGCTTCGTCGACCTCCTTGCGGGGGAGGGCGGCAACCTCATGGCCGTGGGCGATGACTTCCAGTGCATCTACACCTGGCGTGGCGCCGACGTGAACAACATCCTGAGCTTTCAGGAGCGTCACCCCGGGGCGCGCGTCATCAAAATCGAGCGCAACTACCGTAGCACGCCTCAGATCCTCGACCTCGCCAACGCCTGCGTCGCGGCCAGCCACGACCAGTTCCAGAAGGAACTGAAGGCGACGCGCCCCGGTGGTGAGAAGCCTCTGCTCTTCATCGGCGGGGACGGCGTTGCGCAGGGACGCATGGTGACGGCGCTCATCCGCCGCGAACTCGCCAACGGGCGCAGCCCCGGCGACATTGCCGTCCTCTACCGTGCCCACTTCCATTCGATCGAACTCCAGATGGAGCTGTCGCGCGCCGGCGTTCCACACACGGTCACGTCGGGTACGGGCGTCTTTGAGCAGGCCCACGTGAAGGACATGCTCGCGCTTCTCCGCATCGTCTCAAATCCCGCCGACCGCCTTGCCTTCGACCGCCTGATGTCGCTGCTGCCCGGCGTCGGCCCCAAATCTGTCGCAGGAATCTGGACAAAGCTCGGCGGCGCCTGCACGCTTTCGACGCCTGAAGGCCGGGAGGCGCTCCTGAAGCTCCTCAAACCGGCGGCGCAAGGTTGCTGGAAGGGCGTCTCCGACGCCATTGCGGACTACTTTGAGGAGCACGGCCCTGGCCGCGGCAACGTGGTTCAGCTGGTGAACGCCTTTGTCGAGCGCTTCTACGGCGCCTACCTAGGCAAGAAGTACGAGGACTACGCCGACCGCGCCGACGACGTAAACGAAGTCGCGCAGCAGGTGGCGGAAAGCGGGTCGCTGGAGAACTTCCTGCAGGAGGTCGCCCTCATCACCAACGCCGAAGCCGCCTACGAGGGCGCCGCCGACCGGCAGGCGCAGACGGTACGCCTGAGTACCATTCATCAGGCGAAGGGGCTGGAGTGGCCCATTGTCATTCTCATCTGGGCGGTCGAGGGGATGTTCCCCTCGTCGCGCGCACTCGGGGAAAACGAGGACGACGCAGAGGAGCGCCGCCTCTTCTACGTGGCCGTGACGCGCGCCCGCAACCAGCTGGCCATCTTCACGCCGCAATACCGCAAGGCCTACGACGGCGGCACCTACAGGTGCAGCCCGTCGCGCTTCATCACCGAGGTGCCGACCTCCTGCTTCCTCGTTCGCCAGACCTCGTGGTAGATTCCTCTTATGGCAAAAAGCCCCGGCCGAATCGGCCGGGGCTTTTTGCGCGTGCTACTTCTCGAACGGGAACTTGTAGGGGAGGGCGAACTTGTCGCGGAGGGAGATGAGCTCC
>JAEEGL013549341.1_pt1 | contig 11814 bp, 2 predicted proteins | sample 9134231 | NCBI WGS metagenome assembly JAEEGL01 (sample SAMN16246548, study PRJNA631951) | gut metagenome | biome: gut microbiome; feature: rumen; material: fiber-attached | host: Bos | place: Iran: Karaj | collected 2018-10 | reverse complement strand
CGAGCTGTCGACTTTCTTAAGGATATTTCTTTCTGCATCGAAGATATATAAGCTGGCGTATTTGAATGTTTCGGTCGCATACGGGGCTGATATAACCGAGGCGATGAATCTGATCAGATTCTACGAAAAAGAAGGATATATGTTCATCTGGGACAGTGGGCTTTCGATTGACATGAGCGGTATTGAGAACTTTCCGGGTGAGACGCTTACCCACATTGAATCGGCATCCGTCACAGGCAAAGAATTTGATAAGGTATTGATGCTGCTCGATGATTCTTTTTACTATGATGAAGAAAGATTTCTCAGGAATAAGGAGTCGGGAAATGGAGGCGTAACTTCAAGGATCATGAACCTGTTCCATGGACTCAGCCGGGCCAAGAAGAAGATTGCACTTGTCATCATGGGGAATATTAAGCTCATGGAGCAGGTGTATCATATTTTGCAGAAATAACAATTGTAACAGGTTCCTTTTGAGATTTTGAAATTAATGATTACCATCAATGCAGGTGACTGCGTTGTTTAGACTTATTTAATTTGAACGGTCAATGCAGTGAACATATAATTAATGTACTGTAATAATCCTGTAATGTTCATAATGAGTCAATTTAAGTCAAACCTCATGGTGGTATAAGGAGGAACTGAATAATGATCAAGAGAAGACCTGCAACCCGAAAGTTTCTGGCCATTCTAATGGCGTCTGCCCTTTTCATGCAGAGCAGCGTTTCTTCAGTTGCGTCTGCTGCACAGACTGTGCCTGATGAGGACTTGATGGCCACATCTGAAGAACTGGAAAGCGCTGATCCGGAGAGCTTAGAGAGCAGTGCTGACGGATCCGAAGAAGAGACGCCGGAGGGAGAGGGACAACGCGCTGAGGATTCAGAAGAAACCGCTTATGACGATGACACTGTGTCTGAGGATGCGGCTGATCCCGAAGATGGAGCCGTCCCTGAGGATTTGGCTGATTCTGAAGACGAGGAAGCTGAGGATGATATATTAGACGAAGAGATCCTCGAGGATAAGGAAGCAGAGGGGCCTTCTGTTGATACAATTGGTAAGAGCAGCCTTCTTGGCAGAGGCGGCCAGACGGAGCTTGAAGGGAAATACTATGTCACCGGAGCAGCCCAGGCCGTGGACAAGAATGACCTTGATAATTATGTCGGTGATGAAGGAATTTACGACGACTATCTCACCGGTTCACAAAAGGGCGATCAGTCCCTTTTTACTGCTGTCTATAACGACATGCTCTATGAGCGCCAGGGCGGTAAGTGGTACAACGGCCACGAAGTGATCCACTATGGCGAATCTTCAAAGAAAGTATATGATTCCACTAACTACGCAAAGATTATTGATAATGACGAAACCACTGTCCCCGCAGATATGGGCGATGATACTCCATCATCCATAACAGCTGATAACATGGTCTTCATGCTGGACTACCTTCCTGTGGAACTGAGTGATCAGTACGTACACAGTGTGGATTATGGCAATACAGTGCCGCTCAACGACGTCCGGCTCTACGCCTGGGAGTATGCTGAGAGCGGTGATAAATTTGTGCGTATCAGTGCAAAAGAAATCCCCTCTGACTTCTATGAGCTTTTTGAGGACGAAGGGGTGACCTACACCAACAGCTCTTTTGTCCCGGATGCCACTGTTACATCCACGCTTGAGGGCGCTGTTACCTTAAACAGCAACATCGTAGGAAGCAGCGAAAACTATATTGCCATCGTTGCCATGATCTATGATGCCACAAAAGGCAGCGGCGATGTTGTACGAAATCTGGCGAAGGAGACTGAGCAGGATATCTGGAGCAATGATCCCGTGTGGTATAACCTCAACGATTATTACGGCAATACCTACACCGGAAGCTACAACAACTACGTTGATGATATGTACTCTGCGGCGAACATGGGCTCTTTTAACCTCAGGGCCTATTCATATTTCAAAGACATGAAAGCAGGCACTGTTACGCTGTACAGAGGCATGCCGTACTACAGCTATGGCTATCAGGCTGCGACAGGAAAGTTCGGAACCTATGTGGATGTAAGGGATATAGATACAGCTGCAGCGCCTATCGAAACCTGGGAGATTCCGGCGTCTTTCACGGATCCTTATGACGGGAATACATACCAGGTCATTCTTGCAAATGAACCAACATATTTAATGGGCAGCGACGATAGCGACGGCCTGAACTGCGGTTTTTTGTACCCTGCACTTGCAGTCAATCTGATAATAGATGCCGGCGTAACCTTCCCTTCAGACTGCAGCTATTTCCTCAACAATAACTATTGGATAAACAATCTGCAAAGCTTTAAGATTGAAGGAAGTCCCGCATCTGTGGGAGGCAACATAGAGAAACTTGCGCATTTCATGTCCTACGATCTTGCGCACACTAATAAAAAGTGGTCATCCATAGATATCGCAGCACTTGATACGAGCAATGTCACTGACATGAGCTATATGTTTGAAAACGTGACCATTGTGGGTTATGCAGATGCAAATATTGACGTATCACATTTCAATACTGCAAAGGTAAAGAATTTTGAAGGAATGTTCCACAACTACCGCGTTACGGACATGAATGTGATCCGTCATTATTACAGCAACGTGGATGTCAGCAGCTGGGATACTACAAGCGCTGAAAACATGAGCTACATGTTTGCGGGTATGTGGCTCAACGAGGGTGCCGGAGACGGGTGTGGGACCCTTGACGTCAGCGGCCTTGACTTTACTTCAAACCTCACAAATATGCGAGCAATGTTTGCATATAATATAAGGCTACTGGGGGAGGGCCTGGTTAAGATAATCCTTCCTTCTAACATGGACACCTCCCACGTACTTGATATGAGCCTCATGTTCCAGGGCGATTCATCTCTTACGGAGATCGTCAATCTGGATAAGCTTGATACACGCAGCGTACTCGATATGTCGGGAATGTTCGCTGCTACCTTTACTGACAGAGGTTTTGTCAGAAGAGATACCTATTTTGAGGTACTTCCTGATTACCACACACCTATAGAAAGTGCCGGGGATTCCGGTTCCTGGGTATTTGACAGAACTTATTTTGATGACAGTTCCTACTATATGTATGACGACAGCTATCCCGGCCCTGATATTGAGAGTCTTGATCTGTCGAATTTTGACACAAGAAACGTAAGGTATGCGTACGGTATGTTCTGCTACATGCCTTCACTTACCCAGATAAAGTGGGGCAGCAACAGCTCTTTTGAAAAAGTTTCTGACGCGACTTTCATGTTTGTTCTTCCGGGCGCAGAAGAACTGGTTCTGACGGGCAGAAAGCTCACTTCCATAAAGTATGCACATTCAATGATAAACCTTCCGTCAGCCATTGAGCTGACTCTGGGTACTGATTCCATAGCCCTTTCCGGCATTGCTGCAGACGGACGGTTCTCAGTTTCAGGCCCTATGGCAGAGCTGGACTTTACCAATGTTTCTTTTGGCACAAATGTTAATGCCTTTGACGCAGACTCGTTGTTCAATGGAGACTGGAACGTAGTTAATGCAGCCGAAGGACTGACAAAGATCGAGGAACTCAGGTTCCCGGCGAATATGCCGTCCTTTACAAAGCCTGCAGCCCTCAGGCAGACCTTCTTTGACCGGAATGGCGACAGCTACGACTATGTCTATGGCGGAAATGAAGAGGCACTGGTGCTGACAACTTCATCAGCGGGATACCAGCTTGAGAGGCTGGATGTTGAGGCCATGGTTGGCTATGACATGGCTCAGGAAAAGAATCCTGCAACAATCTTTGTTGGACTTGATGATATCCATACATCCAATTTTGATGGTGAAGATATAGATTTCAACTTCTATGTAATCGCTGAGCCTTACGCTGCGGGTTCCGGCGAGTGGAAAGAGCTGACTCCGGCTCCGGATATTCAGTGGGAGGTATCGGACCCTAACGTACTTGAGGTGGTCTATACAGCCACAAACATCAATACAAGAGATGAGATCATGGTGCTGGCCAAAAAGACAGGAACTGCCAGGGTGACAGTCACTGTAAACGGTGAGCACAGCCGCAGCATTGATGTCACGATCTACGGAAATGATGAGAATATCACTTCCGATGACGGCAGCATTTATAAAGGGTCAAAGCTCTCTGACGGAAGTTATATCATTACCGGATTCGATAAGGTGGCTGATGGAAACACTCTTGATCTGACACAGAAGATGACATCCGGCGGAAAGACCGTCACCATCAGCCGCATCGGCAAAAAAGCATTTGACGGAAACAGAACTGATGAGCAGGGTGATTATCCTGATATAAAAAACAGAATTGAGATCATCAAACTTCCTGCATCTCTTAAGCAGATTGAGTACGGCGCCTTTTCCGGCCTTGGCAAGGTTAAACTTGTTGATATTCCTGAAGGCAGTACACTTACGGACATAGGCGACAGTGCATTCGCATACCTTGGTCAGTATCTTTATGATGAGAACAATAATCCTGAGCCGGAGACTGTGGTCAGTCTTGAGAACGCAACCGGGTTAAAACGCATAGGTTCAAGCGCCTTTAGTGAGGCATATTATCTCAAGACGGCTGTTCTTCCTGCAGGCATTACCGACATCGGAAAGTATGCATTTATGGAGTGCAGGGGTCTGACTCTTGTTACGCTGCCCGTCGGCCTCAGCTACATTCCTTCGAATCTTTTTGCCTCAGCAGGAAGCGGGGATGGAGTTTCTGATCTGACGATCACTAACCTGAATGAGGCATTGTCTACCGTAACCAATATCGGTGAGAACGCCTTTGAGATAAAAGGAGGACTGGACGAAGTAAACGTATACGCTCCGCTCCTTGTCAGCCTTGGACATAATGCTTTTGCAGGTACAGATATAACGGGATTTTCTGCTCCAAACCTGACGATCATGGGTGTTACCGGATATTCAGGAAGTGACTATGGATATGCATTCTCCCGATGCGAGAAACTCACCACCGTATCGATTCCTTCTGTAAAAGAAGTATCCTGCGGGACATTTGGCATGTGCAGATCCCTCACATCAGTAGATATTTCATCTGCAGTGGTGATCGGTAAAAACGCTTTTAGCGGAACCTCATCACTGACCGGGATAAAGCTTCATGAGGGGATCACAACGATTGAAGACAACGCTTTTTATGATAGCGGTCTTATGTCGGTTGAGCTTCCTGACAGCCTTCGCACCATAGGAAGTTATGCTTTTGGCGAAAGTAAGATTGAGAGCTTTATAGTACCTGATGGAGTAACAAAGCTGGGAGAAGGTGTATGCGCAAGATGTGACAACCTTACCACGGTATACATAGGAAAGGGCATTACTGAGATTCCGACTTCTGCATTTACCGGCACATTCGACATTATTACCGGCTGGTCCAACCAAAACCTGAAAAATATCCATATCGGAGACAACGTGAAGAAAATTGGTGGGTCAGCCTTTCAGGGCGTCACCTTTGAAAACGCAATAAAGCTTCCCGGAAGTCTTGAGAGTATTGGTGAAGATGCCTTTCTGGATGCGTACAACGGTAGCGTTCCGGGCAATGGAGAGCCGGAAACAGAAAATGGCGTAAGCTCCATTGAGATTCCTTACGGTGTCACTGAGATTCCGGCAAAAGTAAGAGGAACCGAGACCTTCAGAGGCAAGAACTCCCGGAGTTACATTGAAGAGCTGTATCTGCCATACACGATAAAGGACATCTGTGGTCTGCACCTTTCAGGTATGTTCAAGACTTCTGATGAGCAGTTCGAATATGAAACATCGGATGGAGGAAAGGAGTATCTGTACAAATTCGAAGGAACTATCTACTATCCCGGAACAAAGAAGGAACTTCAGGATGTTATCTTCGGTGAGAATGACAGCGACTATAATCCAAATGACGACCGATTCGGTCCCAATAACGAATACAGTATTCTTGACCTTATTGATGTAGAATACGGCACCGGATTCAGAGAAGAGGGCGGAAATCTTGTATTCTACAAGGAGGGTATCCCTGTTTCTGCTGACAGCGGAAAAGAGCTAATAGAGAAGATCGGAACCTACTACCTTGTGGATGATGGCGGCGGCTACGTCACAGACAGAACCTATATTGCCGCAGAGACAGCAGATTCTGTGACAACAAATTACATCTATTATTTCGATTCCAAAGGCCGCGGTGAGAGAAAAGAGATAATGGCAACAGATCTTGCTGCAGGCAGTAAGATTTACAGCTTTGACAGCGGAAGAATCCACGGAGCAATGAAAGTGGAAAAGGGAAAGCCTGTGACAGTAGCAGCAGGTTCAGATGTCCCGGCTGCGTCACCTTCAACTCTTACAACCATTGCTTCAAAGAAGTACTTTGGCAAAAAGAACGGAGTCCTGTCCAAAGGATTCGTTGCGGGAAGCAGTAACGACGGCTTCTACTTTGATGATTATGAGTCCGGGGACGGAAGACTTTTGTGGTATGCTGACTTTGGTACAAAGACCTATTATACAGATGAGACCAAAGCCGAGCTCCTCGGAGGAGAAGATGGCGTTGTCCTTAAGGATGAGAGAGGTGTGTCTGTCACCTTTAAGAAAGGCAAAATGATCTCTCTTACAAATGATGATCTTACCATCACTGCAGACCCGGCCTTTACATCCGCCGCTACGATGGTTCTTTTCACAGGAGGCGAAGCCTCGGAAGAAAGTGCTACAAGTCCGTCGAAGGGGAGACTGACTGTAACTGTGGATACAGCTTCTAAAGGCGTGGATCTCACCGGTGCAGCCATCAATTGGACGGTAGTATCAAGCTTCCCGGCTGTTGCGGGATCAAAGGTTGTGGCCCTTTCGGGTGCAACTGCGCTTTCGGATGCCAGGTCGGAAGTTACGATAAAATCTGTATCGGCAGGAAGTGCCAGGATCCGCGCAACACTTACGGACAGCGATGGAAATGTATTCTTTAAAGAAGCAACGGTGACGGTAAAAGAACTTGATCCGGTACCTACCGGGATAAGGCTTTCGGCTTCGTCCACAGCTCCAATACCTTTCAATGGAACTGTTACTGTTACGGCGACTCTTTTGCCTGAGAATACCAGATTCAAGGATGGCTTTGACAAGGTGACCTGGGCTACATCCGAGGCATCAGGAAGCCATACTTACGCCACGATAACGGATAACGGCGACGGTACGGCTGTACTGACCGGAAAGTGGGATTACTGGGGAGGACAAGCTCTGACCCAGAAGGTGACGGTCATAGCTGCCACAAAGAATGGCAAGACCGCCCGCATGATCTTTACGGTGACGGCGGAAGAAAAACAGGATCCGGAAGTGGAGCCTTCGAAGGTGACGATCACCTGCGAGGATTCATCAAAGGTTGTCTATGTAGGAAAGACATATAATCTTAAAGCAGTTGTTTTACCTGAAGGCGCACCTCAGGATGTGACCTGGTCGTCATCAGATACATCTGTTGCAACGGTAAACGCCGGATGCGTTACAGGATTAAAGAGCGGTGAAGTCACCATAACTGCGGCCTCTGCTTATGACCTGAGTGTACAGAGCAGTGTGAAGCTGACTGTGAAGGCAAGAGTTTCCAGTATAACGCTGAATACGTATGCACAGAGCATTCCTGCAGGAAAGACCTTCAAGCTGACTGCGATGTTCAATGAAGGCGTTGACAAAGCAGATATGGGAATTAAGTGGGTGAGCAGTGATGCTACGGTTGCGTCTGTGGACCAGAACGGTGTTGTTACTGCAAAGAGTGCTGCTTTTTCTGATGAAAACAAGGTCAGGATCACGGCAATCAGCACTGCAGACGAGAGCGTCAGATCGGATCCCTGCGTGATAACGGTCTATGATCAGATAACGAGTCTTAAGTTTAATACGACTAAGGTGAGCCTTGGTGCGGGAAATGGTGACAATGGCGAGGAATATCAGGACCTGATTCTGCAGGTTCTTCCGTATACTGCGTCTTGTGAGGAGGTTTCGTTTAGTTCTTCTGATGAAGGAATTGTAACCAGGCCGGTGCCTGAGACTTACAATAAATTAGACAACACGATCAGACTCAGACTCAAAGCAGGCAGTAGGACCGGAAAGGTCACAATTACTGCCCTGGCACAGAATGGCAAGAAAGCTGTATGTACTGTGACCGTTGGCAGAAAGGTAGATTCGTTCATTATTACAGCACCGAAGATGCCGAATGCCAGCTCAATGCCTGCGCTTGCTGTAGGCAAGACTATGAAGCTCGGCACGCAGTTTAATGGCGGCATTAAGTCAGAACAGCCTGCAAATAAGACTGTTGTCTGGACAATTGATTCCGGAAAACATGTAGATGGATTGACCGAGATAACTGACAGAGATGCTCTGGATACGATGGCCACCATCGATCCGGGCAAGGGTATTGTAAAAGCCTTAAGGGCAGGGTTTGTCACAGTAAAGGCGACCCATGTGGCGAGCGGAAATTTTGATACCAGAGAAGTGAGGCTGTTTGTACCCAACACGAAGCTTACTCTCAGTGACAAGAAGCTTACCATAAGCGAGGACAGAAATGACTATGCTGTAGTTTCTCAGGTGACTGACGGCGCCACAATATTTGACGGAAATTCCATTTTGCCTGTTCAGGACAAGGTTACCTGGGAAATTACTAAATCAGATGTGGATGTAGACAGCAATCCGATTGTGACGGTGGACAATACTGAAGGTGAAGCCTGCAGGCTTTCTATCGGAACACTTCCTGAGGGAAAGACCAATGCTACCGCAACCTTGAAAGCAACTGCAGTAAGTGATGGCAACAATGGTAAGACAGACACTAAAACGGCCACCTGCACGATCACGGTGGTTAAGAGCGTTATAGCTAAGAAAGTTTCTTTCAACAAGACAAAGATAAGCGCAGGTGAGGGAAGCAGCTTCGAGCTGACTGTAAATGTTACTCCGATGTCTGCTGATGATACAGAGCTGGAGTTTGGCAATTCAGCGCCTGAAGCTATTGAAATCGGAGATTACAGCGATGGAATCGTTCCTGTAAAGGTGATAGCTGTTCCCGCAAACGCAAAGAGACAGGCTGTTATAACAGCCACCAATCCTGCGTCCGGTAAGAAAGCAACCTGCACCATTACCGTAGGCGGCATGGCTTCGAAGGTAGAGATCACAAATAAGGCCATCACCAAGGAGGCAGGCGCCGAGAAGACCATGAACCTTGTCGTCGGAAAGAGCACCACGCTGAAGGCAAGTGTCACTGCGGAAGACAGATCAAAAGCTGCCAATACCGGTGTTGACTGGACAATTATTCAAGCTTATGACAAAAATGATACGCTTATATATGACGCTGAAGTCGATGCCGCAGATGCTTCTGATGGTCAGGCCATCGCAGCACTTATCGCGACAGTTGATGCCAGGGGCAAGGTCACAGCAAAGAACTGCGGCAAAGTAGTTGTAAAGGCGACTACAAAAGAGATGATAGAGACTCCATCCGGTGTATTTGCACCGGCCGCGGAGGATACGGTGGATATCGTGATCTACAAGCCTGTGACAAAACTTTCGCTAAGCGCATCAAAGCTCAGCATCGGCGAGACCACTGACGAGGGTGCTCAGAAGATCGGCACTCTCTGGATCAGCCAGGTTACTCCGGACAGTGCATTTGATCCTTCGGATCCCAGCCGGCACATCCACTGGACGAGCTCAGCGCCTGATGTGATAGTGATAGCTGCGGAAGATGAAAACCCTGTGTTTGGCGCAGATGCTACCACTGTCTCAAACCAAAAGCTCATCTTCAAGGCAATTGCTCCAAGCAAGAAGACTGTCACTATTACTGCGACAGCTACTGATGGCAGCAATAAGTCAGTCAAATGCTCAGTGAAGGTTCTTGGAGCCATGAAGGAGAGTGATGTAGGAATTCAGATTACTTCTAAGTCTGCCAAGTCACTTAAGAATGTGATCACAGTGTCAACGGGATACGACACTGTCAGAAAAGAGATTACGGTCACAGGACTTCCTGTAAAGAAGACCCTGACACTTACATCCGCAGTTACCGCAACAGCAGCAGACAAAAAGGTAGTATTCACCAGCAGCAACACCTCGGTGGCAACAGTAAATGCCAAGGGCGTTGTGACTGCCAAGGGAAGCGGGACCGCCATCATCACCATGGTGACCGAGGACGGAGGATTTGAAGCAACCTGCACCCTAACAGTTCCATAATGGACCCCGGGGACGGGGTTATAGGACCATTTTAATGGACCAGGGGGACGGTGTCATTGGACCATTTTCCCAAAGTCTGGGAACGGCTGTTATTCAATGTGCGACCTGTTTTTGATAATTTCCCGGTCACAATTCGTCTGAAGCAGTTCATCCAGCCTTCCACGCTGAGTGATTGTAGCAAGAAGAAGTCTGATCGGCCACGCCCGGTTCCCGACACCTTCCCCGAAAAGCAGACCGCGGAAAAATAAAACGGCTAAAATCCGATTGAATCAGATTTTAGCCGAATCATTTTTCTTTATATATACCACACAGGAACTATCAGGTTATTACTGTCTACAGCAGATAGTTCGGGGCGCATACAGATTATTGCGCCACAACCTCTTGGTGTTGTTGCTTTGTTCAGTACTGAGAAAACACCTACTAGCTCAGTACCGGGATTGACAGATCTTTTCACCTCTATTGGATGGAGCATTCCATCGCTTTCAAGGATCATATCAACTTCCTTATTGTCTTTATCCCTGTAATACCAGAAGAGGCAGTCCTTTGCGGCATTTTTGTAGGATTTAATTATCTCCATGACAACGTAGTTTTCTAGTATGTGTCCTGCCAGAGCTCCGTTTGCAAGAATCTCTGGTGATGAGTATTTTGTCAGGTAAGCTACGAGACCGGTGTCAAAAAAATACAGCTTTGGTGTTTTGATCGTCCTATGAAGAAGATTGTTGCTGTATGGACGGAGCAGAGTGATGATCTCTGATTTTTCCAGCACTTGGAGCCAGCGTTTTGCCGTATCATCATTTATTCCGACATCACCGGCAATGGCATGTACATTAAGGACTTCACCTATCCTTGATGCAGCAGACCTTATAAAGTCCTGAAATAAGAGCTTGTCTACGCCTTGTATCAGGTCACTTACATCCCTTTCGATATAGGTCTGAATGTAACTGCTGTAGTAAACGTCTCTGTCAGTATACTTTCCGCTGATAAGGCCAGGCATTTGACCTATCCAGATGCGCTCATATATTTCATCCATTGTTGCAGGGGCATGAGTTTTCTTGCGCTTTTTTAGTTCGGCAAGATCTATTGAAAATGGTTTGGAATCATCTTTTCCATAAGCCTCGTGCTGCGAAAGCGGAGGGAGCCTTAGTATTGCGACTCTTCCGGCCAGTGACTCCTGTGCAAGGTCCATGAGTTTGAAGGTCTGCGAACCTGTAAGCCAGAATGAGCCCGGAGCAGCCCCGCGGTCTATCGCGATCTTTATATATGAAAAGAGCTCCGGAGCATACTGTACTTCATCGATCATGACAGGAGGTTCGTGGATTTGCAGGAACATTGCCGGATCTTTCTTTGCAAGGGCGCGAGCCTCCAGATCATCTAACGTGACAATCTCTCTTTCTTCTCCCTGTTCTTTCATGATGGTTTCGAATAACGTACTCTTACCAACCTGTCTCGCACCTGTGATCAGGATGGCGGAATACTCTTTATTAAGGTCAATTATCTTGGATTTAAGATCTCTTTCGATATGTCTCATGGCAAATCCTTTCGGCTAAAATATGATTCAATCATATTTTAACAGAAAATGATTGGCGTATCAATAGGATCGCTCGGATTTTCAATAAAAAGTGAAAAAAACTGAATATTATGTCTAACATCCAATAACCCTCTTGTTTTCTATCAAAAAAGGAT